>Ga0153982_1000054_pt1 | contig 37267 bp, 29 predicted proteins | sample TSGA066MetaG_FD_104743 | JGI IMG/M metagenome (GOLD analysis project Ga0153982, IMG submission 104743) | Attine ant fungus gardens microbial communities from Georgia, USA - TSGA066 MetaG | ecosystem: Host-associated > Fungi > Mycelium > Unclassified | place: USA: Georgia, Alexander Wildlife...
ATCCGGGATGTTCTCCTCCGGAAAGTGACGCTTGATCCGTCCCCAGTGCGCGTCGGATATCTTCAGCATGTGCCTATTTTACAGGCGTATCGTGCTACTTTCCGATTTTGAGATAGGTTCTAGGGAATTCCGACACAGCAGCAGCGAATCCCGGGGCGGGCAGGTGTGGCACCGCCGCGCGGCTCACTCGCTGAGTTTGCGGCTGAGTTTTTCCCAGTCTTCGCGCAGTTTGCCGTCGGTTTCCATCAAAGTGCGGATGGTGCGGCAAGCGTGCAGGACGGTGGTGTGATCGCGGCCGCCAAATGCGTCGCCGATTTCCGGCAGGGAATGCTCGGTGAGTTCCTTGGCCAGCGCCATGGCCACTTGTCGCGGCCGCGCGAGCGAACGAGTGCGTTTGGCGCCGAGCATTTCTCTGATTTGCAGACCGTAATAGTCAGCGACGACACGTTGGATATTGGCGATACTGACCGCGTGTTGCTGTGCGCGCAGAAGATCGCGCAATGTCTCCAGTGCGAACTCCGCGTCAATCGAGCGCCCAGTAAAACCTGCCTGGGCTGCTAGGGTATTGATCGCGCCTTCTAGGTCGCGCACGTTGGAACGCATCTTTTTGGCGATGAGGTGCGCGACATCCTCGGGAATATGAGTGCCGCGTTCGCGCGCCTTGGACAGCACAATTTGGGCGCGGGTTTCGAAATCGGGTGGGTCGATCGCCACCGACAAACCCCAGCCTAGACGCGACTTCAACCGCGGTTCGAGACCGCCGACTTCGCGCGGATAACGATCGCAGGTGAGGATGATCTGCTGTCTGCCATCGAACAACGCATTGAACGTATGGAAAAACTCTTCCTGGGTGCGATCTTTGCCGGCAAAAAACTGGATATCGTCGATCAATAACGCGTCGATACTCTGGAACTGACGCTTGAATGCGTCCATCCCACCGCTGGTCTTGTCATACAGGGCCTTGGTGAAGGCGCTCATGAACTGTTCGCTGCGCAGATACAACACGCGCATGGCCGGATCAAGCAAACGCATCTGATTGCCAGCGGCGACCATCAAATGGGTCTTGCCCAGGCCGGTACCGCCGTAGAGCAGCAACGGGTTATGTGCGCGTTCTCCTGGCTTTTGCGCTGCCTGCCAGGCAGCGGCACGCCCCAGTTGATTGCTTCGGCCCTCGACGAAATTATCGAAGGTGAAGTGCGTGTTGAGGTTGCCGTGGAAGGTTGGATCAGGCGTGCGTTGCGCTGCCGCTACTGCCGCTACCTGCGGCTCTGGCGCACGCGCGCGACGCAGCGAGCCGATTTCCAAACGCACTTCGCCGCTGTCGCCGTAATGGGCGAGCAGCTCGCGGATCCGCTCCAAATAGCGCGCGCGCACCGCGTCCATCACGAATCCGTTGGGCGCGTACAAGACCAGGCCATCCTCGCGCTGCCCCGGCTGCAACGGGCGTAGCCAGGTATGCACGTCTTCTGCCGGAAACTCGGCTTCCAAGCGTTCGAGGCAGCGGGGCCAAGTGTCCATCAAAGGGGATACCGGGATGATGCCGCCGTGTCGGTCGACGCGGGACGGCGGTGCGAGCGGAAGCGTTTCAGAGTACACCGGATGCGCAGCGCGGGGGAGCTTATCCACAGCGAAATGGGGATTCGCGCTAACGGGCCAGGGTCGCGTTGCTTGACCGCGCAGAAACCGAACCCCTACAATTGCCGGTTCTTTCACGCCCGACCGATCTTGCCGCGATGGCCACCAAGCGTACCTACCAGCCAAGCAATCTCAAACGCAAACGTGACCATGGGTTTCGCGCGCGCATGAAAAGCGCAGATGGCCGCAAGATCCTGGCCAGGCGCCGCGCCAAGGGGCGCAAGCGCTTAAGCGCTTAAGGGCCGCTTGAGGCATAGCGGGGTCATCTGGCACGGGGATCATCCGGCATGACTGCTGCTGGCTGCAGCGGGCGCGCCGACCAGTGCTAGTCGACGGGTTTCTTTCCGTGTTGCGCGGTGACAGTGTTGTGCAGTGACATGTTGCTCGCCCAGCATGCTGTCCGCCAGCGGCACATTGGATAGCGGCACGCTGGATAGCAGCACTCTGGATAGCAGCATGGCTGGATAGCAGCGCAGTTGATGGATTGTTACTGTTCGCCTGATCTTCGCCTGATCCTAGAGGAGCGGCCGGCATGACGTCTCCCGCCGGGACCATAGCCACGCCCACCAACAACCGGTCACCTATCAGTGCTGTGGAGCGGCTCAAACAGGGGCAGCCCAAGCAGGAGCAGCCCACACACCTACTTGCGCGCCTGCCCGCGCAAGCCCGGGTACAGGCCAAGGCGGAATTCGACCAGGTGTTCGCACAGGGAAGACGATATGCGCATCCTTTGCTCGCCCTGCATCTGCTGCGCAAGCCGTCTGGCGGCGCAAAACTGGGGTTAGCGGTCTCGCGCAAGGTCGATCCGCGTGCGGTCGCACGCAACCGAATCAAGCGTGTGCTGCGCGAGCAATTTCGTCTGCGCCGGGCCCAATTACCGCCTGGCGCTTATGTTGTCGTTGCCCGACGCGCTGCGCGCACTGCTGAGCATTCCGGCTTGCGCGCCGCGCTGATTACCTTGCTGCAACGTGCCGGTGCATTGCCGCTCTCGCCATCGACCGGCACAATGCCGCCCCCAGACTCGGGCGCCGGCTAGGGTCGTAATCGACGCCCGCACGCTGCCCCTAGCCGCATTTCGATGAATCAAATCCGCACTTTCCTTATTTTCGCCTGGCTGATGGTAGCCGCCTTGTTGTGGATGGCCTGGGGGCAGGAACGGTCCGCGCCACCTGCGAGCAAGGCAGACCAGGCGGCGACGGCGACCGAACAGCCGGCAGTGCCGGTAGCGCCTGCGCCCGGCGCAGTCCCAGCCGCACCGGCAATATCGGCAACACCGGCAAGCGCCAACACGACCGCGCTTGCCGCTTCGACGCAAACGGTGACCGTGACCACTGACGCGCTGCGCCTGGTGATCGACGGCGGGCGGGTGCGCAGCGCCGACTTGCTGCGTTATGACCAGACCCCCGAACCTAAAAGCCCGCCGGTGCGCCTGTTCGATTCTGATCCAGCGCGCTATTACACCGCGGAAAGCGGTTGGGTCAGCAGCGCCAATGCGGCGCCCGCACACGAAGCAGGCTTTGTACCCGAGCAACCCGGCGCCCAGTACACCCTGACCTCCGGCATGGACCGCCTCGATGTCCCCTTTGTGTGGCGCGGGCCGGATGGTGTCAGCATCCAACGGGTCTATACCGTGCGCCGCAACGACTTCGCGGTCAGCGTGCGCGATGAAATTATCAACACCGGCACCAAACCATGGCAGGGTCATGTCTACCGGCAACTGGTTCGGGTGCCGCCGCCGGTCAAATCCGGGTTGACCCAGCCAGAGGGCTATAGCTTTCATGGCGCCGCCTGGTATAGCAGCAGTGACCGGCTGGAGAAACGCAAGTTCGACGATTTTGTCGACGATGGTCCGCTCAACAAGGAAGTCACTGGCGGGTGGGTGGCGATGCTGCAGCACCATTTTTTCAGCGCCTGGATCCCTGAGCCGCAACAGCGCAACACCTTCTCGCTTGCCACCACCCAAGGGGTGGGCGCGACCCACTATCTGATTCGCGAAATGGGACCGGCGATCAGTGTGGCCCCTGGCGCGCGCGCGGCGACCCAGGCGCGGTTATGGGTCGGGCCCAAATTGGTGTCCGGCATTCAGGCCCAGCAGGTGCCAGGGCTCGAGCGCGCGATCGACTATTCCCGCTTCGGCTGGGTCGCTTGGATCTCCGAGTTGCTGTTCTCGGTCCTGAGCTGGCTGCACGGCATTTTCGGCAACTGGGGCTGGGCGATCGTGGGCCTGGTGATCATCGTCAAGGCCCTGCTGTTTCCGCTCTCGGCAGCGCAGTACAAATCCGCCGCCAAGATGCGCAAGTTCCAACCGCGCGTTGCGCAACTCAAGGAGCGTTACGGCGACGACAAGCAGAAATTTCAGCTGGCGCTGATGGATCTGTACAAGAAGGAAAAAATCAACCCGGTCGGTGGTTGTCTACCCGTCCTGCTGCAAATGCCGATTTTCTTCGCGTTGTACTGGACCTTGCTCGAGGCGGTGGAACTGCGCCACGCACCATGGATCGGCTGGATCGACAATCTCACCGCACCGGATCCTTATTTCATCCTGCCGGCGATCAATATCGCGGTCATGTGGCTGACCCAAAAACTAACCCCAATGGTCGGCATGGACCCGATGCAGCAACGCATGATGCAACTGATGCCGCTGGTGTTCGGGGTGATGATGATCTTTTTCCCCGCGGGCCTGGTGCTGTACTGGGTCACCAATGGCGCGCTGGGTTTGTTGCAGCAGTGGTATATGTTGCGCAAGTACGGCGACGGGCCCGGCGACAAGCAGGGCGACGCATCCAAAATCAGCAGGCCGAAAAAAGCCGGCGCGTGATCGGTCTGATTTAAATCGACATCGACGCTTTCACGCGCTGACCTGTTTGGTATTTCACGCGATCTGCATCGCCCGATTTGAGTCATCAGAAGTGAACGACACCATCGTCGCGATCGCAACACCCGCTGGCAGCGGGGGGGTGGGGATCGTGCGTTTGTCAGGAGCGCGCGCGCGCGCGATTGCTCAAACCTTGTGCCGCCGCAAGCTGGCGCCGCGACGCGCGCAGTATGTGCGCTTCTATGGCGGCGGAGTTGTTGATCACAGTACTGATTACAGCACCGATCACAGCAATGCGGATGAGCGCATGCTGGAGTCGCGCGCGGATCCAGGCACCGATAATGGCCACAGTGGCCACGACAGCATCGACGATGGCATCGCGTTGTACTTCGCGGCGCCGGCGAGTTATACCGGCGAGGACGTGGCCGAGTTGCAGGCGCACGGTAGCCCTGCAGTTTTGCGCCAACTGTTGCGTTGCTGTTGCGAATTGGGCGCGCGCCTGGCCCGGCCGGGAGAATTCAGCGAACGCGCCTATCTGAATGGTCGACTGGACCTAGTCCAGGCTGAGGCGGTCGCAGACCTGATCGCGGCCGGCGATGCGCGCGCCGCGCGCGCGGCCCGGCGTGCGCTCGACGGGGAGTTCTCGCGTCGCATTGCAGCACTCACGGAGGCGTTGACCGCACTGCGCGTGCACGTGGAAGCGGCGATCGATTTCGCCGACGAACCCTTGGACACACTAGGCGGTGCTGCGCTGCGCGCGAATCTGGATCGGCTGCGTGTCGATGTGTCCACGCTGCTGAGCGACGCCGAACGCGGGCGCAAGCTGCGCGAAGGAATGCATGTAGTCATCGTGGGACCGCCGAATGCAGGCAAGAGCACGCTATTTAATGCCCTGTCCCAAAGCGATCGCGCGATCGTGACCCCGGTGGCCGGGACCACGCGCGACCTGCTGCAGGAACATGTGCAAGTGGACGGGGTCGAGCTGACCTTGCTCGACACCGCCGGCTTGCATGAGGGCGGCGATGCGATCGAACGCGAGGGCATGCGCCGTGCGCGCGCGGAACTTGCGCGTGCGGATCTGGCGCTGGTGGTGATCGATGCGAGTGCGCCAGGGCCGCAGTGGGACCAGAGCGAAGCGGCGCTGGTCGATGTTCCAGCGCGGATAGTGTTGTACAACAAATCCGATCTGCTGGTGGATGCCGACACTGTGCCGAAAGGCGCGTTGGCGATTTCCGCTGCCACCGGCGCAGGTCTAGATGCGCTGCACACGCAGCTGCGCCAAGTGGTGACAGGCAATGCCGCGACCGGCGACGGTACATTCACGGCGCGTGCGCGTCATGTTGACGCGCTGCGACGCAGTGTCGGCACGCTGGCGCAAGCCGAGACGGCATTGCACGCAGAACAACTGGATCTGGCAGCGGAAGCGCTGCGTCTGACTCAGGACATCCTGGGCGAAATCACCGGCCGCACCCTGCCGGATGCGTTGCTGGGGCGAATCTTCGCCAATTTTTGTATCGGCAAATAGTGCCCAAGCGGCAATAGCGCTGGTCCACCTGTTTGACATCCCTGTCTGACGCCAGCGCGCAGGCGCGGTCGAGCAACGATGTTTGCGTCACAATGCGGCCTCTCTGACGCAACCGGTGGGGCAGGATTGTAGGCATCCACAATGCCGCGTCATTGCTCGTTCGGGGGAGAGATATGCAGTGCTTCGCTCTCCCTTGCCTCACGCACCCTACAATCCGGCGCGGACTGCTGGGTCGTTGTTACAGACTCTAGATCGTCTTGGTGCGATTGTTCTTCCAGGAGATCGGTACGTGGATCAGACGAATATCGAAACGACGTTTGTGCCATCGCCATTGCAGCCGGGTGCGGCCGCGCGATTCCTGGCGCGGTTAATGATCAGCGATGGGCGGCGCTGCACGGTTGGTCTGATTCTAGCGGCGCTGCTGGGTTTGCTGATTGGTTGTGGTCGCGAACAGCCGGCGGTATCGCAGGCGCAGAACCCGCGATCGCAGGGCGCTGCCGCGCAGTCGGTGTCGCCGCGGGTGGCTGCGATGAGCGCTGACACGTTGCGCGAAGCTGCGCGCAAAGCCTTGCTCGAGCAACGACTGTATGCGCCTGCGGGCAACAACGCATTGGAGTACTACGTGGTTCTGCGCGACAAGGTACCCAACGACGCTGCCGTCGCCAGCGCGGTGACTGACCTGATGCCTTATGCACTGATCGCGATCGAGCAAAGCATCGCGCGGGAAGAGTTCGGCGAAGCCCTGCGCGTGCATGCGCTGATGGTGCAAGCCGATCCACAGGCGCCAGAAATCACCCGATTGCGGCGTGCCATCCGCGATGGACAGGCGCGAGTGGCGCAACGCACGACCGAAGCCAGCACCGCCAATCCTGCGCAAACCGCGGCCGGCCCAGAGGCCAAAACCGAGCGGCGCCCTGCTGCGCAGCGCGAGCGCGCGCACGCTGCGCGGCAAAGCAACTCAGAACCGGACCAGGCGCAGGCGCGCGTCAAGCGCAAGTCGGACCCGGCCGCAGCACCTGCCTCAGCGCAATCCGCGCCAGAGGCGAGTACGCAGCGATCCGGCTTGCGCGCGATTAGCACGCCATCGCCGAGCTATCCCATTGATGCGCTACGCGCGCAACGCACCGGTGAGCTGGTGGTCGAATTCACGGTTAACCAGGACGGGTCAGTCAGCAATCCGCGTGTGGTTCGCGCCAATCCGCCACGGATCTTTGACCGAGAAGTGCTGCGTGTGGTCCGGCGCTGGCGCTTTGAGCCGGTTGCCGAACCCATCACCACCCGGCGCACGATCGAATTCAAGCTGGATTGAGACGGCGGCGATAGCGGCGGACACAATTGCAGCGGTGATGATTGCAGCAGCAACGCGCCGCAAGCAGAATTCAAGCAGAAATCGCCAGTTTTTCCCGATGATACAGCCGCGCGGCCAGCAGCCATAACACCAGACCCAGACCAAAACCGGCGCCAAGATACACACTCCATTCCTGCGCGGTAATCACTTCGTTTCGCACCAGTTTGAGGATCATCTGGTTCTGCGCCAGAAACGGCACCGCAAACTGCCATAGCTGGTTCTTGATCGGGTTCACCATCAGGACGATGGTCGGGATGATCGGCAAAAACATCAGCACGCTCATATAGCTTTGCGCCTCTTTCACCGACTTAACGCTGGCCGCGATCAGGGTTAATAACGTGGTCCCGATCAAGATCATCGGCACCAGCACGAATAGCAGCTGCGCCATCACCGGCAGCGAGACATCGATCAGCTGCAATCGCGTGGGCGCCAGCTGAAAGCTTAGTTTGAATGCCACAAGGATCAGCAGCAGCGCCAGCGTGCCGAACAGGCAAGCGGCAAGGATTTTGCCGCTCATGATCGCGGTGCGCGACGCTGGCGTGGCTAGCAATGGTTCCAAGGATTGGCGCTCACGCTCTCCTGCGGTGACATCGATCACCAAAGCCGCGCCACCAATGAAACTGAAAAGGATCAGCAGATAAGGCAGGAACGCCAGCAACATGCCGCGCCGCGCTTCCAAGGTGGCGACATCACGCTGACTGATCTGCAACGCGAAACCAATTTCCGGACTGGTCCCGCGATTGATCCCGCGCAAGACACCGACCGTGCGGCTATATTCAAGCAGGACCGCGCGCAGACGTTCCACCGGGATCTTAGAATCCTGGCGCGAACTATCGTAGATCAACTCTACCTTGGCGCTGCGACTATCGCGCCATTGCGCGCTAAATTCTGGGTCGATTCGCAACACCACCTCCCAGGTTTGTTCGCGAACCTCGCGTTGCGGATTCTTCGGAGCAGGTTTGGCATCGATATTGCGGCCCTTGAGGAAGGCAACCAGATTGGGCGCATGCTCGGCGCCGATCACCGGTAGTTCGAGGGTCGACTCCAGCTGGGTGCGCATTCGCTGCTCGGCCAATACGCCGATGCCGAGGATCAGTGCCGGCATCAAGAGCGGGCCCAGGAGCAGGCCGAGCATCACGGTCTTGCGGTCGCGAAACAGATCGAGCAGTTCCTTCTTCGCAACCGTCCAAATCGCGGTCATAGCGGCTCTCCTTCCAAATCCGCCAGACGCACGAATACATCTTCCAGATCGGCTAGGCCGGTCAACTCGCGCAATTCGTCGGGTGTACCGATCGCGCGGACCTGCCCGTGTGCGATCACCACGATCCGATTACACAGTGCTGCGACCTCCTGCATGATGTGGCTGGAAAAAATCACGCAACGGCCCTCATCACGCAGATTGCGCAAAAACCCGCGCAGCCCGCGCGTGGTCATCACATCCAGGCCATTCGTGGGTTCGTCCAGAATCACATTGCGCGGGTCATGTACCAGTGCCCGCGCAATCGCGGTCTTGGTGCGCTGGCCTTGTGAAAAACCTTCGCTGCGCCGATCGAGAAAATCTTCCATCGTCAGCGTCTTGGCCAAGTGCGTAATGCGCGCGTGGATCGTGTCGTCATCGAGTCCGTGCAGACGGCCGAAGTAGGCGATGTTCTCGCGTGCGCTTAAACGCTTGTACACACCACGCGCATCCGGCAGCACGCCCAGGCGTTGGCGCACCGCGGTCGGTTGCTTGGCCACATCGATCCCGTCGACCTCGATCCGGCCCTGGTCGGGTGTCATCAGCGTGTACAACATGCGCAATGTCGTGGTCTTGCCCGCGCCATTGGGTCCAAGCAGACCGATTATTTCGCCGTCAGCTGCGCTGAAACTGACGCCGTCCACCGCGACGACCCTGCTTTGGCCTCTGCCAAGGCCTGGAAAGGTTTTGCGTAATGCATCTGCGACGATCATGGCCAGCGGCTCCGTAACGTAAACAAGCCCTACGGTTCCCAGCCGTAATAGCCGGCGAACGGGGGCTGCGCAGACAGACGTTTAAGACATTGCGCATCAAGCGACTTCGCATCGGTGGTTTCGATAAATTGTGCGAAGAGCTTGGGCATGCAGCCGACGCCTAGGACGCTATGGCCCTGGCCGGGCAGTATCAGATGGCGGCCATTGGGCAGTGACCGGATCACCGCATCGCCGTAGCGCGGCGGGGTGACCGGATCGAATTCACCGCTGATCGCGAGCACCGGCACCGTGGAAGACAATGGCGTACGAAAATTCTGCGCGCGCGCACCTTTCGGCCAGATCGCGCATTGCGCTTTGAGCAGATCGATCAGCAAGCTGCCCATCACGGTGTCGGCGTCACCGCTGGCGAACGCGTCTGCATCCTCGCTGCAGGTCACCGACAAACTCATGCCCGTCGCGATCGATTCGCGCATCTGCGCGCTTAACAAACGCGACTGGGCAAGCAGACCTTCATAGCGCTGCTGCGCGGCCTCATGCAGCAGCAGCGGCAGCGTGGCCGCCATCGACGGGTGATAGGCGTACATGCGCAGCAGTCCGACCAAATGACTGAAGTGCGGTACTTCTTCGCGCCACTCGCCAGAAACCGGGTCGCGATAGCGCACCGGCGCAATGCCACCCGCCTGCAGGCGCGTGCGCACTTGAGCGAGGTTTAGACGTGGATCACCGAGCTTGCTTCTGCAAGCCTGGTCAGCGCGGCAACGCTCGAACTGCGCATCGAGCGCTTCCTCAAGATTGCGCGCGTGCGCCTGACCCAGGATCAGTGTATTGGGTACCACCGAATCGAGCACCAGGGCGCGCGTGTGTTGCGGATACGCCGCAGCATATTGCTGCGCGACGCGGGTGCCGTAGGACACGCCGACCAGGTTGATGCGCTCGACACCAATTCGCCGACGCACCAGATCCAGATCACGCACATGGTCGCCGGTTGTGTAGTAGCGTAGATCGCTGGTTTTTTGCAGTGTGTCGCGGCAGGCCTGAGTCAGTCGGGTCACCGCTTGCGGGCTTGCCTGCGCCGGATCCGAGACTACGCGCTCGTCATTGAATTCGGGACAATGCAGTGGATGCGATTGACCAGTACCGCGCGCGTCGACCAGGATCACATGCCGGTTGCGGCGCAGATCGGCGAATACCTGTTCCGTGGCCGGGAAACTCTCGATCGCCGACTGACCCGGCCCGCCTGCAATCATGTAGAGCGGATCGGACTCGGCGATGCCCTCGGCCGGGATCAGCGCGATGGCCAGTTCAATCTTGCGGCCATGGGGTGCTTGATGATTCTCGGGCACGGCGAGCGTGGCGCATTGTGCCTCGACGCCCTGACTGCCGGGCGCGCTGAGCGAGCAGGGTGCGAATGCGATCGCACCGTACTGCAGCCGACCTTGGGCATCGCTGCGCGGACCGCTTTGCTGCCGCGAGCCGGTATCGCAGCTGGCAAGCAGTAAAGCGCCGGCCAGCAGACTCAACAAGAACCGTAACAACGCCATGCCACTGCCTTCGGAAACGGGAACGCTGACTGATTGCTGCTTACTTGCTGCTAATGTACTTCTCGCGCCGGATCTTCGGCACTGGTAGCCCGGCGGCTTTGAGTTGTTCGAAACAGGCATCGACCATATTCGGATTGCCGCACAGATAAGCGATGTCGGTGTCGGCATTGGGCGCGTACTCGTCCAGGAAATTCTGCACGTAACCGTGGCGCATATCGGCGTGTGCATGTATCGAATCAGGTGCCGGCAGTTCGCGCGAAAAGCACGGGACAAACCGAAAGCCAGGATGCGCAGCGGCGAACGCGCGAAATTCCTCGCCATACAGCAACTCTTCTGGCGTGCGCGCACCGAACAACAACACCACTTCCACACCGCGTTGCGCCATCAGCGTCTCCAACTGCGGCAGCATCGCCCGATACGGCGTGACCCCGGTGCCGGTGCCGATCAACAGATAGCGCAGGTTGGTATCGGCCGACATCAGACAAAATCGGCCGAACGGGCCGCTAGCACTGATCGTGCCGCCCTCGTCAAGACCCTCGAACAGCGCGGTCGCCGCGCCGCCTTGGACATAACTCACGGCAATCTCCACCGCATCGCCAGGGTTGATCGCCTGGTCATGAATCGTAGCCAGGGAATACGAGCGCTTGGTCGCGGTACCGTCGGCATAGGCGAAGTGCACCTGGATGAACTGACCAGGCACGAAATTCAGCGGCTGCCCGTCATCGCGCACAAATGTCAAATGCGCCACGCTCGGCGCCAGCATGCGGCGCGAGATCAGTTTCAGGGGGAATTGGACGATGGCCAAAGCAGAGAGTAAGAAGCAGGTCTTATGGGAGAAAGTCGAAGCAGAACAGGCGCTGCGCAGATATGAATATTACAGATCCTGCAGGGGCGAGTGCGGCGCGGCCAGCTCCGGCGATACGCCACAGATCGGAACGATTGGTAAAACGAGCGATTGGTAAAACCTGTCTCACTCCGAAATACATTGGGGCACCGAATTTTCAGCGCGTCATCCCTTCGACCGCTGGAGGCGCTTTTCAACAGCGCGAAGCGCCGATCATCCAGCGACTTCGTTTTCAACGGCTTAACGTCCATGCAACCGCAATGTGTACAGATGAGCCTGGATTGTTCACCGGCAGTCGATCTCGAGATCGGTTCTAATGACCAGGATCGGGGAGAGCACACATAGACGCGATATTTTTGGAATACTGGCGCTTGGTAACAGTAGTCGCAGATTGATGGCTCAAGACAACCACCCAAGAGCGCCGATGGCATTGTCCGTGCGCGACCTGCGCAAGACGTACGACGGGGGGGTCGAAGCGCTCAGAGGCGTTTCACTTGCGGTCGCGCCAGGCGATTTCTACGCGTTGCTGGGTCCCAACGGTGCTGGCAAGTCGACGTTGATCGGGATCGTGTCTTCTCTGGTTAATAAGACTTCGGGTGAAGTCGACGTGTTTGGGGTGGATATCGCCACCCGGCGCGATGCAGCGATGCAGCTGCTGGGACTGGTGCCGCAGGAGATCAACTTCAATCTGTTCGAAAAACCGCGCGAGATTCTGGTCAATTATGCCGGCTTTTATGGCATTCCCAGACGCGAGGCATTGACCCGCGCTGATGAGGAACTAGCGCGTGCGCACCTATCCGACAAGGCAGACACCATGAGCCGAACCTTATCTGGTGGGATGAAACGCAGATTGATGATCGCCCGTGCGATGATGACCCGGCCGCGTCTGCTGATCCTGGACGAACCCACCGCCGGCGTGGATATCGAGATCCGCCGCGATATGTGGCGCAGCCTGCGTCAGATTAATGCCGCCGGCACCACCATCATCCTGACCACGCACTACCTGGAAGAGGCCGAAAGCTTGTGCCGCAATCTTGCAATCATCGATCACGGCAGGATCGTCGAGCAAGGCCCGATCAAGATGTTGTTGGGCAAGTTGGATGTGGAAGGCTTCCTGCTTGACGTCGTCGGCGAATTGCCGCAGACGCTGCCTGTGATCGAGGGTGCGACATTGGTAAAAATCGATCGCCACACTTTGGATTTGGATTTGCCGCGGGTAATGGATCTCAACCGGGTATTTGCCGTGCTGGATGCAGCCGGTATCCGGGTTCGCTCGATGCGCACCAAGAGTAATCGGCTGGAAGAGTTGTTTGTACGCCTGATCGAGCAAACCACCCAGCCCGAGGCAATGGTGTGAGCAGGTCATGACATCGGCTGGTCAAACCGACACAGACAACCGCGCGCAGTTGGTGAAGGATGCTGCCCAAAGACCGGGCGGCCATGGGCGCAATGTCGTCGCCTTGACCACAGTGACCCGGCGCGAAGTCGTGCGCATCATGCGCATCTGGGGCCAGACCCTGGTGCCGCCGGCGATTACGATGAGCTTGTATTTCCTGATCTTCGGCGGTCTGATCGGGTCGCGGATCGGGACCATGGATGGGATCGCGTATATGGATTTCATCGTCCCCGGACTGGTGATGATGAGCGTGATCCAGAACAGCTACGGCAATATTTCCTCCAGTTTTTTTGGCGCCAAGTTCGGTCGTCATGTCGAGGAGCTGCTGGTCAGCCCGATGCCGAACTGGGTGGTATTGGGCGGATATGTAATCGGGGCGGTGTTGCGCGGGCTGGCCGTCGGCGTGATCGTGTTGTGCATCGCCATGTTATTCACCAAGGTGCGAATACCGCATCCGCTGGTGACGTTGTCCACGGTGCTGTTGGGGGCGACGATTTTTTCGCTAGCCGGGTTTGTCAATGCGGTGTTCGCCAAGAAGTTCGACGATGTGGCGATCGTACCGATTTTTATCCTGACTCCACTGACCTATCTGGGGGGAGTGTTCTATTCGGCTAAATTGTTGCCGGACTGGGCTCAGACCGCGACCTATTTCAATCCGATTTTCTACATGGTCAACGCGTTCCGCTATGGCCTGCTCGGGGCGAGCGACGTACCGCTGTGGTTGGCTTATGTTTTGATGCTGGGCTTCGTGGCGGTTTTGCTCTGCCTTGGCCTATGGTTGCTCAAGCGCGGAGTCGGGCTACGCAGCTGAGGTGAGGGATTTGAGGTGAAGGATCACCGCGGTGTGGCGATTGCCACATCAGCAGTCATAGGCATGTGCTTGGCGAAGTTCACGTCGCCGCGCGCGCTGACCATGGACACTGCCCATCGGTGTTCTTTCAGGTCATCTATCATGGTTTTGTTGCACCGGTTGTTCGTCGCCGCGCATCTGTTGGTGATTGGATTGTTCTTCGCCTGCGGACTGATGCTGTTGGGGCTTGCGGGGATCGAATTGTGGTCGGGTGTTATGCCCGATGCCACGCTGTCGGTGCGCGAACGCTTTGGCCACGCGCTGGAAGCCATCGGCATGTTGACGATCGCCTTGGTTGCGCTTGAATTAGGACAAACCATCCTGGAAGAGGAAGTCCAGCGCGACGTCAAAGTGAGCGGCCCGACCAGGGTACGGCGGTTCCTGTCGCGATTCTTGGTGGTGATCGTGATCGCTTTGTCGATCGAGTCCTTGGTGGCGGTATTCGAACTGTTACACAAGGCGCCGCAACACCTGCCCTATGTTGCAGCCATCGCCGCTTCCGCCGCGATGTTGCTGTTGGCCTGGGGAGTGTTTATCCGTTGCAATCGCAGCGCAGAGGAACTGGAACCCGAGGCGATGCAAGATGCCAAGGACGAAGATCAGCAAGTAGACAATGAGGCTTGAATTTTCCGGAACATTCGCCAGCGCATGCGATGCAAGATGCCAAGGACGAAGATCAACAAGTGGATAACGGGGCTTAATTTTCCGGAACATTCGCCAGCGCATGCAATGCAAGATGCCAAGGACGAAGATCAGCAAGTGGATAACGAGGCTTGAATTTTCCGGAACATTCGCCAGCGCATGCAATGCCGCTGCGTGATCACTGATACCGAAGCACCGACCTGGCATGCAACGCTTGCTTGTAGACCAGTGCGCGACGATGGTAGCTTTAAAACAACTGGAATTTTTTTTTGGGGCTTTGAATGCAGCATCACTCGGACTTCCTGCCGCGGCGGGCGCTTTCGATCGCGGTTTTGTTGGCCATGCCGGTGATCGCCGCACCTGTTCAAGCGCAACAGCAAACCCAGCAGCAAACCGCCCAGCAGGCTTCCGTGCAGGACGTCCAGCCAGAAGCAGCGCAAGCGGCAACGGCGCAGACACTCGATGCCGTGGTGGTGACCGGTTCACGCATTCCGCGTGCCGGCTTCGATACCTTGGAACCCGCAACCGTGGTTACCAGCGAGGAGATCCGCGAGCGCGGCATGATCAATGTTGCCGATGCCTTAAATCAGACCACAGGTTTCGGGCAAGGGCAGACGCCGGAAGGCGACCAGTCCAACTTCGCGGTGGGGGTGAACTTCGTCAACCGCTTCGGTTTGGGCAGTAATCGCACCTTGACCTTGATCAACGGTCGGCGCGTGGTGACCTCGCGCGCGGCCAGCAACTTCGGCTCCTCTGCGGGGATGCAGGTCGATATCAATGCCATTCCGACTCAATTGGTCGAGCGGGTCGAGAATCTGGCGATCGGCGGCGCACCCACCTATGGCTCCGACGCGATCGCAGGGACGGTCAATATCATCCTGAAAGATCAATACGAGGGTGCGGAAGTCGGTTTCAACTATGGCCAGACCGAGCAAGGCAATAGTGAAACCCAGGGCTATCACTTCATACTCGGGGAAAACTTTGCCGACGACCGCGGTAATTGGGTGGTCAGTGGCAATTACGCGCAGATCCAAGGCCTGCTGCAATGGCAGAACGACTTTTACAGTCGGGCGTTGGGCTATTCAACCAATGCCGCCAGCACCACGACTTGCGGCCAGAACGACGGCCGCCTCAACCAACACATCGGTTGCGACGGCCCGACGACTGGCGATAACCCACGCGGCTTGGGCGATGGCATTCCCGCGTCGGTGATGTTCCGCGACCTGCGCACGTATACCCAGACTTTTGGTGGTCTGGTGCTGCCAGATAACGCAACCGGCACCGGGGAAGGTCCTGCGATCAGCAATACCCAGGTGGGTCTGATCGGATTCGGAGCGGATGGGCAGACCCGGTTGCAGTTCGATAACAACGGTGATTTGGTGCCCTATGACCAAGGCATCTTCCATACCGCCAACATCGCCACCGGCGGCGAGGGAGTCAATGAAAGATTGCTCGCGCCATTGCTGCAGGACCAGGAACGATACTCGGTCAATCTAATCGGCCGTTTCGATCTGACTGACCGGGTGCGGCTGTTCTGGGAGGGAATGCATTACCGTTCCGTTGCTGGTGGACCGGGCGGCTCTGGCGGCACGATCAGCAATGTCACCTCCGGTTCCGACAAGAACGAAGGGTTGCGCGTGCGCGCCGATCATCCGCTACTCGGCACGCAGGCGCGGCAGGTATTGGCAGAACAAGGCATTACCGGTTCAGACACATTCCGCATGAATCGTCGCTTCCGCGATTTGGGCACGCGTTCTGAGGTCAATGCCGGCGCGATTAATCGCTGGGTTTTTGGCGCAAATGGTTACTTCGACCTCGGTGCGCGGGCAGTGGACTGGGAGGTGTCCGCCAATCTTGGGCGCATGCACGCCCAATACAGCGGCCCTGCGCTCAATCACCAGCGTTTCATGAACGCGATCAACAACTGCCAGACCAGCATCCAGTACATCGGTCTGACCGATCCTGGCAATCGCGCAATCTACTCGCAACTCACCGATGACCCGAACTGTGTTCCGCTGAACCCTTTCGGTGAGGGACGTGCTTCGCAGGCCGCGCGCGATTACGTGCTCGACTACCGCAACACCGAGTTCTTGCAGAAGGAGCAAGTGTATAGCGCGTTTGCCAGCACGGACCTGGTCGAGCTATGGAGTGGACCGCTTACGGTCGCATTGGGGCTGGAACATCGCCGAGAAGAAGCGCTGTTCGAAAATAATCCATTCAATCTTGCGGGCCGTGGCCGTTCGGTCGCTTTCAATGATCTGCACGGCAAGTACTACACCAACGAATACTATGCAGAATTCCTGCTGCCATTGGCCGCGCCCAGCAACGAGATCCCCGGACTGCATCGGCTTGATCTAATCGGCAAGTTCCGCCGCGTCAACCACAGCGTGGTGGACGGCTTCAATGCCTATACCTATGGTTTGAAGTGGGAGCCGGTGGCGGGGCTGCAATTTCGTGGCAATGTGACCAGGTCGCTGCGCGCACCGTCGATCGTTGAGTTGTTTCTGCAACCAGTGGAACTGTTCCAGACCGCATCGGATCCTTGTAACTTCGATGATCTCGGTGATGGTCCCAACCCAGAAGCGCGCCAACGCAACTGCGCAGCGATGTACGCCGAATATGGTCTGCGGGACGACTTCCGTCAGCCGAGTACGTCGGTGCGTGCATTCCGTCAGGGCAACGAAAATCTGCTCAACGAGTCGGCCGATTCATGGACCGCCGGTGTGGTGTGGATTCCGGAATTCATCAAGGGACTGAGCGTCGCGGTCGATTACAACGAGATCAAACTCAAAGACCCGATTTTCGCTTTGTCATCGGCCGATGTGCTCGCGGCCTGCTACGACGATCCCAACTTCAACACCAGCGATCCAGCCAATGGCAACCGTTATTGCGCTTTGATCACGCGGCGCCCTGGCCCTTACGATCCTGCTGGCAATCCCACCGCTGGCCAGTTCGATCCGTTCCGACTGGACTATGTGAATGGCGAGTTCACCAATTTCAACGCATGGACCGGCGAGCTTGCACACCGGTTTGATGCCGGCGACGTTGGGGTGTTCAACTTCAGTGCCAATGGCATCATCCGCCGGCGTCATGAAACGAAGACCACCCCGGTCAGCGCAATCGAGGATCTGGCTGGTCAATTGGGTTTCCCGGAAAAACAATATCGTTTCACCGGTGCCTGGGCCAAGGGCGTGTTTGGTGTGCATCTTGGCGCGCGTTACAACAGCCAGGTCAAGCTTAGTAACACCGAAGATTTGGAAACGCGGGATTTTCTGCATATTCCCAGCAGTTGGTTGTTCAACGCCGGGGTGAGTTATCAGGTCGCCGACGCGGGCACATTGCGCTTCAACGTCGACAATCTGACCGATCAGGAACCGCGCGGCGCGGCCATGGCCGGCAGCAATGCGCTGGGCAATTACGACGTGCTTGGCCGGCGGTACATGCTCAGCTTTGATTGGCGCTTCAACTGACGTCAGCCGTCTGCGCTGGCGTCGCCTGCTGTCGTCATTTGCTGTCGTCATCGGCCGCCGGCGGTAGGCGAAAAAAACTGCGCGCTGTCGCAGTGGTGGCAGCAGCGGTATCGCTTGCCGCCTCGCCGCGATCGTGCGCGAGCTGTTGCACGATATGCGCTAAGAACGCCGGTTCATTGCGTCGGTTGGAAGGCATGGGGCGCAGGTTGCGCGGCAACAGGTAGGGCGCATCGGTTTCGACCATCAACCGCTGCGCCGGGATATTGCCCACCAGTTCTCGCAAGTGTTGGCCACGACGTTCGTCGCACAGCCACCCAGTAATGCCGATATGCCAGCCGTAGTCCAGATAATCGAACAGCTCGGCGCGGGTACCGGTGAAGCAGTGCACCACCGCTGCGCCGATGCGGTGTTGGAAATTCTGCAGGATCGCGATGAAGTCGGCATGCGCATCGCGCTGGTGCAGAAACAACGGCTTCGGCGTGCCTGCGGCGACCAGGTCCGCGGCGATCTGCAGCTGATGTTCGAACGCCTTGCGCTGGGCAGGTCGCGGCGAGAAGTCACGAAAATAATCGAGCCCACATTCGCCCACCGCGACGACTTCCGGGTGTACGTGTAATGCGCGCAACTCGGCATCGCATTCTGCGGTGTATTCGCTGGCATGATGCGGATGCACGCCTGCGGTCGCAAACAACACACCTGGATGCGCTAGCGCCAACGCCAGCGCCTTGGGCGAATGTTCGCGACTGGCGCCGGTGACGATCAGCTGCGTCACGCCTGCTGCATGCGCGCGTTGCAATACCGCGTCGCGATCGTGGTCAAAGCTATCGTGGGTCAGATTGGCGCCGATATCGATCATTGACATCGGGCGATTGTAGATGGCGCGTGTGATCACCGCCGCAGTGGCAGTGATTGTTGGCGGTGATATGCGTTGTTCGCGCATCGCGTTCGCGGTATCGGCTTGCCTGCGCCGAATAGGACGTTGGTCAGTGGTGCGGATCGCTACAACCGGCCGAGGACTCGCGTACCCTAAGGCGGCTGTGGATCACCTCGACTTCCCAGACTTTCCGATCAAGCCCTTGTTGCCGGAGATTCGGGCCAGCCTGGCGCAGCATTCACGACTGGTGCTGGAGGCGCCACCGGGTGCGGGCAAGACCACCCAAGTGCCACTTGCATTGCTCGATGTACCCTGGTTGCGTGGTGCAAAGATGGTCATGCTCGAACCCAGGCGCGTAGCCGCGCGTGCAGCTGCCGGGTTTATGGCGGCACAACTGGGCGAGGCGGTCGGCGAAACGGTGGGGTATCGGATCCGTTTTGAACACAAAGTGTCTGCGCGGACTAGGATCGAAGTGGTCACCGAGGGCATCTTGACCCGTCTGTTGCAAGATGATCCGTTGCTCGACGGCATTGGAGTGCTGCTGTTTGACGAATTCCACGAGCGGCATCTAGCCGGCGATCTAGGCTTGGCATTGGCGTTGGATGTGCAGGCGAGCGTGCGCGAGGATCTGCGCATCGTGTTGATGTCGGCCACACTCGATGGTGCGCGCCTGGCACAATGGCTGGACGCGCCGCGGCTGACCAGCGCTGGTCGTGGTTTTCCGGTGAAAATCGCCCATTTTCCTGCGCAGCGATCGTCTAGTCAGCAGCGCGGTGCTCGTGCAACAGCCTGGCAACAACAGATGTGCCGAGCGGTGGAACATGCCGTGGCCACGCATCCTGGCGATGTGCTGGCCTTCCTGCCTGGCCGGCGCGAAATCGCCAGGGTTGCACGCGCGCTGGAGCAGCGTGCAATTGATGCGCAAGTGCTGCCGTTGCATGGTGACTTATCGGTGTCCGAGCAAGCGCGGGTATTGCGGCCCGCTCGAGCGGGCATCAGGCAGGTGGTCCTTGCGACCAATCTGGCCGAGTCCAGTGTCACCTTGCCCAGTGTCCGGGTGGTGATCGACAGCGGCTTGGCGCGAGAACCGCGCTATGACCCGAATAGTGGGTTCTCGCGCTTGGATCAGGTGACGATTGCGCAGGCATCGGCGGATCAGCGCGCCGGCCGCGCAGGACGCGTTGCGCCAGGTTGGGCCTATCGATTATGGCCGGCGTCGCAGCGCCTCGAACCGCAGCGCCGGCCGGAAATCACCCAAGTTGAACTGGCTGCACTGGCGCTGGAATTAGCGGCATGGGGCCACAGTGCGCTGCGTTTCGTCGACCTGCCGCCGGCCGGCGTCTTAGCTGCCGCGCGCGAGCTGCTGCGCCAGCTCGGTGCTCTGGACAGCGGCGATGCGATCACACCGCTGGGTCGACAGATGCTCGAGCTCGGCACCCATCCGCGACTGGCGGCGCTGCTGCTGGCGCCGCGCACGGGAGACGACACCGCTCTCGCCTGCGACTTGACCGCGCTGCTGGAAGCGCGCGACCCGCTGCGCTCTGGTCCGGGCCTCCCGCGTGATGACGCCCTCGCATCACGCTGGCAGGCGCTGGCGGCACAGCGCGACGGACAAATCAGCCAGCAGATCGCGCGCAACGCGTTGTCCGCCATCGATGCGGCCGCCCAACGATGGCGTCGGCGTTTGCGTGTCACTGCGTCGCCGCCGCGACACGCACCGGCACACGCACTAGGCGATCTGCTAGCGCATGCCTTTCCCGATCGCATCGGCTATCGTCATCCGCAAACGCCTTTGCGCTACACCCTGGCCAACGGACGCATGGCACGGCTGGCTGAAGACAGCCGTCTGCTAGGCGAACCCTGGATCGTTGCCGTGGACCTGCAGCACGAGCCTGGCGCTGATGCGCGCGTGCTACGCGCTGCACCGGTGGATGAGGCCATGCTCATGCACGAGTTCGCCGCGCGATTTGTCGAACACGACACGGTGCGCTGGGATGTGTCGCGCCGCGCGTTGAACGCACGCCGCGAACGGCGATTCGATCAGATCGTGCTCGATGCGCGGCCAGCAGGCGCGGTGGACCCGCAGCAGGCGGCGCAGGCTTTGACCGATGCCGTGGCGCAGCTCGGACTCGACGTGTTGCCTTGGAGCCCAACGCTACGCCAGTGGCGCGACCGCCTGCGTTGCCTGCGCGTGTGGATGCAGGAGCTGGGCTTGCCGGATCTGTCGCAGCAAGCGCTGTTGGCGGCGCGCGCGTCCTGGTTGCATCCGCTATTCGCCGGCAAAACCCGTCTGGACGCATTGACCGAGGACGAACTGTGCACGGCCTTGCATGGATGGAATCAGTCCGTCTGCCAGTGCGCGAGCGAGCGCGCTGCCGCTGCGCTGCGTCGGCTGGATATCTTGGCTCCTGAGCGAATCGTGGTGCCATCCGCAAAAGCGCGTTCCATCATCTACGGCTACGACGACGCGGCCGATGCGCCGCGCGACCCGGTGCTGGCTGTGAAGCTGCAGGAATTGTTCGGTTTGGCCGACACCCCACGGATCGCCGACGGTCGGGTGCCACTGACCTTGCATCTACTGTCGCCGGCCGGCAGGCCGCTGCAGGTGACGCGCGATCTGCACGGATTCTGGGAACGAACCTATCCGGAGGTGCGCAAGGAGATGCAAGGACGCTATCCAAAGCATCCCTGGCCAGAAGATCCATGGAGCGCGGTGGCCACCCATCGCACCAAGCCACGCAGATCGCACGCGCAGTAGAGCGTGTGGATCATGGCATGCGGATCAGAGAACGCAGGTCAGCGCATCCAGATCAAAGCTTCCAGATCAGAGCATCCAGATCAGGCCGCTATGCGATGATGAACCATTAACATGCGGGTGGACAACGCGGCCGACATCCGGAAAATTTCCTGGTCCCCGTGCCCACATGCGCGTCCGCATTGAGTTGGCGGATCGTTTGCCGACAACTGTCGACTAGGGATCGAGTCAGGCAGGAATCGCAGGACCGCTCACGCCGCTTGAACAGCGTCCTGCAGAGACTGGACGCGGTGTGATCAGTCCCCATGAACACGGTTATAGGATCAGCGAATAAACGATCAGCGAACCTACACGGTTCGCGCGGGCGACGACGATGGTCGTTGCCCGCACCTCCCTTCAGTTTCCGGAACCGATGCAATGGCTAACAAGATGAATGATATTCCCAGTCGTGCGCTGGAGATCGCCAACCAGGTAGGCGAGACACTACGCGACCGAATCCCAGACTCTGCGATCAAATGGGTCGAAACCGGCGCCGCGCTTGGCGCGATTCGTGCTGGCACGCGGGTGGCATCGGGATTCGTGCGCCGCAATCCACTGGTTGCGGTGGCGACGGCAGCCGGCGCCGGTTTACTGTGGCTAGCCGCGCGCAATCGCGCCAAGCAAGCGCGGGAAGCGCCGATCGCGGGCACTGCGACACGCGTGGAAGCCAAACGCGCCGCCGACCCCACGCAGCGCACGCGGCGCACGCCCGCTGGCAAACGCCCGAGCATGCGGCGTACGACCAAGACCAACACGACCACGTAGACGCCTTAGCTGCGTTTGAAATTCGGCGCGCAATGTATTTTCGTAGCGAGATAGGTTTTAGTGAGAAAGGTTTCAGTGCGCTGTCTCGTGGATCACTTGAACGTCTCGCAAACAACTGGACATCATTCCCGCGCAATCGGGAACCCAGCGTCTTTGATTTGCAAAAGCTAAAAGTCGCTGGATGACCAGTGCTGCGCGTTGTTGACGCGTTGTTGAAAAGCGCGTTGTTGACCAGCGCTTCCCGCGTTCGCGGGGTTAACGAGCGAAACATTCGGCGCGCCTCGGTGCGCCAATGTATTTCCGAACAGTATTTCCGAACCGAGATAGGTCCTAATTATCCTCACCGAGTCGCGCGACCGGGACTTCTGCCACGAAACGCGCGCCGCCGCCGTTGCGGTCTTCATACCAAAGGCCGCCGCCAGCCGATGCCAAAATTTGCCGCGCAAGCGACAGGCCAAGGCCGCTGGACAGACTACCATTGCCCGCGTCCTGAAGCCGAGTGAACGGTTTGAACAACTGCGATTGGCGCGTCGCTGGTACGCCAGGACCGCGGTCCTCCACAAGCAACTGCCAGTAGCCGGGAGAACCGTTACGTAAGCTCAGGTCAATGTCGCTGTCCGGCGCGTATTTGAGCGCGTTGGTGACAAGATTCTCGACCACCTGGCGCAATACCGGCGCGTCCATCGCGGCTTCCCCTTCGGTCGTGGCGCTGATCCGCAACTGTAGTCCGCGACTTTCCAATTGCAGCCCATAGCGCGCTTCGATCAGCGTCAGCAACTCGCGCCAGGATGCGCGGTTGTTGGCGCCGTCGCTGCCGCCACCTGCCTGTACTGCCTGGGTTTCCAGATAGCGCTTGATGTAACCGAGCGCGTCTTCTGTCCCTTCCTGGATGATCTGCAAATAGCGCGGCACGCGTTCGGGCTTGGCGTCGCCGGTGCACAACAGATCGCTAGCAAACAAGACACTGGTCAATGGATTCTTGAGATCGTGCGCGACCAGATTGACCAATTCCTGGCGCTCGCGCGCGACCCGTTCCAGACGATCGCGGGTTTGCTTCAAGCCGACGTGGGCGGAGACCCGCGCTAGCAATTCTTCCGGCATGAAAGGTTTGGTGACGAAATCCACCGCGCCTGCTTCGAACGCGCGCACCAGCGACTCGCGATCATTCGCGGCGGTAAGAAATACCACCGGCAGCCGGCTCAGATTCGGGTCTTGCTTGATCTGGGCGAGCAGCGCGAATCCGTCCATGCCCGGCATTAACATGTCCAGCAGCATCAGATCAGCGCCACAATCCCGCGCAAGCGCGATCGCGCGCTCACCGGAATCGGCACTGTGAACTTCGTAGCCATGGCGGCCGAGCAGCGCGCTCACCGCGCGCAGATTTGCCGCCTGATCATCCACCAGCAGGATCGTGCCATTGATCCTGCCATTGCTCTGGCCGTTGTTCGGGTTCGCGTTGTGGTGTGCGGTGTTCGGGTTCCCGGGACCGTTCATCGCTTCAACCTGGAGACGATGGCCCACGTTAGCAGCAAGTCCCAGGTCCGGCGAGCGCTGGTTCACCGGCCCCAGCGACAAAAGGGTGACCGACTGAACGATTCATCGAGAAGACGACGGCAGTTCGAGCCATGTCCCGCATGCCAGGCGGTCGAGCCGATATCGACCGATCGCCGCGCGCACCAGGCGTAAAGTCGGCAGGCCGACCGCAGCAGTCATGCGTCGGATCTGACGATTACGACCTTCGCGCATGACCAATGCCAACCAGGCATCCGCAATGTGCAGACGACGGCGGATCGGCGGATCGCGTGGCCATAGCGGTGGCGCCGTAATGACGCTGGCCTGGATCGGCAGGCTAGGTCCATCGTTGAGCATCACCCCTGCGCGCAAGGCCTGCAGTTGCGCTGGCCGCGGCTCGCCTTCCACCTGTACCCAATAGATCTTGGTGGTCTTGTGTCGCGGATCGGTCAGCCGATGCGCCAGCGCGCCATCGTCGGTGAGCAGCAGCAATCCCTCGCTATCGCGATCCAGCCGCCCGGCCGGATACACCCCAGCCGGCAGCCCAAACTGCGCCAATGTCGGTCGCGGCGGCGTACTGCGATCACGAAACTGGCACAGCACGCCATAGGGTTTGTTGAACGCGATCAGCATGCACGGCGGTGGAAACACGGTGGTGGAAAATAGGGCACCAATCAGCGATCAGCACAACCCGATTACGGCTTCACAAACCGCAAGGTCATGCGGTCGCTTTCCCCGATCGCCTGATACTTGGCCTTGTCACTGTCGGCATGGCGATTGGAAGGGGGCAGGGTCCACACCCCTTCTGGATGGTCCTTGCTGTCTTTCGGGTTGGCATTGATCTCGCTGGCCTGCTCCAGCTTGAACCCGGCACCTTCCGCCAGCCCAATCACCTGCGCTTGTCCTACATAGCCGCTGTCATCATTTGCGGCCACGTCGTTTTTGGCCCGGTGCTCGACCACGCCGAGCACGCCGCCACGCTTGAGCACGGCGAAAAAGGCCTTGAACAACCCCTCAGCGCTGCCGTTGTTGCGCCAGTTATGCACATTGCGGAAGGTCAGGACCCGATCGGCCGACCCGGGCGGACCGAGCACCGGTGCCTTCGGATCGAAGCCGACCAGCTTGACTTGGTCGAACTGCGGCGGTGCAGCGGCGAATTTTTCCTCCAAACCAGACTTGCTCTTCTGCTGGTAGTCACGGCCGCCGTCTGCAGGCACCGCAGCCGGATCAACCACCGCGGCAACATAGCTGCCGCTATCACGCAGATAAGGGGCCAGGATCTCGGCGTACCAGCCGCCGCCTGGGGTGATTTCGACCACGGTGTGGGTGGGCGCGATGCCGAAGAAGGTCAGCGTCTCATAAGGGTGGCGGTAGCGGTCGCGCGCGACATTGGCAGGATCGCGCCAAGTGCCGGCAATCGCCTGTTTGAGCGCAGCAGCGTCGGTGGCCGCCGGTGTTCGCGTGGCTGCGGCCGCAGCAGGCGTGGTGGACGCTGACTCGGGCTGCGCGTTTTGCGCTTGGGCGCAGGCGGCGAGGATCAGAGCGGAAGTGAGCGTAACGGCGCGAGCGAGGATCATGGACATAAGGGCATCACCGGAAAGCGGGACATGGATCCACGATTCTGGGCGATGCGGCGTCCGGCCGCCATGGTCGCGACTGGCTTCATCAGCCGAACAGCCTCTAGCAGCGCTGAACAGGCGCCGGCGGGCGGGTTATTACCCTGGGTGTAATACTGGGTGTAATACAACGTTGCCAAGTGGCTGGCGCTAGATCGCAACCCGCGCCGATCTGGTGCGAACCGCGCGCGGCTGCGTTCCGCACGGGCTTGGATGCTGTGCCATGACCAGCCCGTGCCCTCACCAGTGCGTCATGACCAGCGCACGCCCTGACCAGCGCGATGACCAGCGCCCTTCTGACCACCACTGTGGCCTGCAGGCGCGTGGTCTGTCTGTGCAGCGGCAGCGGATCATCGGCCATTAGCCCAGAGCCGCCAGCGCCTGATTGAAAGTCGCACTCGGGCGCATCGCCGAGGACACTTGGTCAAGATCGGGGCGGTAGTACCCGCCGATATCGACCGGTTTACCCTGCACCGCAAGCAACTCCTCTACGATCTTCGCTTCGTTATCAGTCAGTGCTTTGGCCAACGGCGCAAATACTGCCTGCAGTGCCGGGTCTTCGTCTTGCGCCGCCAGCGCTTGCGCCCAGTACAACGCGAGATAGAAATGACTGCCGCGATTATCGATGCCGCCAAGCTTGCGGCTGGGTGATTTGTTGTGGTCCAAAAACGCCGCGTTGGCCTGGTCCAACGTGCTGGCCAGCAGCCGGGCACGCGCGTTGCCGGTGGTCTGGGCCAGATGTTCGAGCGCAGCGGCGATGGCCAAGAACTCGCCTAGCGAATCCCAGCGCAGGTAGTTTTCGGCGACAAATTGCTGCACATGTTTGGGCGCACTGCCGCCGGCGCCGGTTTCGAACAGCCCGCCACCAGCCATCAACGGCACGATCGACAGCATCTTGGCGCTGGTGCCCAGTTCCAGGATCGGGAACAAGTCGGTCAGATAATCACGCAATACATTACCGGTCACGCTGATGGTGTCCTCGCCCTTGCGGATGCGCGCGAGCGAATGACGCATCGCATCGACCGGCGCGAGGATGCGGACATCGAGGCCGCTGGTGTCATGTTCGGCAAGGGATGCTTCGACTTTGCTAATCAGATTCGCATCATGTGCACGATTGGGGTCCAGCCAGAACACCGCGGGCGTGTCACTCGCGCGCGCGCGTTGCACCGCCAACCTGACCCAGTCGCGGATCGGCGCATCCTTGGTTTGGCACATGCGCCAGATGTCGCCGGCGGCGACGTGATGCTCCATCAACGTCTTACCGGCATCATCGCGTACGCGCACCGTGCCGGCGCGGGATATACGGAAAGTTTTATCGTGGCTGCCGTACTCCTCGGCCTTTTGCGCCATCAATCCGACATTGGGCACGCTGCCCATGGTCGCAGGATCGAACGCGCCATGGGCTTTGCAGTCGTCGATCACCGCCTGATAAATGCCGGCGTAGTTGCGGTCTGGGATCAGCGCCTTGGTGTCCTGCAGCTGTCCTTGCGCATTCCACATCTTGCCGCCGTCGCGGATCATCGCCGGCATTGAGGCATCCACGATCACATCGCTGGGCACATGCAAGTTGGTGATGCCTTTGTCCGAGTTCACCATCGCAAGACCAGGGCCCGCTGCGTGGACCGCGGCCAGATCGGTTTCGATCAGTGTGCGCGTGCCCTGCGGCAGCTGCGGCAATTTCGCGTAAAGATCGCCGATGCCGTTGTCCGGATCGAAGCCGATCTGCTTCAGCGCCGCAGCATGCTGGTCCAACACTGCGCGGTAAAAGCGCGCCACCACGATGCCGAACATGATCGGATCGGAGACTTTCATCATGGTGGCTTTCAAGTGCAGCGAGAACAGCACGCCCTGCGCTTTGGCCTCGGCGATCTGCGCGTCGACGAACTGCGCCAACTGGGCAGCGCTCAGACACGAAGCATCTAGCACGTCGCCTTGCTGCACCTTGACCGGTGCACGCAGGTCGACGCTGTCGCCATCGTTGGCGCTGAATTCGATTCGCACCTCGCCGTCGGCCGGGACCACCACCGACTGCTCGCTGCCGTAAAAATCGCCGTCGACCATATGCGCGACATGGGTTTTAGAATCCGCCGACCACGCGCCCATGCGATGTGGATGTTTGCGTGCATATGCCTTGACCGAAGCCGGCGCGCGGCGATCGGAGTTACCCTCGCGCAGCACCGGGTTGACCGCGCTACCCTTGACCTTGTCGTAGCGGGCCTTGACCTCGCGTTCGCGCTCGTCGCGTGGTTCGTCCGGATAATTCGGCAGCGCATAGCCTTGCTGTTGAAGTTCGGTGATCGCCGCCTTCAGCTGCGGCTCTGATGCACTGATGTTCGGCAGCTTGATGAGATTAGCCTGCGGCGTGCTCGCCAGCCGACCCAGTTCGGCCAGATCATCTGCGCTGCGCTGCTCAGGCGCCAGCGTGTCGCCGAACTGCGCAAGGATCCGCGCCGCCAAGGAAATGTCCCGGGTCTCGACCGCAATCCCCGCAGGACGGGTAAACGCCCGCACGATCGGCAACAGCGAAGCCGTCGCCAAAAATGGCGCTTCGTCGGTGAGGGTGTACAGTATCTTAGGGGTGGCAGTCACGGGGAGATGGTCGTCTTGGGGAGAAGACCTAATATTGCCACTGATACCGCCCGGGCCTGACCATGGATATTCTCGGATTTCGAGACATCCAGACGATAAAAACGACAACGGCCGGTTGCCCGGCCTTGTCTGATTTAGTGCATCTTTCAACTTGTTAGCGGAAGCGTAACAGATCAGGAAATGCGCTCTAGCTGGAACTAGCGGGGCAGGTCAGAGAGGCAAATAAAGTTTGTGGATGACAGGCGTTGCCGTGATGGGGATTGCCTTGGACCCTAAGGCGATGGCATCGCCTCGGGTGCGCTCAAGCCTTTGCTGTAGATGCCCGAGCGGTCGAAGCAGCAAGCGCGGCGTTTGCCGGAGGTGAGCATGTCGCAAGCGGTGGTGATGCGGCGGGTGCGGGTGCTGGCTTGTTTGCCAGAGGTGATCCAGAAGATCCAGTCGCGCCGTGCGACCGGGGTGAGGCTGGACCATTGCGCGCGGGCGTCGGGATTGGCAGCAAGCGCCTGCCGCAAGTCCGCTGGGACCTTGGGTTCGGGTTCGACCGCGACCGGCGCGATCTCGAGCGTCACCAAATCGCCTACCGCCGCCTTGGCGGCTTTGCGCAACGCGGCAGTGAGTTTCAGCCAGTGGCTGCCCCGACCATCGGGTTGCAGCGTGGCCTGAAACGGTTGACCGTTGCAGCGGCCCGTGACCGTGGTCATGCCCCGGCTCGGCAACTTGGCGCTGGAACGTTGTGGCAGGATCAGAAAAGTCCAACTGGCGCCTTTGGGTTGTGCAGGGCGCAAGAGTTCAGCCTGGAATCGGATGTCAGACTTTGGGGTTACGGGCGTCGGAGTCGGCATCGGCCTTAACCAAAATAGCATTGACTGACGTGGCGACGTCATCCCGGCGACGACGCGGATCTAGCGACTTTAAATCCTGCAACTTTAAATCCTGCAACTTTAAAAATCCTGCGACTTTAAATCCAGAGACTTTAAATCCGGCGACTTTAAAAAGATGACGAAGAATAAAGACACTGGATTCCCGCTGTTGCGGGAATAACGTCAAAAACTAAGCACTACCGCGCAGGTGGGTACCGCTCAGCTGATAATTTGATCCTAGTTATCTGATCCTAGTTAAAACCTATCTCGAAATCGAATGCGGATGAAACATCAAGATCGTCATCTCCACGCGTGCGCGGTTCCACAGACATTGGGTTGGTGAAAATCAAAGACACTGGATCACCGCGTTCGCGGGGATGACGATTTGAGGGGATGACGAGTTGATGATTCGCTACCCCCCTGTATTTCTGGAAGTGAGATAGGTTCTCTTAATGAGTTCCAATTGATGAGTTCCAATTGAATTCGGTTTTTTCAGGATTCAAGGTGACCTGAGGGATTATTTGACCTCGAAATCGCGCGTCTGCGCGACTGCACCGTCGAGCGAGACTTCAAGTTTGTACTTGCCGACCGGCCAGCCATCGGACTTGTTGATCCGAAACTCAGTGACGTTGGCGCCAGCTGGGATGTCCTTGCTCTCTTCATGCACCACTTGGCCATCTTGAAAACTCCACTTGACGGCGAGCTTGCCTGCATTGGGACCATCGGTGGCCACCGAGGCATGGATGGTTTGATCTTTAGCCGCGAAGCTGGTGCTCGGTGCGGTGACTTTATTGTTGGCGCCAATGGCGTTACCCAAGTCGACATTGCTGACCGTAGTGGCGGCAGCGGCGGTCGGCGCGGGCGTCGTCGTTGCACTGGGTGCGGGTGTAGGCGCGGCTGGCGCCGGGGTTTCGCTGGTCGGTGGCGGAACGGCAGGCTCTTCCTTTTTCTTGCAGCCCACTAGAGCGACACTGCCTAACAGTGCGCCAGCCAGGATCAGAGAGAGGCGATTGTGATTCATGCGGAACTCCTTTGGAGATAGGCAATTAAGAGTGGGGATAGGCAATTAAGAGAAATGGGCAAGTAAAAGACGAAATGACAGGGCCGGCGCAGCCAGCGCGCGGATGACAGCAGTACCAAGGCAGCTATTTGTTGCTGCTGCCATCGGCATCGATTGCGGGCAGCTTGATGGTCTGGCCGGGATAGATCAGGTCGGGGTTTTCGATGGTGTCGCGGTTGGCATCGAAAATCTGCTTCCAGTGGCTGGATTTGCCATAGAAACGCTTGGAGATCGTGGAAAGCGAGTCGCCTTTTTCAACGGTATAGGTCTGTGCGCCTGCGCCGCCGGTATTTGGCACGGTGTCCGAGCCGCCGGTCACGTTGGAGAAATCCGCTTTCTTGCCGGCGCTGGCGTCGGGCACGGTATCTGAGCCGCCGGTCACATTTGAGAAGTCGGGCTTTTTGCCGCCAGTGCTTCCAGTAAGAGACAGTGAGTTAGGGTCTTTGGGATTGGCCATGGTGCGATGTATTCCTGCGCCTGAGGAGTCAGGCGGCCAAGCGTCCCATGCGGGTCGTTAAGAAAGTATCGAGCCGACCGGGTTGGGCGATGGCGCCAGCGACCGGCCGCTCGCCGCCCGCCGGCCGCCTATTGCCTGAGATCGCGCCCAGCGACCGGCACCGGGCTGTCGGCAGTCGCGCGCCAGGGATTGATGTCCAAACCTCCGCGCCGGGTATAGCGCGCTTCGACCGACAAGCGCTCTGGCGCACAGCGTGTGAACACATCGATGAAGATGCGCTCGACACATTGCTCGTGGAATTCGGCGTGATCGCGCAATGACACCAGGTAGCGCAGCAGGCTGGCGTGGTCAATCTGCTGGCCATGATAAGCGATGCGCACGCTGGCCCAGTCCGGCTGGCCCGTGACCGGGCAGTTGGACTTGAGCAAATGCGAGAGCAAGGTTTCCTGCGCCCAGTCGCGACCGCTGTGTAGCAGGTTCGGATCAGGCGGTCCATAACAAGCGACCTCGAAGTCGAGCGCATCGAGTTCGACTGCTCCGGCATCGTGATCCACCGGCGGTAGCCCAGCGCAAACGTCGATCTGCGCGCCCGCTACGCGGGACAAATCGCGGGCGATCGTGCGCAGCGCAGTCGCGTCGTCGACAAAGCGATGCGAGTTAAGTGAGTTTAGATAAAGCTTGAGCGATTTAGATTCGATGAGATTTGGTGAGGTGCACGGCACGATCACGGTGGCCGTCGCCACCCGCGGTCTGCCGCGTGCATCCAGCCACGAAAGTTCGTAGGCCTGCCAGCGGTCGTGCCCGGAAAACGGCAACGCGCAACTGATGCCGAGCTCAGCGCGACCAGCGGCGCGTGGAATCGGAAATAACAATGCAGGATCGTAGCGAGTCGGATAAGTGACTTTATGTCCGAGCTGGGAGTTGCGCGGTGTGTTCATCCGTACATTCTAGAGTTAGGCTTGCCGATACTGATTCAGCGGTGCCCTGAAAGCAGGCTGTCCGTGCTGGTTACGCTGCGCCCATTACGATGCGCACACCACGATAGGAAACTGCTGAGGCTTTGGGGTGTGAGGCCGCATCAGTTAATCAGTAACACACGTTAATTAGTAACACACGGCAGGAGGTCACGATGATATGTCCGCGCTGGGAGCTGCGCGGTGTGTTCATCCGTGCATTCTAGAGTTAGGCTTGCCGATACTGATTCAGCGGTGCCCTGAAAACAGGTTGTCCGCGCTGGTTACGCTGCTCCCACTACGATGCGCACACCACGATAGGAAACTGCTGAGGCTTTGGGGTGTGAGGCTGTATCAGTTAATCAGTAACACAAGTTAATTAGTAACACACATTAATCAGTAACACACGGCAGGAGGTCGCGACGATGGTCGAGAAATTCCGAGTTGAACTGGCACTGGTGTTGCCGCAAGCGCCTTCTGAGGATGATGGTTGTGTGCAACGCCTGATCGACGATTTGCGCGGGCGCGAGGGTATCAGTGATGTTCATCTGCGCTCAGCGACCGAGCAAACACCGGCCGAGTTGTGTCTGCACTACGCCCCGGACGTGATTTCGCTTGAGCGCATAGGCAAGCTGGCGCAAAGTGCCGGCGCCGCGGTGACTGGGCGTTACGGGCATGCGCTGTGGCAGGTCGATGGCATCAGCCACGAACGTCGCGCGCGCACGGTTGCCGAACGCTTGCTGAGTCTGCCAGGGATATTGGAAGCCAGTGCGAATGCGGCGGGCACGGTCCGGGTTGAGTTTGATCGCCAGCGCACGTCAGAAGCGGCCATCGTCGATGCATTGGTCGCGCTGCAAGTGACCCCGATTTCCGATGCGGCATCGGGTTCGCGCAGGCCACCCGCGGCTGCGCGGCCTGCAGACCAGCAGCGTGCCGATGCAAAGCGCGCCGACGCCAAGCGCGCGGAAGTACAGCATACCGACGCAAAGAGCGCCGATGCGCAGCGTGCAAATGTACCGCTCGCAAATGTACCGCCCGCCACTTCGCCACCGGTCCAGCCTGGTAATCCTGCACTCGCCCCCGACCAAAACAGGCGGGAAACGCCGGCAAACGCTGGCGAACAGCCGTCAGGCAAGGATGACCACGCCGGCCATCGCCATGGCGGAATTTTCGGAGCCAACACCGAGCTGATCTTCGCCCTGATCTGCGGCGCGCTACTGGCGGGCGGGTATGTGATTGAAAAATTTGCCACCGGTGCGCCGGAATGGCTGCCGCGCGCCTGCTACATCGCTGCGTACTTCTTCGGCGGCTTCTATACCCTACGCGAAGCACTCGACAACTTGCGCATGAAGCGCTTCGAGATTGACTCGTTGATGCTGGTGGCCGCCGCTGGTGCGGCCGCGCTGGGCGCGTGGGCGGAAGGTGCGTTGCTGTTGTTCCTGTTCAGTATTGGCCACGCCTTGGAGCAGTTTGCGATGGGCAGGGCCAAGCGCGCGATCGAAGCGCTGGCAGAACTCGCCCCAGAAACCGCTACCGTGCGTCGCGATGGTCAGCTGCGGGAAATCGCGGTCGCCGACTTGGTAGTGGGTGATCTGGCGATCGTGCGTCCCAACGAACGCCTGCCAGCGGATGGTTTCATCCTCAGCGGCGAGACCAGCATCAATCAGGCGCCGGTGACCGGCGAAAGCATGCCGGTGGACAAGCGCCCGGTCGCTGATGCCGCCGCCGCACGTGCGCGCGTGGACGGGATCGACGCTGCATCGCGGGTGTTCGCCGGCACCATCAATGGCACTGGTGCGATAGAAGTGGAAGTCACCCGCAAGTCTGGCGACTCCACTTTGGCGCGAGTGGTCAAACTGGTCAGCGAAGCCGAGACGCGCAAGTCTCCTACCCAGCGTTTCACTGATCGTTTCGAGCGGATCTTCGTGCCGGCGATCTTGGTGTTTGCAGTGCTATTGCTATTCGCATGGGTGGTGGTGGAAGAACCGTTCCGCGACAGTTTCTATCGCGCCATGGCGGTGTTGGTCGCCGCCAGCCCTTGTGCTCTGGCGATCGCCACGCCTAGTGCCGTGCTGGCCGGTATCGCCAGGGCTGCCCGCGGCGGTGTGCTGGTCAAAGGCGGTGCGCCGCTGGAAGAGCTTGGCGCGCTCAAGGTGATGGCGTTCGACAAAACCGGCACCCTGACCGAGGGACGTCCGCGCATCACTGACGTGCTGCCCGTCAAAGGTGTGTCCGAACAGGAACTGCTCAGCGTTGCGGTGGCAGTGGAGTCGCTCAGTGATCATCCCTTGGCTGCCGCGATCGCGCGCGACGGGCGCGAGCGGCTGGGTGCGCAGGAGATACCGGCTGCCAGCGGTTTGGAAAGTCTCACAGGGCGCGGGGTCACCGCCAAGCTAGGCGGCGACACGGTCTGGATCGGCAAAGCCGAGATGTTCGGCGCCGACGGCATCGCTGCGTTGGGAGAACCAGCCACAGCGGCGATTGCGCAACTGCGCCAAACCGGCCGCACCAGCATGGTGGTGCGCCGTGGCGAACGCGATCTGGGTGCGATTGGGTTGCTCGACACCGCACGCGCCGGCGCTACAGAAGCACTGGGCCAACTGCGCGAATTGGGCATCACGCGCATGATCATGTTGTCAGGTGACCATCAAAAAGTGGCCGACGCTGTCGCCAAAGAGGTTGGCCTAGATGAAGCCTGGGGCGACCTGATGCCAGAGGACAAGGTAGAAGCCATCCGCAAACTCAGCGCACAAGGTCAGGCCGCAATGGTTGGCGATGGCGTCAATGACGCACCGGCCATGGCCAATGCGACGGTGGGGATTGCAATGGGCGCGGCAGGTTCGGACGTGGCGTTGGAAACCGCTGATGTCGCGCTGATGGCCGACAACCTGCGCCATCTGCCCTTTGCCGTTGGCCTGAGCCGCCGCACCCGCTCAGTGATCCGGCAAAACGTATACCTCAGCCTGGGCATCGTCGCGCTGTTGGTGCCGGCCACCGTCTTTGGTCTGGGCATCGGCCCAGCGGTGGTGGTGCACGAAGGGTCCACATTAGTGGTGGTGTTTAACGCGTTGCGCTTGCTCGCTTGGCGCGGAGGTGGCACCTAGGCTCGCGCTTGATCCTAGAGTAGTGCCGATCCAGCGTACTGCGCGTGCTTGGAGATGGCGATCTTGATTTTTTATCTGCGTTCGATTTCAAGATAGGTTCTAGCAAGCGCGTTGTCAGCGCGAGGAGGGATGCAGGGAATGCGTTCGCGCTCGTTCCCTCCGTCCTCGCCTCCTCCGTCTCTGCGCGTTTGGCCCCATGCCGCCTTATGCCCATTACGTTGCTGGCGTTGCAGAATCACCGCCGTGTAGATAATCCAACGTCACTTGCAACAGCGCGCGCAGGCCTAAATCGAGCGCGGCTTCGTCGACGAAAAATTTGTCAGAATGGTTGCTGGGCGCTTTCATTGCATCCTGGCCCACCGGAGTTGCGCCGACAAAGAAGAACAAGCCGGGGACTTGTTGCGCGAAATAGGAAAAATCTTCTGCGCCCATGGTCAAGCCTGGGTCAACCACATTGCCCTGGCCTGCGACTTTCTCCAGGCTGGGCAACATGCGCGCGGTCAGGGCGGGATCATTAACCGTAACCGGATTGCCCTTGCTTGCGGGGATATTGGTCTTGACTGTCGCGCCATGCGCAGCAGCAGCGTGCTCTGCGACGTTTTTCAGATCGGCGAACACCTGCTCGCGCATGTCTTCGTCGAAGGTGCGGATGGTGCCCACCAGTTCCACGCTGTCGGGGATGATGTTGTTGCGGATGCCGCCTTTGATGGTGCCGTAGCTGACCACGACCGGCAGTTCGCTGATGTTCTGGCGCCGCGAAACGATGCTCTGCGTGGTGCCGATGACATCGGCCGCGGCGACGATCGGATCGATTCCGCCCCAAGGCCGTGAGCCATGGGTCTGGCGGCCCTGGACCGTGATATTAAAGGTGTCAGACGCGGCCATGGTGGGTCCCGCATGCACGCCGATCTGATTGGCGTTGAGAGTGCTGAACACATGCAGGCCGAATATCGCCTCCGGTTTGAAGTCGTTGAAAACGCCCTCAACCAGCATCTGCTCTGCTCCGCCTTGTTCGCCATCTGGCGCGCCTTCCTCGGCCGGCTGGAAGACGAACAAGACTTCGCCTGGCAATTGCTCCTTCATCTTGACCAAGGCTTCTGCCACACCCATCAGGATGCTGGTATGCGTATCGTGCCCGCAGGCATGCATCACTCCGGTCTCTTCGCCGCGGTAGGTCGTCGTGACCTTGGATGCAAACGGCAGATCGGTTTTTTCAGTCACCGGCAACGCGTCCATATCCGCGCGCAAGGCGATGCGCGGACCGGGCTTGCCGCCCTTGAGGACGGCGGTGACGCCTGTCGTGGCGATCCCGGTCTTCGGCTGCAACCCAAGTTTGCGCAGGTGGTCGGCAACCAGTTTGGCGGTGCGGGTTTCGCGATTGCCCAGTTCCGGATGCTGGTGGAGATCGCGACGCCAGGCAATTACATGTTGTGCGACGGCGCTAGCCGCCTGACCCACCTCGGCACGCTGTGCGCTTTGCGCCTGCACACCGGCAGGGGTGCAGATCACAGCGAACAGAAACAAACATGAAGTGATCGGGCGCGGCATCACGAGCTCCTCACAAAAGACATCCGCGATGGTAACTGACTGCTGTGCGGGGTGTGCAGTGCATTCAACCGGTTCCCTCGAGGATCGACGCGCTGATCTACTCACCTATGCTCGTTATCAGACCCTAGGGTTTACCCGTATACCCAGAGTGAGTGAGTCAAGATAATCTGCGGGGAGCAACGGATACCGTCTACTGCCATGACCAAGATCTACGGCGTCAACATCCAGACTTATCGCCAACTGCCGCCGGACGACCAGGCCTCGATCCGCGAGAGTTACATCTCCCGGAAAGTCGATAACGATCCGAAGCCGCTGCCGACGCCGGACGTCGGCAAGGCGAAAACACCTGCTGAGGCGGTGCAGGCGCTGCAGCAGCTCCCGGTCCCAGATACAAGCGATCTTCCAACAAACCTGCCACGTGACGAGCGTGACGGGCTGTCAGCACAGCGTGCGATTACGTTCAATACGAACCGGGCCGAGGCCGCACAGGCCGCCTTCGACCGACTTGAGCCGCGGTTCGACGACTACAAACAGCTTCCCGGCGCCACCGCTGGTTATGAGTACCAGCAGGCGCGGCAAGATTTCGGCAGCGATCCTTATGCGCGAGAGCTGCAGCGGATCGTTTCAGAGGCGAAGGCCGCCCCTGACGTGATTCCCCTTTACCTCACTTACCCGGATGACGCGACCGACAAGGCGCGGCAATTCGCGCCAGAGCAGATACGCAGTGCGCTGGCGTCGATGGGCGTGGACCTGCCAGAGAACCCCACGCCGGAACAGATGAGCGCGGGGTACCGGATCCTGGACACCGTGCCCAACGACATCCTCGCCACTGTGATCAATCCTGGTTCGCAAGTCTCGTTCACCGGCGCCGCTGGCGTGGGCACGCCTAATCTGCTCGGACCGAACGTGCAGTACGGCGTCGAGGCACAGGGCAAAGTGGACCTGGGCGACGTGCGGACCGGCGTCAACTTCCAGCAGAGCCAGCAGTTCAAGATGTCGGTGCAAGTGCAGGGCGGGACCGCGTTCGATCTGAGCAAGACGCCACTACAGCGCGTCTACAAATGGGCTGATCGGCTTGGCCAGTTGCCCGATGCGGCGCGCGACCTGGTCGACGGTTCG
>Ga0153982_1000057_pt1 | contig 36187 bp, 36 predicted proteins | sample TSGA066MetaG_FD_104743 | JGI IMG/M metagenome (GOLD analysis project Ga0153982, IMG submission 104743) | Attine ant fungus gardens microbial communities from Georgia, USA - TSGA066 MetaG | ecosystem: Host-associated > Fungi > Mycelium > Unclassified | place: USA: Georgia, Alexander Wildlife...
CTCGAAGATATGCCGGTTATTCCAGACCATGACATCGTGTTTATGCGCAACGCTGCATCTCGCGGGGAAGAGGCCGTTGAACTGTTGGCACGCGCGATACAGCAATCGTTTCGGTTGTAGACGGGGGCCACCGCTTATAAAGGAAATTGCGGAACCGTTAGGAGAGGGAAGTACCAGGCTTTCGCCATCGCTTATGCTCCGTATAGAAACCGGTGACAGGCTGTACCCCTTGCTATGGAATTTTCTGTCCGGACTGGCTGTCTTCGCCCCAATTTTTATAGCGTATTCGATGGCAGAGCCGTCTTTCCACGGCCAGGGATAGATACGAGCACCATTATCAATAGCCAGACTAACGCACGTGGAGAATGACATAACGTCGACGATTACCGCGCAGTCAGCGTCTTTAGCCAGATAATCAATGGCAGATAAACCCCATTCCAGGCGCACATCAAATCTGTCCTGACTAAACCATTCCACGAACTATTTTCCGTTACAGGTTTCAATAACCTAAATTTAACATATCTTCGTTTCCGCTAAACCCATTGTGAAGCTATAAACTATTCCCGCAGGCGGCGATAAGGTGAGTGACCAGCGCCCGTACCTTAGCCGATGGCCTGGGACCGGCAGGAAAAACGGCATACGCTTTTAAAGGCTCAAGCTCATAGTCTGGTAATAGCTGCACAAGGTTGCCGTCGCTTCGCTCTTGTGCGGACATGACCGTTGTCACGTTGGCTATGCCCAAACCTGCCATTGCAGCCGCCAGAATACCCGGAGCCGCATCAATTTTGATTTGTCCACGCAGCGTTACAACCTGGTCTGCACCTGCCTTAAACAGTTTTAGCGTGCTCTTTTCAGGAAAGCTCAACTCGTGCAGGATCGCGTCGTGAAAAGCGAGTTCTTCCGGCTCTCTGGGCACGCCTTTCCTGGCGAGATAGGCTGGTGATGCCACTAACATTCGCGGCACGGAGGCAATTTGCCTTGCGCCAAAGGTAGAGTCCTCAAGGTCGCCCATACGGATGGCTACATCAATGCCGGCAGCCACCAGGTTCTGTCGCTCGTCCCGCATGGTAATTTCAACCCGCAGATCGGGATAGCGTTCGAGAAAAGCCGGTAAGGCGGGAATGATCGCTCTGGTACCGTACATCACGGGTACTGCCAGGCGAACAGTTCCCCGCAGAGAATCAACTCCCCGAGCCGCATCTTCGGCCTCTTCTAAATCGGCAGCCGCCTGGCGAGCCTTTTCCAGAAACACTGCACCCGCTTCAGTTAACGCCATGTTGCGGGTCGTGCGCAGCAAGAGCTTCACGCCCAGACGCTTTTCCAGCCCGGTGATGATACGAGAAGTTGAAGGCTGTGACAGCCCAAGCTCCTGGGCGGCACGGGAAAAGCTTCCCGCCTCTGCAACACGGGTGAAAACCTCTATCTCAAGCCAGCGGTCATTCATTTATATTCCAGATAAGTGTTCTGCAAAATCGCAGTATACATTTACCAGAAGAAAAAGTTTAACGTGGATCCTTCACTACAGGCTGAGTTAACAATCACCGATCCATGAGGAAATTATGTCCATCAAAATTTACGGCGACCCTGGTTCAGGCAGCCTCCGTCGTGTCACAACCGCCGCTGCGGTTATGGGTATTAATATCGAACGAATGAATATCAACTTGTTCAAAGGAGAAAGCCATACGGCCGAGTTTCTGAAGCTAAACCCGCACGGTCTTTCTCCCGTATTGCAGGACGGCGATACCATTATCTGGGAAGCGTCAGCCATTAACCTCTACCTGGCCGACAAAGCAGATTCCAGTTTGACTGGCCGCACGCCGTCAGAGAAGTGGGAAGTATTACAATGGATGTTCTGGTCCGGTGAGCAATGGCGGATATTCTCTACTCTGCTGTTCGATGCGTGGGCCGGGGAAACCTTTATGGATAAGCCAAAGGACGAAGCGATTATCCAGCTGGCGATAAGCAATATTCGTAGCGCGGCAAAGGTTCTGGATGAGCATCTTGCAAACCGAAAGTTCATTGTTGGCGATGCGTTGACGCTTGCCGATATTGATATCGCCGCACCTTTTTCGCAATACAAACGAACCGGCGCGCCGTTTGACGAGTTTCCTGGGCTGATAGCCTGGCAGCAGCGTCTACTGGAGACCGTGCCCGCGTGGGCATCGACGCGTGACGAAGTAGAAAAACGCATGGCTGGCGTTTTGAACGCGTCAAACTTCTGAAGCAACCTCAAGCCTGGGTATGCTCAAAACAGAATGCCGGAAATAGCCTGGCGTTCGGGAAGTTATCTCTTCTCAGGCATCCGCTGTTCAAAGCAGGGTGCCTGCTGTTCTGCTAAAAGCATGCCTGCTTAGGCGACCATCCGGCCACGCCCGTCCTCATTTTCATCATCTGCCCGACGCAACATGAATTTCTCTCATGTTCGTTGAAATTAAATCACTTTTTTTCATTCTGTGACTCAGGCATAAAGTATGCATAGTTATTAACACAGATAACATAAACACAACTGAATGAGAAAGCCTGCAAAGAACATCAGGATGTCCTGACAGCAAGCAACAGAATCAGGTTTATAACAGATATCAGGATACCGGATGACGATGACTAACGCATTTAGCTTCACCATTAAGAGCCTTCGTTTCGACGAAAATTACAACCCTTCCGAAAATACGCGTATCACCACCAACTTTGCGAACCTGGCAAGGGGTGAGAAACGTCAGGAAAACCTGCACAACGCCTTAGTGATGATGAACAATCGTTTCAACTCTCTGGCGCACTGGGATAACCCTAAAGCAGACCGTTATGCCGTTGAGCTGGACATCATCTCCGCCTGGCTGGACATTGAAGGCACGGGTAAAGCCTTCCCGGTCATTGAAGTATTGAAAACCAATATCGTTGATAAAAAAACTAACCAACGCATTGACGGCATTGTGGGCAATAACTTCTCCTCTTACGTGCGGGATTATGACTTCAGCGTACTGCTGTCAGAGCACAACAAAAATCAGTCTGCCTTCAGCACGCCGGATAATTTTGGTGATTTGCACGGGAATATCTTCAAAAGCTTTATCAACTCGGACGTTTACAAAGAAAACTTCAAAAAAGCGCCGGTTATCTGCCTGAGTGTTTCCAGTAAAAATACCTATTACCGTACCGGTAATACGCATCCCGTGCTGGGCATTGAATATCAGCAGGATGAATATTCTCTGACCGACCGCTATTTCGCCAAAATGGGCCTGCAGGCTCGCTATTTTATGCCGGCCAATAGCGTGGCGCCTTTAGCTTTCTATTTTTCTGGCGACCTGCTCAGCGATTACACCAATCTTGAACTGATTGGGACTATCAGCACGATGGAAACTTTTCAGAAAATCTATCGGCCAGAAATCTACAACGCCAATTCCGCGGCAGGAAAAGAGTACCGCCCGGATCTGAATTATCAGGATTATTCCTTAACGCAAATTGTTTACGATCGAGAAGAACGCAGCCATTTGGCAGTAGAACAAGGGAAGTTTACTGAAGAGCACTTTATCAAACCGTACCAGACTCTTCTTGAGCAGTGGTTTGCACGTTCCGTTTCTTGATTAACCAAAAAATATAAGGTCACCTGCGATGAAAAAATTATTACCTACTTCTACTGCCGGCAGCTTACCTAAGCCATCATGGCTTGCTCAGCCAGAGCAGCTCTGGTCACCCTGGAAACTGCAGGGTGATGAATTAGTCGACGGTAAAAAAGATGCGCTGCGCCTGTGCCTGGACGATCAGCAGCAGGCCGGTATTGATATCGTTAGCGATGGCGAGCAGACGCGTCAGCACTTTGTTACTACGTTTATTGAACACCTTGACGGCGTTGATTTTGAGAAGCGCGAAATCGTTAAAATCCGCGACCGTTATGAGGCAAGCGTGCCTACGGTGTTTGGTGATGTTGCGCGCCGCAAGCCGGTTTTTGTTGAAGACGCCAAATTCCTGCGTCAGCAAACCAAACAGCCGATCAAATGGGCGTTGCCTGGTCCAATGACCATGATCGATACGCTGTATGACGGTCACTATAAAAGCCGTGAAAAACTGGCCTGGGAATTCGCTAAAATCCTTAACCAGGAAGCCAAAGAATTAGAAGCCGCCGGTGTCGATATTATCCAGTTTGATGAGCCTGCCTTTAACGTTTTCTTTGATGAAGTCAACGACTGGGGTATCGCAACGTTAGAAAGAGCTATCGAAGGCCTGCAGTGTGAAACTGCCGTGCACATTTGCTACGGCTACGGCATCAAAGCCAACACGGACTGGAAAAAAACGCTGGGTTCAGAATGGCGTCAATATGAAGAGATTTTCCCTAAGCTGCAAAAATCTAATATCGATATCGTTTCGCTGGAATGTCAGAACTCGCACGTGCCAATGGAGCTGATTGAGCTGATTCGCGGTAAGAAAGTAATGGTTGGTGCCATTGACGTGGCAACCAACAACATTGAAACCCCGGAAGAAGTCGCCGCAACGCTGCGTAAAGCCCTGCAGTTTGTCGATGCCGACAAGCTTTATCCTTGCACTAACTGCGGCATGATCCCGCTGCCACGCCATGTAGCGAGAGGCAAGCTGAATGCCCTGAGTGCAGGCGCGGAAATCGTTCGCAAAGAGTTGCTGGCAAAATAAGACGGGTTAATCCCTTCTGAAACAGAGTTCGAAGCAGGGCGGCTGATACGGTCGTCCTGCTTTTTTTATAGCTTACCAGGGGTGATTGCAGCAAATACGGGTAAAAGGATTTAACCCGGCCCCTCACTGCCTGCCGCCAGCAAGGGGACAACGATGTCACTGATGGGAGTTGGAATACCCTGTGAGCGACCATAACGCTGAATAACGCCGTTGCGTATATCCCACTCCAGCGGGCGGTTAGCCTGGCGGTCAGCGAGGATAGAGGTACCCAGATCCGCAGGCGCACGCTGAAAACCCTCGACGATCTCCTGTGGAACGTTATCCTGAAGTATTGCACCCTGCGCTCGCGCGACAGTCAGACATTCCCCCAGATAAGCCAGGGTCAGTGAGGTAATATCCGTACGTGAAAACATCCCCGAGCGGCGATTTGCCAGCACCATCAGACCTGCCGCCGCATTCTGTAGCAGTTTTCGCCAGGCAATGGAGAGAAAATCTGACGACAACTCCACCGTGCAGCGCGTGCCGTCAAGCGCATCTACGATACGTTGTGCCTGCGGCAAACTGGGCAGAGTCAAACGCGGTTTGGCGCGAAGGGTAACGGAAGCATCAGGTTCGCGCTGCGCCGGAAACCATACTACGGAAGGCAGTACTGTTGCCCCATTGACGTAGGGTTCCAGCTGGGTTTTCTGCTCCACGCCGTTTTGCAGGGCACAGACCAGGGTATTTTCATTGCATAACGCGGCCAGCCAGTCTGCACAGTCAGCTACCTGAGTAGTTTTTACTGCGACAAAGACCAACTCTATCGGATGGGTGACGATAGAGGCGTTATTCAGGACCGGGCCTGGCACAACGACTTCTCCCTTATCGTGATGCAAAATTAATTGCGAATGCGCGGTCCGTCCGCAAAGTATCGGCGTGCGACCAACTTCATGAAGCGCGGCGGCGATGGTAGTACCTATCGCACCGGGGCCAACGAGCGCAATTGTAGGGCGGTCAGACATAATAAGTCCTCCTGAAGTCAGCGTCGTTACATACCATACGTTAAGGTCCATTAAAGTTTGTAGGCCGGTTTGCCGATATACGTAGGCTACTACTTCTGACCTTGAATCTCGTTATAGATAATGCCTCGTGCATTTTGCGGGCAAGATAGCACTACAGAAACGGCTGCCGAACAGGCTGGCGCTTCAGTAAACAATGGGACCAGCCACCATGATCACTGTGAACAAACCCGCTCTTTCTGCCGTCTGGTCCACGGATAGCCAGGGCGTATGCGTCACCAGCCAGGAAAATCCGGCTGGCCTGATGCCCGCACTGAAAGGCGTCACGTTAAGTACATGGTTGAGGCTGGCACAGGCTGACGATGATACCAATATCGCGCTCCAGTTGACGGCGGCGCTGGAACGGGTGACGCCTTTTCATATCGAAATACCTATCCATTGTCTGGACGGAACCACGCGGCGTGTAATCCTTTCCGGCTTGCCGGATAGTCAACCTGGAGCATCGGAAAAACAGTATAGCGGCTTTATTCTTGATATCACCGGGCCGCGCAAAGCTCTTGAGGATGCGCTGCGCACGGCGGCGGAATATCGTCTGCTGATTGAAAACAGCACCGACCTGATTGCCCATTGCGATAAAGATGGCCGATACGTTTCTATCTCGCCATCCTATAGCGAAATGATAGGCTGGTCAGCCGATGAGGTGGTGGGTCAACTGGTAGTCAATTTCCTGCACCCCGATGACCAGGCACCCGCGACGGAGGCACTGCAACATATCTTCAACGGCGGCACGTTGCCGGACGTAGTCGAGGTACGCAAGCTACATCGCGACGGTCACTATATTACGCTTGGCACAAAGGCCTGCGGCGTCAGGAATCCTTCTACGGGCAAGAATATTGGCGCAGTGCTGGTTTCTCGCGATATTACCCGTGATAAGAAAAAGATGCAGGAGCTTGAGAAACTGGCAACTCGCGATACGCTGACCGGCTTGCCTAACCGGGCCTGGATCAACAACCAGATTAGCGAAATGCTGGCGCAGCGTGACGATCTGGCCTACACCACGGTCCTGTTTATCGATCTGAACGGCTTCAAGGCCGTGAATGATTCAATGGGACACGCGACGGGAGATGCCTTGCTGCAACAGGTAAGCGAACGGTTACAAGGTTGCATGCGCCCGGGCGACTCGGTGGCACGCCTTGGCGGCGACGAGTTTGTAGTGGCAGCCAGGTGCAGCAATCGGCAGGCAGCGTCCGCCATCGCCCAGCGCCTCATTGACAGCCTGAAAGAGCCTTTTGTCTTTAATAATAAGGAAGTACGGATCGGGGCGGCGATAGGTATTAGCCTGGCGCGGCCCGGGACGGCATCGGTTAAAAGTTTATTTGAGCATGCCGACATAGCGATGTACCAGGCGAAAGCACGACGTGATGGGTCATATCAGTTTTTCTGATCTGACGTCCAGGCACGTCGGCAGCGGTAGCCTTCAGCAGCATATCGCCCGTTCAGTTTATTTCCCCCCCTGAAATAGCGCATAAGGCACGGCCCGGAGGTAAAACTCGCAGCAGGCAGTGGTCAGCGACCCGTTATCCACTAAACTCATTACTCAAGCTGATGTATCGCTTCCATAAGGCAAGGAGATAATCATGTCTGAACAGAGTGAAATGACTAACGTGTTCGCCAGTAAAATGCGCGATGCCGATCTGAATTTTATCGCCAATATCGCCAGCAAATTTGGCGTGGGCCTGGGCGTTACCTTGTTTGTTAAAGGGGCGCTGGTAACGGGAAATACCATTTCCGGCAAGGAATATTACGAACAAATCGCCGAGTTTTTTGGCAAGGTTGAGGAAGGCACGGTAGAACAGGCGATTGCCAACTATTTCAAACGCACCGGCGAAGCCTATTACACGCCGGAAGATGATGATGCTTCCGTGCCGCTTAACTTTCTGCATCTGAAAGATGTCTCTTTTCGCCTCGGTTCCGAGCAGTTCTCACACCATAAAAATGGCCTGCTCAGGATCAAAATAGAAGAGATCGACGGCTTTATGCTGGGTATTTCGACTAACGACTGATGAGCCGGGAAAGCACCGTTTCAGCCGTTATTAACGTACTGAAACGGTGATGGTTCAGGCGGCCGCGTTTTCCAGCAGCTGTGCCATAAAGTCACGTACCCACTTCATGCGCAACTTGCGTTCAGCAAGCTCGCGCGTGAACTTCAGCTTAGTGGGGCCATCCAGCCGCCAGTTCTGCGGCTCCTTCTGCAGCAGGCCAATCAGCCAGCCTGGATCGGCTTTGTTCTTCTCGGCAAACTCGACAAAACCGCCTTTCTCGCTGGCCTCGACGCGACGAATACCAATCTTTTTCGCCATCAGGCGCAGCGCGGCAATGTCCAGCAGGTTGCGCGCCGCATCCGGCAGCTGACCAAAGCGGTCAATCAGCTCGACCTTCAAATCATCCAGCTCGCCTTCCTGCTGCGCGCTGGCAATCCGCTTGTAGAACGACAGGCGCGTATTTACGTCCGGGATAAAATCGTCCGGCAGCAGCGAAGGCATGCGCAGTTCGATATCGGTCTGGCTGTTGGTCAAATCCTCCAGCGATGGCTCGCGACCTTCCTTCAGCGCGTCGACGGCGTTTTCCAGCAGCTCCATATAAAGCGAGAAGCCGATGCTTTCCATCTGGCCATGCTGATCTTCGCCCAGCAGCTCGCCCGCGCCACGGATCTCTAAATCGTGCGTTGCCAGCGCAAAACCCGCGCCCAAATCTTCCAGCGAGGCAATAGCTTCCAGACGCTTGTGCGCATCGGTAGTCATCGACTTCGGATGCGGCGTTAACAGCCACGCATAGGCCTGATGGTGTGAACGGCCCACGCGGCCGCGAAGCTGGTGCAGCTGCGCCAGGCCAAAGTGGTCGGCTCGTTCGATGATAATGGTGTTCGCCGTGGGAATATCGATACCGGTTTCAATAATGGTGGTACAAACCAGCACGTTAAAACGCTGATGATGGAAATCGTTCATCACCCGTTCCAGGTCGCGTTCGCGCATCTGGCCGTGACCAATAGCAACGCGCGCTTCCGGCACCAGCTCCGCAATGCGGTTCGCGGCTTTCTCAATGTTTTCCACATCGTTATAAAGATAATAAACCTGGCCGCCGCGCAGCACTTCACGCAGGATCGCCTCACGTACCACCAGATTATCGAACTCGCGGACGAAGGTTTTTACCGCAAGACGACGCGCTGGCGGCGTAGCGATAATCGACAGGTCGCGCATGCCGCTCATTGCCATATTCAGCGTACGCGGAATTGGCGTGGCGGTCAGCGTCAGGATATCGACATCGGCACGCATCGCCTTAATCCGCTCTTTATGACGCACGCCAAAGCGGTGCTCTTCATCGACAATCAGCAGCCCCAGATCGCGCCATTTAATCTCGCTCTGCAACAGCTTGTGCGTGCCGATCAGAATATCAATTTTGCCTTCGCGAGCTTCTTCCAGAATTTGCGTTTGCTCTTTAGCGCTGCGGAAGCGGGAAAGCATCTCAATGCGGACTGGCCAGTTGGCGAAGCGATCGCGGAAGTTATCGTAATGCTGCTGGGCAAGCAGGGTAGTTGGCACCAGCACGGCAACCTGCTTGTGGTTTTCCACTGCCAGGAAGGCAGCGCGCATCGCCACTTCGGTTTTACCAAAGCCCACGTCGCCGCAGACCAGCCGGTCCATCGCCAGCGGCTGGCACATATCGCTGAGCACCGCGTTAATCGCCTGCGCCTGATCCGGCGTGGTTTCAAACGGAAAGCTGTCGCAAAATAGCTGATACTGCTCGCGATCGTGCTTAAAGGCGAAGCCCGCTTTAGCCGCGCGCTGGGCATAGATATCCAGCAGCTCGGCGGCCACGTCGCGCACTTTTTCCGCCGCTTTTTGCCGCGCGCGCGACCAGGCATCGCTGCCCAGCTTGTGCAGTGGGGCATTTTCGTCCGCGCCGCCAGCGTAGCGGCTGATCAGATGCAGAGAAGAAACCGGCACGTAAAGCTTAGCGTCTCCGGCATAGGCCAGCATCAGATACTCGGCGGTAATGCCGCCGGTTTCCAGCGTGGTCAGACCGATATAGCGACCAACACCGTGCTCCAGATGCACCACCGGCTGGCCAGGATGCAGCTCCGCCAGGTTGCGGATCAGCACGTCCGGGTTAATGGTGCGGCGGCTATCCTGACGACGACGGCTGACGCGCTCGCCCAGCAGATCGCTTTCGCAAATCAGCGCCCGGTTGCGCAGGCTGTCGATAAAGCCGTGCTCGCTGGCGCCAATAATCAGATAAGCGCCGGGTTCTTGCGCGTCATTTAAGGCGTGAATGGTTTTCGGCGTGAGCTTGATGCGGGCCAGCAGCTCCTGTAACGCTTCGCGGCGGCCTTCGCTCTCTACCGAAAAGATCACCGGGCCGCTGAAATTCTCCAGGAACTGCCGCAGCGCGCCCAGCGGCGCTTTTGCCTGCGCCTGCACCGCCAGATCGGGCAGATTTTGATAGCCCAGATTGGTATTGGCCGCTTTCTCTGCCAGCTCGTCGCTTTTCAGCTGGACGCGCGGCCACTTTTTCAGCTCGCCAAACAGTTCGTCGGTGCGCAGCCAGAGTTTTTCCGGCGGCAGTAAGGGCCGCATCGGATCGACACGGCGATTTTCAAAACGCGCCATCACTTCCTGCCAGAAGCGCTCCGCCGCGCTTTCCAGCTCGCCGGTATTAATCAACAGCGTATTGGCAGGAAGATAGCTAAACAGCGAAGGTAGCGCCTGCTCAAAAAAGAGCGGCTGCCAGTATTCAATGCCGGAAGGCAGCGTGCCTTTGCTCACCTGCTGATAGATATGTTCAGCTTCACGTCTGACGTCAAAGTGTTCGCGCCACTGCGTGCGGAACAGCTCAATGGCCGCTTTATCGGTCGGAAACTCGTGGGCGGGCAGCAGGTTAATCGCCTCTACCTCTTCCAGCGTGCGCTGGCTGTCAACGTCGAACAGGCGCAGGCTGTCGATCTCATCATCAAAAAAGTCGATGCGGTAGGGCTGTTCGCTGCCCATCGGATAGAGATCCAGAAGCGCGCCGCGCGTGGCATATTCACCGTGCTCCATTACCTGATCGACATGACGGTAGCCAGCCTGCTCCAGCTGAGCGCGCAGCGCATCACGCGACAGGTGCTGGCCTTTACGCATCACCAGCGCATGACCGTGCAGAAAGCTGTGCGGGCAGACCCGCTGCATCAGCGTATTCACCGGCAGGATCAGCACGCCTTTTGTCAGCGTCGGCAGGTTATAAAGCGTCGAAAGACGTGAAGAGATAATTTCCTGATGCGGCGAAAAGCTGTCAAAAGGCAGCGTTTCCCAGTCGGCCAGGGTCATTACCGGCTCGTCGGTAAACTGCCGGATTTCATCCTGCAAACGCAGCGCGTTTTGCATATCCGGTGCAATCAGCATCACTGGGCCGCCGTGACGCGCGAGAATTTCAGCACTTTCTACCGCGCAGGCGGCACCGGTGAGTTGTCCCAGCTGACGCTGGTCGCCTGCTTTTGCTGGCAGGTTATATCGGGCATGTTCAGGCATAATCAGTCAGTCGGTCTCTTCACAAAAAGGGAGAGCAGGAAACGAGACGTTTCCTGTTCGGCTAACCGAGTATACCTCTATTTTGGCGATTGTTGCGTGTAGTGCATTCTGGGCCGGTCAATGTTTGCCCAGATCAACTCTTTTTCGCCGTGATAGCTGTGGTTGCCGTCGTCCCACTTAACGTAATAGCCCGCGGGCGCGTCGCCCTGTTCGAAGACGTTGACCACTAACCCTTTAATTTCGCCAGTTTTATGCCTGACAATACTGCCTTTAGGATATCTTGACATTATGCCTGCTCCCGCCTTTACTCACGCTGCCCAAAAGTTTTCCCCCGGGGGATAAGGTAAGTTTATGCCGTTTCCTGCGTAACAATTGGGTAAATAACGGTCGTTTTTCGTGTGATATTTCGCCACGAAGTGCGGCAAGCCTCGAGGATCATAAAACTTAGTAAAAGAGTCAGCGGCTTAGAGGTTCCATAACGCCGGGCTAACCTTTATCATCTTCGATCACTTTTTGCCTTATTACCGCCAAAAGACGGATAACATGTATCAACCTGTCGCGTTATTTATCGGCCTGCGCTATATGCGTGGGCGAGCATCAGACCGCTTCGGGCGGTTTGTTTCCTGGCTCTCCGCCATTGGCATCACGCTCGGCGTGCTGGCGCTGGTCACCGTGCTGTCGGTGATGAACGGCTTTGAACACGAGCTGGAAAAAAACACCTTAAACCTGATGCCCCAGGCGCTGATCACCAGCGAAAAAGGTTCTCTCGATCCGCAACAGGTTACTGCGGCATCGCTGAAGCTACAGGGCGTTGATCGCGTCACGCCGCTGACCACCGGCGACGCGGTGCTGCAAAGCGCGCGCAGCGTCGGCGTCGGCGTCATGCTGGGGATTAACCCCGACGAGCCGGATCCGCTGACGCCGTTTCTGGTGAACGTTAAGCAAAGCGAGCTACAGCCCAATCAGTACCGTATTATCGTTGGCGAGCAGCTGGCAGAGCAGCTCGGCCTGAAGCGGGGCGATCAGGTTCGTCTGATGGTGCCTTCCGCCAGCCAGTTCACGCCAATGGGCCGCCTGCCAAGCCAGCGCCTGTTTACGGTGATTGGCACCTTCGCCGCCAACAGCGAAGTAGACGGCTACCAGATTCTGCTCAACCAGCAGGATGCTTCGCGGCTGATGCGCTATCCGGCAGGCCATATCACCGGCTGGCGTTTGTGGCTGGATAAGCCGCTGCAGGTCGATACGCTCAGCGGGCAAAAGCTGCCTGCCGGTCTGGTATGGAAAGACTGGCGCGAGCGCAAAGGCGAGCTGTTCCAGGCGGTGAAAATGGAAAAAAATATGATGGGGCTGCTGCTTAGCCTGATTGTCGCCGTCGCGGCGTTCAACATCATTACCTCGCTTGGCTTGCTGATTATGGAAAAGCAGGGCGAAGTGGCGATCCTGCAAACCCAGGGCCTGACGCGCCGCCAGATTATGCTGGTGTTTATGGTACAGGGCGCAACGGCGGGCGTGGTCGGCGCGCTGCTTGGCGCACTGCTGGGCGTGCTGCTGGCCAGCCAGCTCAATAACCTGATGCCGCTGATTGGCGCTTTCCTTGACGGCGCGGCGCTGCCCGTCGACATTTCCGGCGTGCAGGTAGCCACCATCGCCGTCGTGGCAATGGCCGTGGCGCTGCTTTCTACCCTTTATCCTTCCTGGCGCGCGGCCGCCGTTCAACCCGCTGAGGCTTTACGTTATGAGTAACAACATCCTGTTGCAGTGCGACAACCTGTGCAAACGCTATCAGGAAGGCAGCGTCCAGACTGACGTGCTGCGCAACGTCTCTTTCAGCGTGGCACCCGGCGAAATGATGGCGATTGTCGGCAGTTCCGGCTCCGGCAAAAGTACCTTAATGCACCTGCTGGGCGGCCTGGATACGCCAACTTCGGGCGACGTGGTGTTTAACGGTAAATCGCTGAACGGCATGTCTTCGGCGGCGAAAGCCGAGCTGCGCAACCGCGAACTGGGCTTTATTTATCAGTTTCACCACCTGCTGCCGGACTTCAGCGCGCTGGAAAACGTGGCTATGCCGCTGCTGATTGGCAAAGCCAGCAAGGCGCAGGCAGAAGAGAAAGCCATTGAAATGCTGCGCGCGGTCGGGCTGGAAAAGCGGGCGGCGCATCGTCCTTCCGAGCTTTCCGGCGGCGAACGCCAGCGCGTGGCGATAGCGCGTGCGCTGGTGAATAATCCGCGTTTAGTGCTGGCAGACGAGCCGACCGGCAACCTGGACGCGCGTAACGCAGACGCCATTTTCGATCTGCTGGGCGAATTGAACGTGCGTCAGGGCACCGCTTTCCTGGTAGTGACACACGATCTGCATCTGGCTAAAAGGCTGAACCGCCAGATGGAGATGCGTGACGGCGTACTCAGTGAAGAGCTGACGCTGGCGGGCATGGCGTAATGGCAAGTTCTCTTTCTCTTCTACTGGGCCTGCGCTTCAGCCGCGGGCGCCGTCGTGGCGGCATGGTGTCGCTGATTTCGGTGATTTCCACGGTTGGTATCGCGCTGGGCGTGGCGGTGCTGATTGTCGGGCTGAGCGCGATGAACGGCTTTGAACGCGAACTTAATAATCGCATTCTGGCGGTGGTGCCGCACGGCGAAATCGAGCCGGTTAATCAGCCTTTTACCGGCTGGCAGACGCTATTGCCAAAGGTTGAGCAGGTACCGGGTATCGCGGCGGCGGCGCCTTATATTAACTTCACTGGCCTGATTGAAAGCGGCGCGAAGCTGCAGGCGATTCAGGTTAAAGGCGTCGATCCGCAGCAGGAAACGAAGCTCAGCGCGCTCCCGGCCTACGTGCAGAACAACGCCTGGCAAAGCTTCAGCGCGGGCAAGCAGCAGATTATCCTGGGGCAGGGCGTCGCCAACAGCCTGAAGGTAAAGCAGGGCGACTGGCTAACCATCATGATCCCCAACAGCGATACCGAGCACAAGCTGCTGCAACCCAAACGCGTGCGGCTACAGGTTAGCGGTATTCTGGCGCTGAGCGGCATGCTGGACCACAGCCTGGCGCTGGTGCCGCTAAAGGATGCGCAGGACTATCTGGCGATGAACGACAGCGTCACCGGCATCGCGCTGAAGATGACCAATCCTTTCGCCGCGCAGAAGCTGGTGCGGGACGCGGGCGAAGTTACGCATTCTTACGTCTATATTCGCAGCTGGATTGGCACCTATGGCTATATGTACCGCGATATCCAGATGATCCGCGCCATTATGTATCTGGCGATGGTGCTGGTGATTGGCGTGGCCTGCTTTAACATCGTGTCGACGCTGGTAATGGCGGTGAAGGACAAGAGCGGCGATATCGCCGTATTGCGTACGCTGGGCGCAAAAGACGGACTGATCCGCGCGATTTTTGTCTGGTACGGCCTGATGGCGGGTCTGCTGGGCAGCGTCAGTGGCGTGGTAGTCGGCGTGCTGGCGGCCTATAACCTGACGCCGCTTATCCACGGAATTGAAACCCTGACCGGCTATCATTTCCTCTCCGGCGATATCTATTTTATCGATTTCTTACCGTCAGAGGTTCACTGGCTGGATGTGGCTATCGTGCTGGTAACATCGCTGGTGCTGAGCCTGATTGCCAGCTGGTATCCCGCCAGGCGCGCCAGCCGCATCGACCCGGCTCGCGTGCTGAGTGGGCAGTAAGATGTATTACGGTTTTGACGTCGGCGGCAGCAAAATTGCGCTTGGCGTTTATAATGCGGCGCGCCAGCAAATCTGGCACAAGCGCGTCGCCACGCCAACGCAGGATTACGCAGAGCTGCTGGCTACGCTGGTGGCGCTAACGCACGAGGCCGACGCGTTTTGCGGTGAGCCAGGTAGCATAGGCATGGGCATACCCGGTTTGCCCGTGCCGGATGACGGCACGGTATTTACTGCCAACATTCCGGCCGCGCAGGGGCAGCGTCTTCAGGCGGATCTCAGCCAACGGCTGGGCCGCGATGTGCGTATTGATAACGACGCCAACTGTTTTGCACTGTCGGAAGCCTGGGACGACGAGTTTAAAGCCTATCCGGTGGTGCTGGGCCTGATTTTAGGTACGGGCGTGGGCGGTGGCCTGGTGATTGAAGGCAAAACGCTGACCGGACGCAATTTCGTTGCGGGCGAATTTGGGCATATGCGCCTGCCGCTTGACGCGCTGGAAGTCCTTGGGCGCGATGTGGTACAGCCACTGTGCGGCTGCGGCAAGCGTGGCTGCATTGAGCCGTGGCTGTCGGGGCCGGGTTTTGCTCGCCTGTGGCGGCTACACTATCAGTCAGATCTTAGCGCACCAGAGATAGCCAGCCGCTATTATCAGCAGGACGAGCAGGCCATTGCCCATACCGCGCGCTACCAGGCGCTGTTGGTCGTTTGCCTGGCAAACTGGCTGACGCTGGTGGACCCACATCTGGTGGTGCTGGGCGGAGGCCTGTCTGGTTTTGACGCGCTCTATGACGGACTGGCACAGCAGGTAGCGAAGCACCTGTTGCCGGGCGCAAAGCCGCCACGCTTTGCCAAGGCTCGTCATGGAGATGCAGGCGGCATGCGCGGCGCCGCCTTTCTGCACATTAAGGATTAGAGGATTTATCATGCGTACACCTCGTCGCCGGTTGAGGCTGGCCCGCTATAAGAAAAACCGCCGCAAAGTGCAGCAGCGTTTTCGCCAGCGCATTTTCGAACGCGACCGCACTCTGGAGATCGCCCAGCATCCATTACCGCGCGTGGTGGTGCTGACCGGCGCAGGCATTTCCGCCGAGTCTGGCATTCAGACTTTCCGTGCGGCTGACGGCCTGTGGGAAGAGCATAAGGTGGAAGAGGTGGCGACGCCGGAGGGTTTTGCCCGCAATCCGCAAAAAGTACAGGCGTTTTATAACGCACGTCGCCGTCAGCTTATGCAGACGGATGAGATTGCACCCAATGCCGCTCATGCAGCGCTGGCGGAGCTTGAAGCGGCGCTGGGTGACCACTTCCTGCTGGTCACGCAAAATATCGATAATCTGCATGAACGCGCAGGCAGCCGCCACGTTATTCACATGCACGGCGAACTGCTAAAGGTACGCTGCGTTTCCAGCGGCCAGGTGCTGCACTGGCAGGGCGACGTAACAGAGGACGATCGCTGTCACTGCTGTCAGTTTCCTTCCGTGCTGCGGCCGCATATCGTGTGGTTTGGCGAGATGCCGCTGCAAATGGATGAGATTTATCAGGCGCTGGCGCAGGCGGACTATTTTATTGCTATCGGCACTTCCGGCCACGTTTACCCGGCGGCGGGCTTTGTGCATGAAGCGAAATTACAGGGTGCGCATACCGTCGAGCTGAATCTGGAACCGAGCCAGGTAGGCAGCGAGTTTGAGGAAAAAGAGTACGGGCTGGCGAGCGAAGTGGTGCCGAGGTTCGTGCATAAAATGCTGGCGAAAATTAAGTAGCAGAGTTGCGGGGGAAGTGGCTGCTGGCCGGGCAGGCGACTGTGTCGCTGGGACAGTCGCTGCTGGATTGGTGCAAAGCAGTGGGCAGCAGAGCAACGGCCAGGCTGAATAAAAATGTTAAGGCTAAACGGTTTTCCTTTGTGGCAGCGCCAGAACCAGATGCGTGATAATACCGCCAATAAGCCCCCAGAACGCCGCGCCAATACCCAGCAGCGACAGGCCGGAAGCGGTAATCAAAAAGGTAATCACCGCCGCTTCCCGCTGTTTATCTTCTGCCAGCGCGCGCTGTAAGCTTCCCGCTATCGTTCCCAGCAGCGCCAGTCCGGCAATGGTATGGATTAGTGCTGGCGGGAGCGCGCTGAACAGCTGGCCAATCGCACCGCCGAACAAACCAGCCAGTAAATAGAAAAAGCCTGCGCACGCCGCGCCCCAGTAACGCCGTTGCGGATCCGGATGCACATCCGGCCCCATACAGATGGCGGCGGTAATGGCCGCAATACAGACGGAAAATCCGCCGAAGGGGGACAGCAGCAGCGAGGCCAGTCCGGTCCAGCTCATCAGCGGCGAAATCGGCACCTGATAGCCAGCTGCCTTTAACGTAGCGATGCCCGGCGCGTTCTGTGAGGCCATCGTCACCACAAAGAAAGGCACGCCGATACCCAGCAGCGTCGACCAGCTGAAGTGCGGCATAATAAATTGCGGCACGGCAAAAGCCAGCGGCTGGTGCAAAAAGTGAATTTCACCTTTCAGGGCCGCGACGGCCAGCCCAACCAGCAGCGTCAGGACAATGGCGTAGCGCGGCAGAAAGCGACGGGCGAGCAGATAAGCCAGACACATACTGGCCGTCAGCACAAAATCAGGTTGCAGCGAAACAAAGGCATCCAGGCCAAAACGCAGCAGAATACCTGCCAGCATCGCGGCAGAAATCGCCTGAGGAATATGATTCATCAGGCGCGCAAACAGCCCGGTTACGCCGCAAAGAAAAATCAGCCCCGAGGCGAAAATAAATACGCCAATCGTGTCCGCCATTGAGGTGCCAGGCAGGCTGGTGACCAGCAGCGCGGCGCCAGGCGTTGACCAGGCCGTCAGCACGGGCGCGCGATAATACAGCGAGAGCCCAATCGAGGTGATTCCCATTGCCAGGCCCAGCATGCTCAGCCAGCCGCCAAGCTGAGCGGTGGTGGCGCCTGCGGCACCGGCAGCCTGAAAGATAATCGCGGCGGAGCTGGTGTAGCCCACCAGCACGGCGACAAAACCCGCCGCGAGGGCCGGCAAAGTAAGATGACGTAATGAAAAAGCAGGCCGCATAACCTTCTCCGCGTTGACCGTTATAACGCACAAACCGATGATGTGCGTTATAACGCACAAGCGCTATACTGTCAAAAAAAGGAGGAGAGTGATGACGCAGGCACTGCCGGAACCTGGCCGGATGCTAAAAACGCTCCGCCTGGCGCGCGAATGGAGTCTTAGCCAGACCGCCGCGCAAACAGGCGTGAGCAAAGCGATGCTGGGCCAGATAGAGCGCGGCGAATCCAGCCCCACGGTTGCGACGCTGTGGAAGATAGCCACGGGCTTTAACGTACCGTTCTCGCTGTTTATTACGGCGGAAGCCTCAAATGCGGAGATTCTTCGTAGCGAAGAAACCCGACGCTGGCAGCAACAAAATAGCGCTATGCAGATTAGCTCACTGTTTCCTTTCGACCCGCAGCTGGGCTTCGATATGCTGGTGGTAGAACTGGCTGCTGGCGCTCTTAGTGAATCCTCGGCCCACGACAGCGGCGTTATTGAGCACGTGGTGGTGATTGCAGGCGAGCTACAGCTGGCGATTGGCGAGCAATGGCATACGCTTAAAGCGGGTGAAGGGCTGCGCTTTCAGGCGGACGTCTCGCACAGCTATCGTAACAGCAGCACGCAATCGGTACGTTTCCATAGCCTGATCCATTATCCGGGTGGTAAAGCGAACCGTTAACAGGACGACGCCGCGCAGGCACTTTTCATTCAACTGACCTGACGCAATAAACGCCAGGCAAAAAGACAGATAATAAACATCCGCACTCAGAGGGAAGGCTGATGAATAATTTACTCGATCGCTTTTTACACTATGTCTCATTTGACACACAGTCTAAAGCTCACACCCGCCAGGTTCCCAGTACCGATGGGCAATGGCAGCTGGCCCGCGAGCTGAAAAAAGAACTGGAAGCGCTGGGTTTAAGCAACGTCACGCTGAGCACCCACGCCGTGGTAATGGCAACATTACCCGCGAACGTCGACTGGTCGGTCCCCACCATCGGTTTTATCTCCCATATGGATACCTCACCGGATTTTACCGGTAAAAATGTCAATCCACAGATTGTGGAAAACTATCGCGGCGGCGATATTGCTCTGGGCGTAGGGACAGAAGTGCTGTCACCGGTTATGTTTCCCGTGCTGCATCGCCTGACGGGACACACGCTGATCACCACCGATGGTAAAACGCTGCTGGGCGCTGATGATAAGGCGGGCGTGGCAGAAATTGTCACGGCAATCGCCCGGCTAAAAAATGAAAATATTCCGCACGGCGATATTCGCATTGCCTTTACGCCGGACGAAGAGACGGGCAAAGGTACCAGCTGCTTTGACGTGGCGGCTTTTGGCGCTGACTGGGCTTACACAATGGACGGCAGCGATCTGGGTGAATTTGAATATGAAAACTTCAATGCCGCTTCCGCCACGGTAAAAATCACCGGTAATAATGTGCATCCGGGCAGTGCGAAAGGCGTTATGGTCAACGCGCTGGATCTGGCCATGCGTTTTCATGCGGCGATGCCGCAAAAAGAAGTGCCAGAGCAGACTGAAGGCTATGAGGGTTTTTATCATCTGCACGGTATCAAGGGCTGCGTGGATAAAGCCGAGCTGCACTACATTATTCGCGACTTTGACCGCAACAGTTTTAACGCGAGAAAGCAGACGCTGAAAGATATTGCCGCGACGCTGGCAAAGGACCAGCCAAAGGAAACGGCGATTGAAGTACAGACAGAAGACAGTTACTTCAATATGCGTGAAAAAGTGGAGGCGCATCCGCATATTATCGAGCTGGCGCTTCAGGCGATGCGCGACTGTGACATTGAGCCGAAGACGAAGCCGATACGCGGCGGCACGGATGGCGCAGCGCTGTCGTTCAAGGGGTTACCTTGTCCCAATATCTTTACCGGCGGCTATAACTACCACGGCAAGCATGAGTTTGCCTCGCTGGACATTATGGAAAAAGCAGTTGCGGTGATTGTGCGTATTGCCACGCTAACTGCCGAGCAGGCGAAAAAGTCATAGTGTTCGGGCCGCGACGTCCCTGTCGCGGCACGCTTTATTTATCTTCTTCGTCAGAGTAGCAGTCAGACCGTGATAACTATTCTTCTTCGCTAAAGTACCAGTAACCGCTGTTTACCAGCGCTGCCAGCTGTGCCAGGAAGGATGGGTCATTTAACGCTTCGCCCAGTGCTTCCGCGCTCAGTGAATGATGGTTCGCCAGCACGCGCAGCGCCTGTGGCTGCTGGGATTCCAGCTTCTCACCGTTAACAAAGACGGCTTCGCCAATCGACAGCACGCGCAGGCCACCCAGGCGTTGCAGCCTGTCGCCCTGTTGCAGCGCATCGTAAATCTCATCAGGCTGATAAGGCGGTTCCGGCGGCGCAACGTCCAGCTCGTGACGCGACTGGGAGATAAATTCGCCAAACCACTGGTTAAAGTGCTCCGGCTGGTTAATCACTTCCAGCATCATCTCGCGGATGCCGTCCAGTTCCTGCGGAAGGATCTCCGCGGTGTTTTCACGCGCGGGCACATCCGGATCGGTAAAGCGACGGCTGCCCAGCTCGCGCGAAAGAACGTAATCCGCAAAGCCGCTGATTAGCTCGCGGCCGCTTGGCGCACGAAAGCCCACTGAATAGTTGATGGCGCTTTCCAGCGAGTAGCCTTCATGCGGAAATCCTGGCGGGATATAAAGAATGTCGCCCGGCTCCATCTCTTCATCAATAATGGCGTCAAACGGCTCTACCTGCAGTAAATCGGGGTGCGGACAGTGCTGTTTCATCGCCACTTTTTCGCCCACGCGCCAGCGACGGCGTCCGGTTCCCTGAATAATAAAGACGTCGTACTGGTCAAGATGCGGGCCAACGCCGCCGCCGGGCACGGAGAAGGAGATCATCAGATCGTCGGTGCGCCAGTCGGGCAGAAAACGGAAAGGGCGCATCAGCGCGGCAGAAGGCTCATGCCAGTGATCGACCGCCTGTACCAGCAGCGACCAGTTGTGCTCGCCAAGGTGGTCGTAATTTTCGAACGGGCCGTGGGCAACCTGCCACTTGTCGTCCTCATGGCTAACCAGCCGACTATCGACCTCGTTTTCCATCGCCAGACCAGCCAGTTCGTCCGGCGAAATAGGGTCGACAAAATTTTTAAAGCCGCGCTTAAGCACGACCGGCCGTTTCTGCCAGTAGCGCTGAATAAAATCGGGCCAGTTAAGATCGAGCTGATAGTCCATATTGCGAGTTCCTGAAACGCTGAATTTTATCGATTATAACAGCGGGGAAGAAGAGCGGGGAAAAGCATTTGCGGCGGCTGCCGCAAACTGGGCTATTCGCCGGGGTGCAGGCCTTCCTGACGTTTAAAAATGACCTCCATTCTGGCACCGCCCAGCTCGCTGGTGGAGGCAATAATATCGCCCGCATATTGCTCAAGAATATCGCGAGCAACCGCCAATCCTAAGCCTTGTCCTGGCCGCAATGTATCGGCCCGCTGCCCACGGATAAAGATCATATCGCGTTTGCTTTCCGGAATGCCCGGACCATCATCTTCAACAATCAGATGCAGCTCGTCATCGGTCTGGCGACCGCGAATTTCAACAAACTCCAGACAATATTTGCAGGCGTTATCCAGCACGTTACCCATTACTTCCATAAAGTCGTTCTGTTCGCCGATAAAGGTGATCTCCGGCGAGAGATCCAGCGTCAGTTCAACGCCCTTTAACTGATAAACCTTGTTCAGTGCCGAGCAAAGACCATCGAGCAGGCCGGGAACGGAATGCAGCTCGCGTTTCAGAACGTTATGATCGGCCTGCATGCTGGCACGGTGCAGATAGTAGCCAATTTGCTGTGAGATGCGGCTGATCTGCTCCAGCATGATAGGTTCAGCCTGCTCAATCGAGAGATTGCGGCCGCCGCGCAGCGAGCGCAGCGTGGTTTGCAGTACCGCCAGCGGCGTTTTCAGGCTGTGCGTCAGATCGCTGAGTGTGGTGCGATAACGGGTATAGCGCTGGCGCTCGTTATCCAGCAGGAAATTAAGGTTGCGCACCAGGCTTTTTAGCTCCTGCGGCGTTTCGTCGGCCAGCGTTTCGCGCGTACCGTGCTCAAGCTCACGCAGCTGTGCGGCAAGTGACCCAATAGGCCGCAAGCTCCAGTGCGCGGCAAGCCACAGCAAAGGAATAACCAGCAGCAGATTGACCAGCAGCACATAGCTGAACCACGACCAGACCACGTCCGAATGCTGTAGCTCTTGCGGAATCGAGTCCACCACTACCACGGTGAGCGCCGGGAGTGAGGTGGTGGCCGCGTAACGGTTGACCGCTACCGAGTGGGTAAAGGTATCGTTATTATTATCGTCATAGGCGGTCAGCTTATTCTGTGCATCCGGGTTATTACCCAGCGCGCGACGGCTGGTGCTGTTATCGGCGTCGATTTCGTAAAAGTCGGCGCGCTTCAGCCATTCACGCTTGATGCGGGTGCGAATTTCCGGCACGTCCCGCAGCTGCCAGAGCAGCTTGCCATCTTCGTTGTAAATAAAGACCAGCGTCGGGAAGTTAAGCGAGACCCGTTCCGGCTGCGCGATGGTTAACTGATGGTTTTGCCACTGTGCCAGCGTAAAAAACAGATTGCTTTCCGCGCGCATAACCCGATAGGTATTTTTATCGAAGCTGACCACATAGCCCACTACCGCCACCATGCCGTAGGAGAGTGACAGGATCAGGACGACCGCAGCCGTGGCAAGGAGAAAGCGGGCACGTAGCGAAAAGGGCGTTTCAGGACGAAAGAGCGACATTAAAGATCGAACCGGTAACCTTGTCCGCGGACGGTAGTAATCACATCTTGCGGATAAACGGCCTGGATTTTTTTACGCAAGCGACCCATCAGTACGTCAATGGTATGGCTTTCACGCAGTTCAGCATCGGGATAAAGCTGTAACATCAGCGAATCTTTACTGACAACCTTTCCGGCGTTGCGGATCAGCGTTTCGATAATGGTATATTCAAAGGCGGTCAGCTTAATCTGCTGCTCGTCAATACTCAGTTCCCGCCGGGAAAGATCAACCTGGAAAGGTGCGAGGGTAATAATCTGCGAGGCAAGTCCGCTGTTGCGACGCATTAGCGCCTGCATGCGGGCAACCACTTCTTCAATATGAAACGGTTTAGTCACGTAGTCGTCGGCACCGGCTTCCAGCGCTTCAACCTTGGCCTGCCAGCCTTCGCGAGCGGTCAATACCAGGATGGGCTGCTTCACTTCCAGACCACGCCAGCGGCGGATCATAGTCATGCCGTCTTCATCGGGCAGGCCCAGATCCACCAGGGTAATATCGGGGGTGTGTTCATTAAGGAAATAATCCGCTTCTTTAGCGTCTTCTGCCGCATCAACCTGATGACCCATTTCGCGCAGCTGGACGGCCAGATGGTGACGCAGCAGGGGATTATCTTCCACTATCAGTACGCGCATAACATTATCCTTTCTGTAGATTCGGTCAAAGACCGGGCCTGATTTTTATCTGAGAAAAGTATAGGTTAAAGCAGGTAAACAACAGGTTAACACAGGCCGACTTGCGTCGGCCTGAAAAGAGTATGGCAGGTTGTAGAATTAATTAAACGCAGCGCCGCAATTACGGCAGTTCATCAACCATTTGCACGGCGCGGCCAAGGTAGTTTGCTGGCGTCATCAGCTTCAGGCGCGTTTTCTCTTCTTCCGGCAGTTCCAGCCCATCGATAAAGGCTTTCATACCCGCTGCGTCAACGCGTTTACCGCGCGTCAGCTCTTTAAGCTTCTCGTACGGCTTTTCGATGCCGTAGCGGCGCATCACGGTCTGGATCGGCTCTGCCAGTACTTCCCAGTTGTGATCCAGCTCGTCCAGCAGGCGGTCACGGTTAACTTCCAGCTTGGAAACGCCTTTCAGCGTCGCCTGATAGGCGATCAGCGCATAGCCCATGCCGACGCCCAGGTTACGTAATACCGTAGAGTCAGTGAGATCGCGCTGCCAGCGGGAAACCGGCAGTTTGCTGGCCAGATGCTGCATCACCGCGTTCGCCAGACCCAGATTACCCTCGGAGTTTTCGAAGTCGATCGGGTTAACTTTATGCGGCATGGTAGAAGAACCAATTTCGCCTGCAATGGTTTTCTGTTTGAAGTGGTTCAGCGCAATGTAGCCCCACACGTCGCGGTCGAAATCGATCAGGATGGTGTTGAAGCGAGCGATACAGTCAAACATTTCGGCAATGTAATCGTGCGGTTCGATCTGCGTGGTATACGGGTTCCAGGTGATGCCCAGAGAGGTCACAAAACTTTCGCTCATCTGATGCCAGTCAACTTCCGGATAGGCGGCAATGTGGGCATTATAGTTACCTACCGCGCCGTTGATTTTGCCCAGTACTTCAATGCGTTCCAGCTGACGCAGCTGACGCTCAAAGCGGTAAGCAACGTTGGCCATCTCTTTGCCCAGCGTGGAAGGGGTAGCGGGCTGACCATGCGTGCGGGAAAGCAGCGGAATATCACGATACTGCACCGCCAGATCTTTTACTGCCGCAATGATTTTGTTCCAGTAAGGCACGACAACTTCGCGACGGGCCGTTTCCAGCATCAGCGCGTGAGACAGGTTGTTAATGTCTTCTGAAGTACAGGCAAAGTGAATAAATTCCGATACGGCGTGCAGTGCGGCAACCGGCTCCACTTTCTCTTTCAGAAAATATTCTACCGCTTTGACGTCATGATTGGTGGTGCGCTCGATGGTTTTGATGCGTGCCGCGTCTTCTTCGTTGAAATTAGCCACAATTGCATCAAGGTAAGCGTTTGCGTCAGCATCAAATGCAGGAACTTCCTTGATCTCTGCGCAGGCGGCCAGTTTTTGTAACCAGCGTACTTCAACCTCGACGCGGAATTTCAGCAGGCCAAATTCGCTGAAAATAGCGCGCAGCGGGCTGACTTTGTCGCCATAACGACCATCAATCGGGGAGACGGCAGTCAGAGAGGATAATTCCATCAGTGTAACTCCTGAAGATTAAAGAGATTGGGAACAACGGGATAAAATTTGCTTCGCCTCGGTAACGAGACGATTTCGGGAAAACATCAGCTGCAGTCGGCCACCGCCAACCTGCTGCCAGAGTACCGCAGCGCGGATACCGGCCAGAAGCGCGGCGCGAACTTTGCTCTGAATTTGCGAGTTTTGCAGCACGGCGGGCGAGCCGGTCACCTGGATGCGCGGGCCAAGCGGGCTAATGACGTCGACATAAATCGCCGCCATTGCGCTGAGCAGCGTATCGGACTCTAAATCGTAATGTACCAGCTGGCGGTCAAGCTGCGCGATGCGCTTTGACAGATCGTCCAGCGCCGTTTTGCTGGCGCTCAGCTTGCGCTCCAGCACCATCATGCTCAGCGTATAGCGGGTTAACTCTGCGCCCGCACCGTGGCGGCTGCTGCTGTTCAGCACCGCAATCAGCGTTTCTAAACCGAAACGTAAATTTTCCTCTTTACCGCCGTAAACGGCCAGCGTGGAAGAGGGATTCAGATCGACAACGCTTTCCAGTGACACCTTCAGCGACTCTGGCGGGCAGTGCCCCTGATGCGCCAGCTGCTGGACCAGATGTGCCGACTGGCAGATGCCCGCGAGAGCCAGCGTAATATCATAAAAATTTTTCGCCACGGTAACTCCTGTATGCGCCGGTAAGGCGGAAAAGCCGGGCAGGCGCCCGGCAAAATCCTTAAAGCGGCAGACGCTCTTCAATAATGCCGCCGCCCAGGCAAACTTCGCCCTGATAAAACACCGCCGACTGGCCTGGCGTCACGGCCGCAACCGGCTCGTCAAAGCGAACTTCCAGCCTGTCGGCGTCCAGCGGCGTTACCGTGCAGGGAATATCGCCCTGGCGATAGCGGGTTTTTACCGTACAGCGGAAGGACGCCGTTATCGTTTCACGATCGACCAGATGCAGCTGCTGGGCAATCAGCCCAACCGACATCAGGCGCGGGTGGTCATGGCCCTGGGCGACAACCAGCAGGTTGTTTGCCACATCCTTATCCACCACGTACCACGGCTCTTCGCTGCCTTCTTTGGTGCCGCCAATGCCTAAACCTTTACGCTGGCCCAGCGTATGGTACATCAGACCCTGGTGTTCACCGACTACTTCGCCTTCCGTGCTGACAATGCGGCCAGGCTGGGCTGGCAAATAGCGGCCCAGGAAATCGCGGAATTTACGTTCGCCGATAAAGCAGATACCGGTAGAATCTTTTTTCTTCGCCGTCACCAGCTCCAGCTCTTCCGCGATGCGGCGCACTTCCGGCTTGGCCAGTTCGCCAACGGGAAACAGGCTTTGCGCAATCTGTTCATGGCCCAGCGTATAGAGGAAGTAGCTCTGGTCTTTGTTATCGTCCAGGCCGCGCAGCAGCTGGCTTTTACCGGCAACATCCTGACGGCGCACGTAGTGGCCGGTGGCGATGAAATCCGCACCCAGATCTTCGGCAGCGAATTCCAGAAAGGCTTTAAATTTGATCTCTTTATTGCAGAGAATATCCGGGTTCGGCGTGCGGCCAGCCTTATATTCTTCAAGGAAGTGCTCGAACACGTTGTCCCAGTATTCCGCCGCAAAGTTTACCGTGTGCAGATGAATGCCCAGCTTGTCGCAAACGGCCTGCGCATCCGCCAGATCTTCTGCGGCGGTACAGTACTCCTCACCGTCGTCCTCCTCCCAGTTCTTCATAAACAGGCCTTCTACCTGATAGCCCTGCTGTTGCAGTAACCAGGCGGAAACGGAGGAGTCCACACCGCCGGACATACCGACGATCACTTTTTTATTTAACGACATGAGAAGTACCCGACTTTGAGTTGCAGTTAAAGGCTGCACTTTAAAATTGCGGCGTATTCTATCACGCGTCAGCGGCGGGCGCATCCTCGCTAAAGGGCCACTGAAAAGCGCTCAGCAGCTCAAGCGGATAGCGGGTTCCCTGCTGGTAAATTCGTAAACTTTCGGCAACCAGCGGAGAACGAAGCTTTTTCGCGCCGAAAATCTCTTCTGGCGGCAGCCATAAAGCGCGATCGATATCGCGATCCTGCGGATAAGCAGGCAGCATTTTTGGTAAATCCAGCGCAAACAGAAAACGCAAAAAAGGTGTGTCGTCAGGCGCTATCCACTGATGAAGATGCAGAAAAGCCTGCGGCACACCCTCAATGCCGGTCTCCTCATACAGCTCACGCGCGGCGGCCTGCAACAGCGTTTCGTTGGCTTCCAGATGACCGGCAGGCTGATTCAGGGTCGCACGACCTCGTACCATCTCTTCTACCACCAGAAAGTGACCTTCCGCCTGGACCACGGTTGCTACGGTAACGTGCGGCTTAAACATGGCTGACTCCTTGCTGTTTTTAGTCGGGGAACTCGCTGGTGACGTCTCGCCATTCACCGGGCGATAAGTTTTCCAGTTCTACTTTGCCCATCGCAAAGCGGATTAAACGTAAAGTAGGGTAGCCGATATGGGCCGTCATGCGGCGCACCTGACGGTTTCGTCCTTCATACAGCGTGATCTTCAGCCAGCTGGTGGGAATGGCTTTTCGTTCACGAATCGGCGGATTACGCGGCCAGATCCATGCGGGTTCGGCGACGATTTCTACGCCGGCCGCCAGGGTCGGGCCATCTTTCAGATTAACGCCATCACGCAGCGGCTGAATATCGCTTTCCTGAGGTGCGCCTTCTACCTGAACATAATAAATTTTTCCGGTACGTTTGCCTGGCTGAGTCAATTTTGCCTGTAATGCGCCATCGTTAGTCAGCACCATCAGGCCTTCGCTGTCGCGGTCCAGACGACCGGCGGCATAAATATTAGTTATTGAAATGTAATCTTTTAGCGTGCTGCGCCCGGCTTCATCGCTGAACTGCGGCAGCACGTCAAAAGGTTTGTTAAAAACGATAACACGACGTGGGCCCTTGTCGGCAGCTTTTGCGCTACGGGCCGCGCCTGGACGTTTAACATGGTGATTATTAAAGGAAGATTTACGCATAGTCATTGCACTTGTTCATAATGGGCGCATTATAACGCAAAGCGGTGAGGATTGGCGCGGCGTGAATATTCAAGTAGTATTGACCCGCATCTTACAAATCATTAACAAAAAGCGTTCTCAGGAGAGGTTAATGGAAAGCAAAGTAGTTGTTCCGGCGGAAGGTCAGAAAATCACCCTGGATCAGGGCAAACTGAACGTACCAAACAACCCAATCATCCCTTTTATTGAAGGTGACGGCATTGGCGTTGACGTGTCTCCCGTGATGATCAAGGTGGTTGATGCCGCTGTACAGAAAGCTTACAACGGTGAGCGCAAAATTTCCTGGATGGAGATTTACACCGGTGAGAAGTCAGTCGAGCTTTACGGTCAGGACGTCTGGCTGCCAGAAGAAACCCTCGATTTAATCAAAGAGTACCGTGTGGCGATCAAAGGCCCACTGACCACGCCAGTTGGCGGCGGTATTCGCTCCCTGAACGTCGCCCTGCGCCAGCAACTGGATCTGTATATCTGTCTGCGCCCGGTACGTTATTACACCGGCACGCCAAGCCCGGTAAAACGTCCTGAAGATACCGATATGGTGATCTTCCGCGAGAACTCTGAAGATATCTATGCCGGTATCGAATGGAAAGCCGGTACGCCGGAAGCGGACAAAGTAATTAAATTCCTGCGCGACGAAATGGGCGTGAAGAAAATTCGCTTCCCTGAGCAGTGCGGTATCGGCGTTAAGCCTTGTTCGGAAGAGGGCACCAAACGCCTGGTACGTGCAGCGATTGAGTATGCTATCACCAACGATCGCGACTCCGTGACGCTGGTACACAAAGGCAACATCATGAAGTTCACCGAAGGCGCTTTCAAAGACTGGGGTTACCAGCTGGCGAAAGAAGAGTTCGGCGGCGAGCTGATTGATGGCGGCCCATGGTTGAAAATCAAGAACCCGAACACCGGCAAAGAGATCGTTGTTAAAGACGTGATCGCCGATGCGTTCCTGCAGCAGATCCTGCTGCGTCCAGCCGAGTATGACGTTATCGCCTGTATGAACCTGAACGGTGACTACATTTCCGATGCCCTGGCGGCACAGGTTGGCGGTATCGGTATCGCGCCTGGCGCAAACATTGGCGACGAATGCGCGCTGTTTGAAGCCACTCACGGTACTGCACCTAAATATGCAGGTCAGGATAAAGTGAACCCAGGTTCCGTTATCCTGTCCGCTGAAATGATGCTGCGCCACATGGGCTGGTTCGAAGCCGCAGACCTGATTGTTAAAGGTATGGAAGGCGCGATTGCTGCCAAAACCGTTACCTATGACTTCGAACGTCTGATGGACGGCGCTAAACTGCTGAAATCTTCAGAGTTTGGCGATGCTATGATTCAGCATATGTAAGCTGCTTCTTGCAACACTAAGCCAACACGATTGTTGAAATTGTGTTGGCTTTTGATAGCTTGCTAGTGGTTATCAAAATTTTATTAAAACCCGCCGTTTTAAAGCGCAACAAGCAACCATCCCTTGCCCCGATCGTCATGATATCTGTCGGTCTGTCTTTGCGATTTATGACCCAGTAAAAGTCTGGTATCCACTCCCTGTTCCCTCGAGAACCGTTCAGACAGCGAACGCTGTTCATGAAACGTTGCCGGCGTCCCTTCAGCCCGGGCAATATTCGCTTTGTCCTGAGCCTTACTAAAATTAGTTGTCAGGGTATTTGCCGTTACCTGGCCGCCGCGTTTGCCGTAAGTAGTATCCCTGAAAAAATGTATTAGCCAGGGACTTACAACATAATCCCTACAGCGCGCCACGACTTCACGTAGCGAAATATTGAGAGCCTTACATTGAAGCGATAGAGGAATGGCCAGCTTTACGCCGGTCTTTTGCTGAACCACATGAATACGCTCATCCCAGATATCGTCAAAACGCATTTTTGCGATATCTCCAAGACGCTGACCAGTCACCACGGCGAGTAGCATAGCGTTGCCCATATATTTATGGTTCGCATCAGCAATCTCAAATATACGCTGCCACTCTTCAAGGTTGAGGCGCTGGCGAGTAATCCGGCGCCGTGGTTGTTTGGTTGCCAGTGCCGGGTTATAGCCTGGCGGAACCTCGCCAGCATGTTGCGCCTCTTTAAATACGTCAATCAACACAGAGCGTACAACCTGTCCCATTCGGTTTTGCCCGGCGGCTTTATACTCGTCAAGGATCGAAGCTATGTCACGGGCATTCACTTCAGGTAGCTCTTTCATAGCAAAACGACTTAGAAGAAGCTGCACCGGTTTGTTCTTCTGTTTGTAGGTATTAGGCCGAATTTCTCCGGCTTCAAGTCGTTCTTTTTGGATAGACCAGTAACGGTCTATCCATGTAGAAACAGTTATAGCCTTTCCTTTACTGGCAGCGATTCTGTCACTTAACGCCGTAATTTGTCGTGTCCGGTGCTCAGCCAGACGGCTATTAGCTTCAATGGCTATAGCTTTTGCCTCTGACTGCTCTGGTTTCTGTTGAAAATTTATCCCCGGTTACTCATTGCCAACATACTGTAATCACAACTGAGTTACTGGAACGTCTATACGGCACTCAGCCACTTCGTATCCGCAATAACTTCAGTCGCAATAGAGACCGTTTTATTGAAGGGAACAAAAGAATTCAAACCCCGCCATTGCGGGGTTTTTGCTTCATTATATCTTTAATTTTCGCCATTCTTTATTGTAATCATTATTATAACTATCAGTAGTGTCTTAATATTTATAGCCCAGCAGACGTCTTGTATAAAGAGCGGCAAGCCGCTCTTTAGCTATTTTATCAATTTGTAATTGATTGCTGCGATTAGTACAGCAGTGACGACTATTTGAAAGATGTTTTTTGCAGTCCAGAAATCACCATCTGAAAAATATCTAAAAATTGAATTTACAATTATAAGAATCACAGCACTTAAAATTGCCCATTTAATTTTGTGAGTTACCACCAGCACGTTGCTCCGTACTGAAAAGCAGCTACTGCTGCACCGGATGCGGCACCAACCGCCCAACCTGGCACAGCGCCAACGCCGGGGATTGTCATACCTCCACTAAACGCTCCGATCATGCCGGTGGTAATAGCATTGACAATCATACTTTTAGTTAACTCTTTTACGCTGCAATTATTCTGCGCTGCAACTATGGCTTCAATCCCCTTAATATCTATTGCCATTCTGTAAGAATCAGCGCCAGCGCCAGAAATTAATAAAACATCAGAATTAGTTAAATCTTGCATGAAAAATTCCTTTTTAATTTACTCAGATTAATTGTGAATTCCGCTCATTGCGGAGTGCTATTTATATTAAACATATTTAATGATTTCTGTGATACATATCAGAAAAAACAGGAGTATGTAAGGTTTTTGCAAAAAAAAATTATAAAGAATTTTTAATATGCACTAACTAATTCGTTGCAAATATTTTTTATTTTTTACTCAATAATAATTTAATGAGGGCAGCAAAATGGCAGAGCCGATAAGCGCCAGCGCGGTTACAGTCGCGGACTAAGGCTTAATTGCTTCCGCACTGGTGGGTTTCATTACATTAGTTGATTATTCGATAGCATTCGGCGCATTCGCTGGATCGATGTGTTTTGTCGTCACTGCGCGGGAATTGTCACACTGGCAGAAGCCGGGCTGTTTCATATTCGGCTATGTAGCCGGTCTTTTGTGCCATTCTTGTGTTGTTATCAGGCCTGAATGGGTGCATCTGGAACAGAAACTGGAAGCCGTTTTTTTGAAAAGCTGGTGGCTAAGTATGAGATGGAAGAGAACCAGGCTGATGCACAGTTCAGAAAGTAACTCAAGCGTAATTCTGCTTTTTCCTTAAAACCCTCCGGACGGCAGCAATATGCCCTTCGAAGGCTACTGGTTCCACAAAATGTTATGATGCATAATTGATTCGGGTTGAGATTGTCCTTAACATAGGCACGGAAAAGTGGAGGGCATTATGGATAATGTGGATTTAAGCAAACTTACCGAGAAAGAAAGGGTTTACGTTGAACGTATGTCAGAAGGTGAGGGTTGGACAATACATGAAACCTTAAAGCGTCTGCTTAGGGTTTTTAAAGGTGTTCTGCTGTTAATTCTTCTTTTGACGTTAATTGGCATCAATGAATTTATCAAATCTGAAGATGGTAGTTTTTATTCTTACCTTTTTGTTTATTTTATTGTGTTAGTTGTTTTTTATTTTATGGCCCCCGTAAAGTTGGGAGCCAAGGTAATGTATTATAGGTTGTTATGATTTTTAACGTTGATCATAAACACTCTTCAACGTAATACTGTCCCCAATTGCCTCCAGAGCTAATGAAGGCGCTCCGACAGTTTTTATATTTCTGATAAAATCTGATGGGAGATAGCGGTAAAGGCGCCACGCATCTGGCTTTAAGACCATTCTTGCTAAACCGTATCCCGAAAGAGTTAAGTCAGCCATACTGTATGCAATACGGCCTGTGGTAGCATTAAAACCGAAAAATTCGGCCGTTTTCACATAACCACCACGCAAAAACCCCTCCGTATCATTACGATTACTTTTTAAATTTTGAAAACTTTCGTATACATTATTTGCTCCATGCAAGACAATTGTTGCTCCTGCAATAATACCTATTACATTACCGGTGAACAGAGACGCGACGACTATACCTGCTCCTGCTACTATTTGTCCGGTGCCTATGATTACACCAATACCATTAATAAAATACCCCCAAGTGTCAAGTTTGTTTGTCAATTTTGCTGATACAACAACTTTAGCTTTTTTAATTTTAAGAGCAAAATCCTGTTCATCTATAAAGTTTTTCTCCTGATGTAGAATGTTTAAAACGTATTTACATTCCCGTTCATTACTGGCTCTGTTAACAGACGCTATTTGTTCTTGTATAAAACTTTCAATTTCTCGATTAAATTTATCACGCAAGTTAAAAGATTTAATATGCCGAATTCCAGCATCTTTAGCTATGCATCGAAGCTCATCGGCTTTACCCGCTGCTTGTATGCGGTAGTAAGGGAGAAAACGATTTTTATCAAGATAGTTATCCATAACGCTTCCTTGTATGAGAATAATCCGTATCCGATATTAGGGAATCATTAAGCCAGGCGCAAAACCGTTTTGTACATCAACTATCACGAAATAAACAAAAACTTGATTTTGTCCGGAACTGGCGTATTATGGCTACAAAGTGGGATTTCTTTGCATGCGCTACTTATAAAGTATAAGCCTATAAGCTTGACGCAGAGTAAAAGTAGACGTTAAGCTGTCTATATGAAAGATTTGGGAATGAAGAGGCGGCTCCCAGATAAAAACCGCCAAGTTGGTGACTTCGGCTTAGGCCTGGAACTCCAACCAAGTCGGCTGAGAGGTCGACACGCCTATCAAAAAATCTAATTTTTCCTGACGGGGAGTGGATTGAAAAGCGTAACAGCCTTCGTTTCAATGTCGCGAGCCCTCAGCGTTTTGTCATAAAATAGCCAAATATTGAATTTCCTTTCTTTAGGCCAGGTATCAAAACTTAGCGATTCCCAACCCAAATGGCGCGCTATCTCATTCGATAAGGCTAGTTTCACTTCAGAAGTGATTTTTCCCTGATAGCTACTCATTACGGCACCTAAGAAAAAATCTGATATCTGGATGTTTTCTGAGCACTTAGAATCCTTAACGACTACAGAGCTTATGATGTTTTTTTGCCCAAATTGACGATTCAAAATATTGTTGGCAATTATGTGAAAGGCTTCATCAGCTTTTTTATAGCGAGAGGCAATAGGGTCTACTTCAATACGAAATGAGCAATCCCTATCTGGATGAGCTTTGATTACATTACTAATCTTTGTCGAAATGAGTTTAGTGAAATGTTTTCTCATTGCTAAATCGTAGTCATTATTGTGAAAGCTTTTATCGACCATTGATTTTTCGACAACAATGCAGTGAAAAGCTAGCCATTGATGGCTAAAAAATAGGTTTATCAGTTCCATATGGAAATCAGCATATTTTTTGGAGTTGGCTTTTTGCCATTTAATCTCTTGAAAATAATTGTGTTTTTCTCGTAACTCACGAACGATTCTTGAGAAGTCGCCGCGACGCTGATACTTCATCCAAAGGCTGCCAAACCCGTAATACCGTTGGCCGTCAATGCCTGATTCATCACAGGCCACGTGCCATATTACCTTACCAGGGCTCTCCACATCTGACATACGGTGTCCATCTTAAGGTTAATGATATTGATGTGATTGCTATTTAATCACATACGCAAGCTATTGATAAAGATCGTATCTAGCAATTTATAAGCTGCACTCATTATTTGAGGGCTCACTTCGGTGGGCCTTTTTACTTCTCTTACAACACAGCCACCTGCTCAGGAAGGCGGAGCTAAGGAAATGTCACATAGAGATCCCGGCACTTGTGGCCTGATGGCCTCGGTAGCTGAAAGTTGGCCGGTTACGAATGAGCGTTTAGCGAATATGGTAGTGAAGCTGTCAGAAGGCGAGCCGGACCTGACCGAAGATTTCGCGCTACAACTATTAAAGTAGCATCAGGCCCGGCCATTGCCGGGCCTTGCCTGAATCAATCGTATAGCCAGCGGCCTGCTTTCGCTGATTCAATTAACATGCCAATCGTAAAATCTGGCACGGCTACAGGAGGTTTTTTTTTGAATGGATTTAATGATAACGGCTTTTGGGGATAATATGTATTAATATTAAAATTTAGCTTTTTAACTCTAAACTGGTTAAAATATATCTCCATCAACTCTTCAGCCTCACTATCGTCCAATTTTAAATCCGCATCAATATCGGTTTCAGCAGTCAATGATAGCTCTTTTAATCCGAATCCGGTGAACGCCCCCACCAACTCAAATATTTTACTTTCAATGTTATCTACCATATTTTATCACTACCTCTTGCAATGCGGTTATAATCTATCATTGTACGATATGTAATTTGCGATACGTCAGACGCTAAAATAAGCCAGCCCATCACAGGAATCGTGCGTCCTACAAATGTCCCTATATTTGCAACCATTCTTATTTTTAGACTTTTGGGATTGGTAATGTGACCAATTAATGTTGGCAGCTTAATCATGTATGGAAACTTTACTTTTTTAAAAACACGACGTGAAGCTATTGAGGCTCGTGACGTATTCACAATCGTGCCGCCAGGCTTGGTTCTGGTTGGGATATCATTTCTGCCTGAAACTATTGCGATAACCGCTCCTGTATCAGCTATCGTTAAACCCAATTGCTCGACAGTTTTTTCACAAAAGATCATGAAAAGCAGTTCACAGGCAGTAAGATTAGATCTACCTGCGTAATAATATGTGTTACCCAGTTCTTCAACAGTATCCATCACTCATCCTTAAGCTAATAGTTGTATCGGAGCTGTTAATATGGATTTTTTTCGAGGTTACGTAAACACATAATTGCGGACTGCAACAGTATCGCTCGCTTTTGGTAATAGGCATTACCACTGTATATAAAAATAGTTGTGTGGGAAGGCAGCAATGGCGCGCTACGATGACATCAAAACAGCTTACAGAGAGAGTATCAAGATAGCCCGCGCGGGCGGCGGATGGTTACGACCGTTGATTTTTTACAGAACCTCGCTTAGTTTAATCACCATTTCACGTTGCGTCAGGCTGGTGAGTGGATCGAGATTAAGCATCTGCCACTTTCTTGCGCAGCTTTGTAAAGGAAGTAAGGGCTTTTCTTCATTAACCGAGCAGGGTATAGACCCGAATCATAATGCCTATGAAGGCAAGAAGCAGTTGGGAAAAACTAAGCGAGGTGACGGTTATATATCAAGAGGAAGAGGATTCATACCAATCACGGGTCGTTATAATTACGATAAGACGGGCGAAGATTTATACAAAGATTTGATTCATCATCCTGAACTTTTAGCCAGTGATATACTACTCGCCCTTGAGTCAGCAGGTCTTTTCTGGACGCAGCATGGGTTAAACAGGCTGGCAGATAAAGATGATATTGTGGCAATGACACACAGGATTAATGGTGGTGAACATGAATTACCTGACAGGCGTTTGTTTTAGCCAGAGTAAAGGCTGCAATGCTTTAACGTGATTACTGCAATATCCGCACACAGCCCAAGGAAAAAACGATAGGATAAGTTAACGCAATATTAATTTTGTCTAAAATTAGCGTACTATCTTTTCAAAGTAGGATTTTTTCGAATGCGTCGCCTGTAAACTATAAGCCTGTGAGCTTAACGTAAGATAAAAGTGGACGTTAATCTATTGATATAAAAGGTTTGGGAATGAAGAGGCGGCTCCCAAATAAAAAA
>Ga0153982_1000059_pt1 | contig 34889 bp, 31 predicted proteins | sample TSGA066MetaG_FD_104743 | JGI IMG/M metagenome (GOLD analysis project Ga0153982, IMG submission 104743) | Attine ant fungus gardens microbial communities from Georgia, USA - TSGA066 MetaG | ecosystem: Host-associated > Fungi > Mycelium > Unclassified | place: USA: Georgia, Alexander Wildlife...
TTAATCCATTATCTTCAATATATTTTTTTAGAATACTAAAGGTTGGTTCTTCTCTAAAAGAACCTTTTCCATAAATTGAAATATATTTTCCCTTATTTATCACAAGTTTATTATTAAGTTTTTTTTCTTCCACTATTGCATAACCTATTTCATTAATTTCTCTTTCTTCATTCCTCAAATCTTTTTCTAAAATTTGTAAATTTTCTTCTGAAGTTTTTACAATACTCTTTATTATCTTAATGTTTTTCTTTTCTAATTCAGCAATCTTAGCCAACATTCTTTTATCTTTATTTTTAAAATTAAATATTTCAACGCCCATTTCCTCTGTTTCAACTTCTTCTAAAAATGGAATATTTAATTGCATTCTATTCTTTTTATGAAAAATTCTTATATCATCTAAAATGTTTTTTTCTATAATTTGAAATGTATTTATTTTATTTCTAATTTTGATTAATGTTTCATCCAATATTTCTAATATATTGTCTGGTTCTGAATTATTCAAAAACTTTTTTATTTCCTGTAATGGCAATTCAAGATCTCTCATCATTTTTATTTCTTTTAAAAGAATCAATTGTTCCTCTGAATAATATCTATATCCATTTTCACCTTTAATTTGAGGAGACAATATCCCTTTTTGATCGTAATATCTTAATGTTGGTTTAGGTATATTCATTAATTTACTTACATCTCCAATCAAAAAATGTTTTTTCATTTTTCCTCCTTATTTTTTATTCTATAATATGATACCTTTTGAAGTAACTCGAATGTCAAGCTTTTTGTTAATGTTTTAAGTTTATATAACTGCATATAACTATTATTTTGTTAAAAATTAATTTTTAGCAAAGTTTCTTAGTCAAAATATATCCGTTATTAAAGGTTATTTTTCTTTTTTTTCTACATTTTTAAACTTTGTGAGAGCCCAAACATTCAAGTTACCTGAATGTTTCAATTTTCATATATTAAGACTTTTTTATTTTAGTCTTATTTTTTATTTTAATTTTTTCCAAATATAAAAAAACAGCATGATCAATGCTAACCATGCTGTTTTTTACTTAATATTCTTCTTCATATACATAAATACTATTTCCATTTCTTCCATTTTGTTTTACAATATAGAGTTCTTTATCAGCTTTTTCAAACATTTCTTCATATGACGCTACTGTTTTGGGATACACTGCAGCCCCTATACTTGCTGATATTTTACATATTTTTCCTTCTGATTCTATATTTTCTACCAAAACTTTATTTAATCCATTTAATTTCTTTTTCAACCATTCAATAGAATAAAAATCTCGAAGAAATACTAAAAACTCATCTCCTCCAAAACGCCCAATAATATCTGTACTTCTAAAATACTTTCTTAATTTTTCAGTTATCTGCAAAAGCACCTTGTCTCCAAAAGAATGTCCCCAATAATCATTTGCCAATTTAAAGTAATCCACATCAATAATTATAAATACACACTTACCATTATTATTTTCTTCTTCTTCAAGAATTTTTTCAATAAAATTTTCTACAGTTTTCTTATTATAAAGTCCTGTCAGTATATCTATTTTTGCTGCAAATTCCATTTTTTTCCTCTTATCAATATTCTCTCTAAAAGTAAGCATACGAACAGAATCATCATATTTCCAATAAAAAATACGTGCTGAAATTCTAAGCCAGTAATAGTTTTTTCCATTTGATGTAATCATAAAATCATAAGATAGATTATTAATTCCATTTCTGAATTTCTCTAACACATTTTTAGTATTAAAAGTATCTATATATCCTTGCATAAATTCTTTTTTTATCTGCTGTTTTGCAATTTCCTGTAAAACTTCATCATAAGGTGTATCTGCTGAAATACCAAGTCCTTTAAAATATTTTTTTGTTTCCTTACTCCCAGCACAATTATGTGTTATATTGAGCTCGTATATATTTTCGTATAATCCTTGAGTTGCATCAATCATAAATTTTTGATATTCATGAATCCTTTTCATACTTTCATTTTTATTTAATATTATTTCAGATTTCTTTCTGTAAAAATATAACATAGATAACGATAAATAGAGTAATATCATACATCCAGCTATAAAAATTATATACCAATATTCTAATACAAAATCTTTAAACCCAATCAATTCTACATAATACCCAAGCCATTTAATTGATAATTCTTCTACAACCCCATTGTGCATTAATTCTCTTAAATTTTCATTAATATTAGTAACTGAAATTGAACTTTTCTTATTGACTCCAATACACATAGATGTGTTTGTCATTTTTGGTCCCACTGCAGATATAGAATTAATACCCTGTTTTGCTAATATACGCCGACCTACTGAATACCTTGCAATCCCATAGTCATTTTCACCTGATATGACTGACTGAAAAACCTCTGTATAAGTTCCATATTCTTTTGTATTTTTTACTAATTCATATGGCTCTAGAAATTCTGATCTGCACCCACTATTTTCAAGTGCTGCAAGTTTTTTCCCATGAAGTTCGTGTATTGATTTATACTGCTTTCTTCCAAAGCAAACAAAAGGATCACTAGATATGGCATTTGACAAAAACAATTCAGAAAATTCTTTTGGTTTATAATCCAATCCCAAAATTATATCAGCCTCTCCACTTGTTACTGCTTCAATGCAATCAGTCCATTTCATTAATCTGATATCTAAATTATATTTCATTTTATTTGCAATAGCACTTATCAGTTCTATATCATGTCCAGCTGGTTCTCCTTTTTCATTTATAAAAGAATATGGTTCATAATCAATATCAGCAACAACCATCATTGTTTTACTAAAATTATTTTCAGCTATTATTTCATTATTGACTGGTTTTTTTAAAACAAACATTTTTATTGAAGTAAAGGCTAAAGTAATTAATATAATAATAACTGGAATAAGCCAAAAAAGTATCTTCTTTTTTAAAAATTTTATTCTTTTCATCTTGCTTCCTCCATATTATTATATATTTTTCCGTTTTATTCTATTTATAGTTTTATTAAAAATAAAATTTCAATTTTTTTTATGTATTTTTTTTATTTCTAACCTGTTCTATTTTTCATTTTAACTTTTAAAACACAACATTGATATTATAGTATATCAAATAAATAGTTGCAAGTTTTTTTTATTCAAAACACTTTTAACCCTATTTAAATGGTCGCTCTCAATTTTTTTTACAATTCTTCTCCATTACTATGTATAACTTTTTTATACCAGTAAAATGATTCTTTTTTGCTGCGATTTAAAGTTCCTCTTCCTTCATTATCTTTATCTACATATATAAATCCATATCTTTTCTTCATTTCTCCAGTAGTAAAAGATATACAGTCAATACAGCCCCAAGGGGTATATCCCATTATCTCTACTCCATCTAAGACTACAGCTTTTTTCATCTCTTCAATATGTGCTTTTAAATAATTTATTCTATAAGTATCATGTATCATTCCATCTTCTTCTATTTTATCTACAGCTCCAAATCCATTTTCTACAATAAATATAGGTTTTTCATATCTTTCATAGAGAAGATTCAATGAGTATCGAAGTCCTTCTGGGTCTATCTGCCATCCCCAGTCTGTAGCTTTTACATATGGATTTTTTACAAATCCACTAAATATATAATTTGACTGTTCTTCTATATCTTTTATTTCAGATTTTACCACCACAGACATATAATAGCTTATCCCTATATAATCAACAGTTCCCTGCTTCAACACTTCTCTATCTTCCATAGTGATATCCAAAATATACCCTTCTCTTTCCCACTCTTTTTCTATATATGCAGGATAATGTCCTCTTACATGAACATCTGAAAAAACATATCTTTCATGCATTTTTTCTTGTGCCTTCATAACATCTTCTGGATTACATGAATAAGGGTATACTGGAACAAATCCAATCATACAACCAACTTGAAAATCAGGATTTATTTCTCTGGCTGCTTTTATTACTCTAGCACTTGCCACAAGTTCGTAATGTACTGCCTGATACATAATTTTTTTGGCCTCTTCTCCTTCTTTATACAGTATTCCTGAATTAACAAATCCAAAAATAGGATTAGAAGTATCTGCCTGATTATTTATTTCATTAAATGTCATCCAATATTTTACTTTATTTTTATATCTCTCTAAAACTGTTCTGCTATATTTTTCAAAAAAATCAATAAGTTTACGATTTCTCCATCCGCCATATTCCTTTACAAGATGATAAGGCATTTCAAAATGTGAAAGTGTAACTACAGGTTCTATTCCATATTTTAAAAGTTCATCAAAAAGAGAATCATAAAATTTCAACCCCTCCTCATTAGGACTTTCCTCATCTCCTAAAGGAAAAATTCTAGTCCATGCTATAGATGTACGAAAACATTTAAATCCCATTTCAGCAAAAAGTTTTATATCTTCTTTATAATGCCCATAAAAATCTACTGCTTCATGATTTGGATAATATTCATCTTCCAGTACTCCATCAGTTATTTTTCTAGATTTAGCTGCACTTCCTGTTGTCATTATATCTGCTATGCTTATTCCTTTCCCCCCTTTATTATAACCACCTTCAACCTGATGAGCTGCAACTGCTCCTCCCCATAAAAAATTTTTTTGAAAACCTTTATTCATAGAAATCCTCCTTTGTTATAGTTCATATTTCTATTGTATAAAAAAAAGATGCAGAAATATTTCAATATTCTTTGCATCTTTTCAATATTCTTTGTTTTCAATAAATTTCTCTTTGATGAATCCTTCTATATTTTGCAGGTGTTATCCCAATATATTTTTTAAATACTGTGTTAAAATAGCTTTGAGAGCTGAAACCTAAATAGCTGCTTATAAAAGAGACTTCATGCTCTGAATATTTTAAAAGATTCTCTCCCTCTTTAATTTTTTCCTGCTGAATATAGTTTACAATTGTTTTCCCTTCCAGTTTATGAAATACATGGGAAAGATATTCCTTATTCAGTTCAAGCTCAAGAGCCATCTCTTCCACACTTATTTTTTTATGAAGATGTTTAAATATGTATCTTTTTACTTCTTCTAGTATTTTATTACTGCTTTTCTGGTTGTTGCTTTCATTTACCAGCCATCCAAATTTTTCTTTAGCATAATCCATACTCTTTTGTATCTCTTCTTTTGTGAAACTTTTATCAAGCTTTCTTATACATGCATCACTTAAGGCAAAAGCATTTTCAGGAGAAACCCCTCCATCCATAGCTGCTCTGGTAAAAAGAGTTATACAGCAGATTGCAAAATATCTAAAATTCTTTATAGGATCATCTGATAATCTCCCTACATTTCCATGATATTTTTCTAAAGAAATAGTTTTCAATCTTTCTATATCTCCCATTTTTACAGCATCCATAAGTTCCCGTTCATAACGAACTGAAATATGAAATTCATCATTTTCTCTTTGAGAAAAGATATCTTCTGTATAATCTGAAAGTATGTTTTTTTCTATATCTTTTCTGTCTTTATTCATAAACTTTACAATACTCCATATTTTTTGAATGCCTCTGTACTAGACATTCCATTTTCTATTTCTTCCCTTACTTTCTTTTCAGCTCTAACTTTTTCCAATGATTTAACTATTACCTCTTCTTCTATCTTTTGGGGAACAATCAAAACTCCATCCATATCTGCAACTACTAAATCCCCTGGATTTATCCATACAGCCCCTATCTCAATAGGACATCTATAATCAACTATCTTAGTTCTTACTGATGAATCCTGTGCAAATCTTCCTCTGCTGAATACTGGAAAATTCTGTTCCAACATCATCTTAGTATCTCTATGATATCCATTTATTACAGCTCCTGCTGCTCCTCTTTTTTTAGCTGTTGCTGTTAAAATCTCTCCCCAATAAGCACATCTCATATTTCCACCATGAGCTATATAGACATCTCCCTCTTGAAGCTGATCTAAAGCTTCAGTCAATTTTCCAAAAGGCTCACTTTGCTCTCCATATACATCTATCATATTTACTGGCATAGCCCTTCCTGCTATCTTCATCTCCACAAGAGCAGGCTGTATTTCTGGAAATAAAATCTGATGATAGTATCCCATTCCATCTAATATATCCCCAATAACTGGTGTATAAAGTTCTCTCTTTACAAGTTCAAAAAGTTCTTTGTCACTATTCCATTCTTTCATCATATTTCCCCCTTGTTTAGTAGATATTTTGATTATATCACTTTTGCTTTATAATGAAAACAGATATATAAAAAGACAGATCATAGATCTGCCTTAAATTTTTAAAAATAGCTCTAAAAGCACAAGCTTCATATTAACAGGATATCTCAGCATTCCTTTTAAAGTAAGTCTTTTTTCCAGACCCTGCATATCTCCTAATACATAGATTGTATACTCTATGATTTTTCTGTACAGCTCCTTATCTGAAGTTCCCCTCATTATTTCTTCTACAAAAAATATCTTTTCTTGAGGAGATATATAATACTTTCCTTTAATAAAATCTCTAATACATTTGTATATTCCTGTTTTATATTCAAGTTCTTTAGTTTCAGTATATTTTTTGAGAAAATTCCCTATATTTCCATAAAATTCAGATTCATTCAAATTAATCTCTGAATTTTTAAATCCTTTTATATCTTCACTATTTCCCATATAGAATGTATAAGTAAAATCATCTGCCTCTAATTCCTCAGCATTTCTTTTTTTTATTTTTACCAATATACTTCTTGATTTTATTGTAGGAAGTATATTGAGGCTGCTGCTTAAGAGAATAAAAAAACTTCCTTCATTAGGTTCTTCTATGAGTTTCAAAAGAGAATTTCCAGCTTCCTTTTTCATCTTCTGAATATCTTTCAATATAAATATTTTTTTTCCACCCTCGTATGAGCTAGATGAAGATTTATATGCCAGCTCTCTGACAGCATCTACTTTTATCCCATTGGGATCGTCTAATACTTCCAAATCACTATAAATAAGTTTATCTATCTTTCTGCATACATTACAGGTATCACAAAAATCCCCTTCCAGAGTTTCACAGCACAAGCCTTTTGTAAAATAAAGAGCAAATTCCATAAGTTGATCAGTATCACTCCCATAGAAAAGATAAGTACCTGACTTTTTATCAGCCTTTAATTCATTCCTAAAAAAAGTTTTAACTTCTTCATTAGAAACGATATCTTTTATCATTATCTTTCAGCCTTCTCTATTTTTCTAAGAATATTCAGTTGATCAAGAGCAAGTCCAGCACCTTTTACTACACTTTCAAGTGGATTATCAGCAAGTCTTACATTAAGGTTAGTAAATTTAGCTATCATCTCTGGGAAGTTTCTGATAAGAGAACCTCCTCCAGCCATAACTATTCCTTTATCAACTATATCAGCTGCAAGTTCAGGCGGAGTTCTTTCAAGAACATATTTTACACAATCTATTACTTCCATAAGAGAATCATTTATAGCTTCTCTTACTTCTTCTGAAGTTATTTCAACTGTCTTAGGAAGCCCTATAATCAAATCTCTACCTTTAATAGTCATTTTTTCTTCATCATCTAAAGGCAAGGCTGTTCCTATTCTTATTTTTATTTCTTCAGCTGTCTTATCTCCTATAAGAAGATTATGAGTTTTCTTTACATATTTGATAATATCATTATCAAAGTTATTTCCAGCTGTTCTTATAGTTTTACTTACTACGGTTCCTCCCAAAGAGATAACAGCCACATCAGTAGATCCTCCACCAATATCAATTATCATATTTCCTTCTGGTACAGATATATCAAGTCCTGACCCAAGAGCTGCTGCTCTTGCTTCTTCTATCAAATATGCTCTCTTTGCTCCAGCAGATATTGCTGCTTCAAGTACAGCTCTCTTTTCTACTCCTGTTACATCAATAGGAACACATATCATAATTTCAGGCATAATAAAGCTATATGAACCAAAAACTTTTTTTATGAAGTATTTTATCATAGCTTCAGTAATATCATAGTCAGCTATAACTCCTTCACTAAGAGGTTTTACAGCTACAATAGTATCTGGAGTTTTTCCAAGCATTTCCTTAGCTTCATTTCCTACTGCCAGTACTTTTCTGCTCTCTCTTTCCACTGCCACTACTGATGGCTCATTTAAAACTATTTTTTTATGTTTTTTACTGTAAACCAGTGTATTTGCTGTTCCTAAATCTATTCCTATACTTCTGTTCAATCTAAAATTTGGGAATAATCTCATCACTTTTCACCCTCTATACATTTTTTTATTGCTAATTCAATCAAATCTTCTCTTCCATCAACATAAAATCCAGCTATAAGTGCTTCAAAAGCTGTTGCTTCTTTATATTCTAAAACTGAGCATGACTTAGGGAAAGTTTTTATATTCCCATTTTTTGCTCTGTTTCCCAGCATTTGATATTTTTCCTCTAGCAGAGGAACTATCTCCTTGTACAATATACTCTGTTTCTTGGCATTGACGCACTCCTTAACTCTTTTATTGAGATTTTGGAGATTCAGTCCCTTATTTATCCAATACTTTCTTATACAGAGTTCCCAGACAGCATCTCCAAGGTATGCCAGCACTACTCCACTTGTTTCTTTTAAATCTACATGCTCCATGTAGTTGTATCCTTTCCGTCTTTGATCTTTATACCTATTTCTGCCAATCTATCTCTAATTTTATCAGACATAGACCAGTTCTTATCAGCTCTTGCTTCTCTTCTTAGTTCAAGAATAAATTCAACAAGCTCAGAAGTCAGATTTCCAACTTCATTATCAAGTTTAAGTATAACCCCTAAAACTTCCTGCATTATATTAACTACATAGTCTACAGTTTCTTTTACAGTTGTTTTTCCTTTTGTACTTAGTTTATCCACTTCAAGAGCTTTATTCAATTCTTTAATAAGTTCAAATATAGCTCCAAGTCCTTGTGCTGTATTGAAGTCATCATCCATGGCAGCTACAAATTTTTCACTTGAAGATTTAAGTACTTCTGCCAGTTCAACACAATCTTCTCCATCTTCTTTTGTATCAACTTCTAATGCATCTTTAGCTCTTAATAAAGCATTTTCTATTCTCTCTAATGATGATTTTGCCTGATTCAATTCATAGTTAGAAAAATCCATAGGTTTTCTATAATGAGCTCCAAGTATAAATAATCTTACCACTCTTCCTTCAAACTGTTCCAATACTTGTCTAAGAAGCATAAATGTTCCTGATTTAGACATTTTTTCACCATTGATATTGATATATCCATTGTGCATCCAGTATCTTGCAAATTCACCACCACAAGAACATCTAGACTGTGCTATTTCATTTTCATGATGTGGAAATATCAAATCCTGTCCTCCACCATGTATATCAAATGTATCTCCCAAATATTTGTGAGACATTGCTGAACATTCAATATGCCAACCTGGTCTTCCTTTACCCCAAGGAGATTCCCAACTTGGTTCTCCTTCTTTTGCCGCTTTCCAAAGAGCAAAATCTACAGGAGATTTTTTTATATCTGCAACTTCTATTCTTGCACCACTTTTGAGGTCATCTACATTTTGTTTTGAAAGAGCTCCATATCCATCTTTATATTTCTCTACATTGAAATATACATCTCCTTCTGCCTCATAAGCATATCCTTTTTCTATAAGATTCTGAATTATTTCTATCATATCTCCAATATGCTCAGTTGCTTTAGGTCTTATCATTCCATCTTCTTTAAGGTTTACTTTTGAAGTATCCTCAAAATATGCTTTTATATATTTTTCAGCTATATCTTTAAGAGAAACCCCTTCTTCATTAGCTCTTCTTATCATTTTATCATCTACATCTGTAAAGTTTTGTACATACTTTACTTTATACCCTCTATATTCAAAATATCTTCTTACTGTATCAAAGAATATTGCTGGTCTTGCATTTCCAATATGAATATAGTTATATACAGTAGGCCCACAGACATACATTGACACTTCTCCTTCTTTTACAGGTTTGAATTCGTCAATTTTTCCACTGAGGGTGTTATATATCTTTATCATTTTATCCTCCTTAATAGTTTTTCTATATTTTGGAAATCAGTTTCTGCTTCAAAAATTATTTCATTACCAATTCCTGTTATGTTTAAATCTGTTCCTTTTAATTCCTCTATTCCAAAATTACTGTAAATGTCCAAAGAACCATATAGAAATTGTCCTCTCAGTAATCCTGTAGGAGAAGGATTTTCTACAAAACTGTCTTTTCCATAAACAAGTATATTTTCATCTTTAAAAAATAATTTTGCTCTGTTTGAAATACGATATCCATCTTCTGTTTTAAATATGCTCAAAGCTTTTTTTACTTTTTCAGCATCTTTTAAAGGTATCATCATAGTTGCATTATTACTATCAGCTATTATTTCTCCATCTATTTCTTTAAGAAGTTCTGATGGTTTTGCTCCCATGAATCCCTGCCACATAGCAAGTATTAAATCTTTATTGCTTCCAAGTGTATATGAATTAAAAATAAGTTTTTCAAGTTTTGAGAAATCTTTCATTGAAAGATATAAAGTATTTTCTCCAGCATACTTCAATAATTTTCTCTCTTCTGGCTGGTCATTAAATGGAGTAAATACATTCTTATCTCCAACAACCTTTCCTTGTAATTTTACTACATTTTTATCTACAACGCCAGTAAGAGACATAACTTCTATTCCTAAATCTTTAGTTTTTGTATTATTATAAATAAGAACTCCAAGAATATTATCTCTTGTCTCATCTATTATATTTTCTATTTTAGCATTATAAATTCCTTTTTTGTTAATTATTTTTTTCAAAACTGATTTATTTTCAGAAAAAATTATCAAACCTCTGTGAAAACACATATATATGTCTTTCTTAAGCCCATATTTTTCTATATATTTACTTTTCAGTCTGTAAAATTCTCCATCTTTATCAAAATATTTTACACTGTCTTTTAAGATAAAGAAATACCAGTATCCTGTATCTACAACCACTGCTGTTTTTAATTCTCTATTATAAAAGTCTGAATCAGAAAAAGCATATACTTTTGAAATATATTTTTTTGTTTCTTCAAATTTTCTATAATCTCCTTCTTTTCCAACTGCATTTATCAAAGGCATTATTTCTTTAAAATCCTTATCTGCTATTCCTTCATTTGCATATATCATTTTTGTATCTTCCGTTATAAAGCCCCTTGGAGATACTTTATATCCAAATCTATATCCCGCCAGAAAACCAACAAAAACAATTATAACAAAAAGCAGTATATATCTTTTTTTCATAAGCTATTCTCCTTACTCAAATCTATTTTTTTGTATTCTTTTTAATTCTCTAATAGTTAAATCTATTTTTTCTGACTTAAATACAGGAGCACTTGTTCTTGCTCTTCTTATACAGCATGGGTCAATACAGCAGCATAAAGTCTCCTCTTTAAAGTAATCAGCTTCTTTTACTACTTCACCATATGGATCTATTATCATAGAATTCCCAAAGAATGTCACTCCATCCTCTACCCCTACTCTGTTAGTCATTATATTAAATACACCATTAGATATAGAGCTGCTCTTTAATAAAGCTTTCCATGTTGATGATACAGAAGATTTATTCACTCCTAATCTGGCAGGAGCATTAGCTATAGAAAATATACATTTAGCTCCATCTTGTGAGAGAATATGGTGAGTTGATTGATGCCATGCATCTTCACATATAATTATTCCCATTCTTCCAAACTTTGTATCAAATGCTCTTATCTTTTCTCCACTTCCAAAATATCTTCCTTCAAAAAACATTCCATAATCAGGAAGATATACTTTTCTATGTTTATGTATAATTTTTCCATCTTCTAAATAGTAGGCTGTATTATATGGATATTCCTCTTCTCCCAGTTCTGCCATACCAAATATTATGCTTATTTTCTTACTTTTTTCTAACAGTATATCTGGAACATTCTTCATAGCTGTTTCAAAAACTATATCTTCCAGCATATATCCATTTAATGCTAATTCAGGAAATACTATGATATCATCTCCTGCTTCTATTCCTTTTTCAATTAACTCTACCATTCTTAATAAATTCTGCTCTGTATTTCCTAATGTAGGTTTCATTTGTTCTATACGGATATTCATAACTCCCCCTATTTAAGAGATAACAAATCTTCTAATGTAGTTATCTTTATATTATCATAATCTCCTGTTATAACTTTTACTTTTTCTCCTGCTCTCTCTACAAGAGAAGAATCATCTGTTCCAAGAAACTTTTCGTCCTCTGCTTTTTTATATGCTTTCTTTAGTATATCTCCTCTAAATGTCTGTGGTGTTTGAACAGCTATAAGTCCTGCCCTATTTGGAGTAGCAAGTATCTCTCCATCTGCTCCCACTACCTTTATGGTATCTTTTACAGGTACACCTATTACTGCTCCAGCAAGTGTTTCATCATTATCAAGTGCAGCACAAGTCATTTCTATATACTTTTCTTTCATAAAAGGTCTTACTCCATCTTGCACCAATATGTAAGTACTTCCTTCATCTTCTTTTAAAGCATTATAAATGGAGTCTTGTCTTTCTTTTCCTCCTGCAAGAATTCGTTTAACTTTTTTTATATTATATTTATTACATTGTTTTTTCACTAAGTCAATATTATTTTCATTAGTTACGATAATTATTTCATCTATTAAAGAAGATTTTTCTGCTGTCTCCAAAGGGAAAATAAACAATGGTTTTTCATTATGTTCAAAAAACTGTTTTGGATAATTTAATCCCATCCTTTTTCCAATTCCAGCAGCAGCCAGTATAAGAGTTATTTTCCTTTTTTTTATTTCAGAGTCACTACTGTGCATCCTAATCCTCCCTCTCCATGTCCTCCTATTCTATATTCTTTCACATAAGGACATTTTTTCAGGTAATTAAGTATTCCTTCTCTAAGTGCTCCAGTACCTTTTCCATGTATTACATAAACCTCATTATATGAATTCATAACAGCTCTGTCCAGATATGTTTCTAGTTCATAAACTGCTTCCTCTACCATTTTTCCTCTCAAATCTATTTCACTTCTTACAGCTGTTTTCTTATGTGAAAATGAATTATATACTTTCTGTTTTTTTTCTTCCACTACTTTTACATCATCCAGTGATACTTCCAGTTTTAATATTCCTGCCTGTACCTGTACTGTCTCTTTAGAAAGATTTATTTTAAGTATATTGGCAAACTGATTAAGACTGTTAACAAATACTCTTTCTCCCACTTTGAAGTCCACTTTTCTTGCAACCTTTGGTTTTTCTGTAACAGTTTTAGTCTTATCATCCTGCAAAGCAGATCTAAGCATGTTCAGGCTCTTTTGAACATTTTTAATATCTTCTTTCTTGTTGTCTTCTTTTTGTATTTTCTCTACCAGAGCTGCTGCTTTAGACTGCATCTCTTTCATCATTCTATCTGCTTTTTCATAAGCTTCTTTCAATATATCATTTTTTTCTTTTTCTAAAACTCTAAGTTTTTCCTCAAAAGCCTCTTTATCTCTCTGAGCAGCTTCTTTCAGGAATTCTACCTGTCTTTTCATAATATCAAGTTCATCAGCTTTATCCTTGATATTGCTTATCATTTTTTCTATTTTTTTATTATCATCACTTATATAACTCTTTGCCTTGTTGATTACCTCTTCAGATACTCCAAGTCTTCTGGCAATAGTTAGTGCATTGCTCTCTCCTGGAATTCCTATTAAAAGTCTATATGTAGGAGAAAGAGTCTCTACATTGAATTCCATTGATGCTGTTTCTATTCCCTCTTCATTATATCCATGAGCTTTTACTTCACTATAATGAGTAGTTATTATTGATTTACATTTTTTATCTTTCAGGTAATCTATAACTGCCATAGCAAAAGCTGACCCTTCAGCAGGATCTGTTCCTGATCCTAATTCATCTAACAGTACAAGAGAAGCTTTTGTCACATTTTCAAGTATCTCCTGAACATTTTTTAAATGGGCAGAGAATGAAGATAGTGATTGTTCTATACTCTGTTCATCTCCTATGTCAGCATAAACTCCTGTAAAAAATCCAATACTTGAATGTTCATGTGCTGGAATAGGTATTCCACTCAAAGCCATCAATGTCAAAAGTCCAGCTGTCTTCAATGCAACTGTTTTTCCTCCTGTATTTGGCCCTGTAATAAGAAGAGTATTATAATCTTTTCCTATTTCAAATGTAAGAGGAACAACTGATGAAACTGGTATAAATGGGTGTCTTGCCTCTACTAAAGTTAAAACTTCTCTATTATTTATATTAGGTACCACACATTTTTTTTCTATACCATACATAGCTCTAGCATTAAGTATATCCAGAGTAATGACTGCCTCTCCTACTTTATCTATATCATCCTTGCTGTTTCTTATATAATCAGTTATTCTAAGAAGTATTTTTCTTATTTCTTCTTTTTCTCTTATCTCTAATTCTCTATTCTTATTATTTAGAGCTACTATTGACAAAGGTTCAATAAATACTGTCTGACCACTTGATGATCTATCATGTTCAATCCCTTTTATCTGCCCTTTAAAATCTGCTTTTACAGGAACAACACTTCTTCCATCTCTTTCAGTAATTATTTTTTCCTGAAATACTTTAGAAAACTGAGGTTCATTAAAAAGTTCATCAAATTTTCTTTTGATGTTCATAGCAAGAGTCTTTTTATGTATTCTGATATCTCTCAAATCAAGAGAAGCATCATCTTTAATCTCTTTGTTATTATCAATGGTCTTGTTAATAATGTCTTCTATTCCTCTTAAAATAGGTACATCATTAAATTTATCTCTTAAATCTTTATATTTGTTCAGATCTTCCAGTCTATTTTTAAATACTCTAAAAAGTCTAAGGTTATGATTGATATCCCATAGATCTTCTATATCCAAATAAGTTCCTATTAGCTGTGATTTTTTTGTCATTTTACAAATATCCTTCATCCCAGCAGTTTCTAGTCCACCATCAAATTTCAAAAAATCTGTAAAGTCTCTCAATATATCAAGCTCTCTATTTAAAGAGCTGAAATCCTTGAAAGGTTCAAGCCCCAATATTTTATAATGGTTCTCTTCTATAGCACTATAATTTGAAATTTCTTCTCTTAGTTTATCAAATTCCAAAACTGTATAACTATGTCTATTCATTTCTACCACCTTGTTATATATTTACGTTCATTTTATTATATCACAAATCTCTATTTTTCTTAAAGAAAGTTGAAGAAATTTAAAAAAAACTTGATATTTTCTTTATTTAATGATACAATTATTTGCAATTGTGTGTTCAATTGCAATCAGGAAAGAGGTGACAAAGATGCAAAGATGTGAAATTACAGGAACTGGAATTATCAGTGGTAACCAAATTTCTCACTCTCATAGACTTACTAGAAGAGTATGGAAACCTAATTTACAAGTTACTACTATCGTTGTAAACGGATCTCCAGTTAAAGTTAAAGTTTGTTCAAGAACTTTAAAAACTTTAAGAGGTGCCAGTGAAGTTGAAGTTATGAATATTTTAAAAGCTAATACTTCTACTTTAAGTGCTAGACTTGCTAAATTCTTAAACAAATAGTCTTGACAGTGGTATACCTTTAATAAAAAAAGACAGCTTAAAAAAAGCATGTCTTTTTTTTATATCTTTTTTATTTTAATCCTGACAAATCACAGCAACAGTAAACAGGAAATTATTTTTCTTTTAATATATACTTTAATCAGGGGAGGAGATGAATTATGGATTGGATATTTTATCTGCAAAGTGCTATTGATTATATAGAAGATAATATTCTTGAAACTATTGACTACAATGATGTAGCTAAGCATATTGGTTTCTCTAATTACCATTTTCACAGAACTTTTGCACTTCTTACTGGAATAACAGCAAATGAATATATCAAAAAGAGAAGATTATCTATGGCTGGAGAAGAACTTTCCATGTCTAATGCTAAAATTATTGATACTGCATTTAAATATGGATATGAAACTCCAGAAAGTTTTTCAAAAGCTTTCAGCCGTTTTCATGGTTTTAATCCCAGTGAGGCTAAAAAATCTGGAACATCCCTAAAAAAATTCTCTCGTTTTTCTATTAAAGTAAAAATTGAAGGAGGAAAAATTATGGACTACAAAATTGAAGAAAAAGGTACAATGAGATTTTTAACTGCATCTAAAAGCTTTTTAAATGAGATAATAAATGAGAAGGAAAATAGAGAAATTTCTAATTTCTGGACTGAATGTTTTAACAATGGAACTATAGATACACTTAAAAAAAATTCAATTGATAAAGGTATGTATGGATTATGTCTTCCTGTATCTAAAGAATGTGACAGCTTCAAATATGGTATTGGAGTTGCCATCAATGATGATGCAAGTACAGTAAAAGATTTTGAAATCTGGACAGTTGAACCATCTATGTGGGCTGTTTTTAAATGTATTGGCGATGATGGGCAGTGTATATCTGATATGTGGGAGAGAATATTCAGTGAATTTTTACCAGCTTCTCCTTATAAAATGACTGACCAAGCTGACTTAGAATATTATTATGAAAATGATGAAAATATATTTTGCGAACTATGGATTCCTGTTGAAAGAAAATAATTATATAATATAAAAAATGGGAATAGTCAGAGTTTTAATAACCTCACTATTCCCATTTCTCTTTAATTAGAAGTTGAATTTATATCCAACTGAAAGTGTCACTCTTGAATAGTCTAAATCTTTTTTAATTCTTTCACCATAAAGCTCTACTTCACCTTTAGTTTTATTTATTTTGTACATCAAATCTATTATAAAGTTATTATATTCTGCTCCTGCACCAATTCCATAGTACATTCCATTTTCTATTTTTGTTAAAAGTGTTTCTGTCTCCCCAGACTCATCAGCAATTTTAAGATTTCCATTATCACTATTAAAAGAATATCCTAAATCTGCTTTTAAGTATGGTTTTATGTTCCCTTCTACTGGAATATTATACTTAGCTGTTATATACAAAGGTACTGATTTAAATCCTGGCACTTCTATTTTAAAATCTTCCTGTTTTACAGATTTTGGATCACCATGCTCTTGATAAGATAATCCAAGCCCCAGTTCTAAATTAGGATAAACTTCTCTCATTACCTCCACTGTCAGTTCATAACCAAAGTCATCCCCTTTATCTTTGTTAACCTTTTCTCCTTCAACTTTTACCTTATCAAATCTTTGAAGCATATCTGCTCCTACCTTTAAGTACACATTTGTTCCCTCTGCTGCTAAACTTACACAAGACAATGCTGCTAACCCCAACAATATTTTTTTCATCATAAATCTCCCTCCTTTATATTTATTATAGAATACAGGATGAGCGTTATAATGTTCTCTTTTTCTGTACAAATAATAAGTTCTTCTTTAGATATAAAGGCGAACTTTTCAACAAATGTATTTTATATAAAAATCGTGTTTTTAAGAAAATTTTAAATATTTTTTTTAATTGTCAATTAAATTTAATTTGCTTAACTGCGAATTTTATGTTATAAAATAAATATAGAAATATAGATTGTTTTGCTTTGTTAATTTATAAAAATATGTTCGCTTTTATATCTTAAAGAGAACTCTTGATATTTTTAATTTTTACAAATAAATTAAAAAGACCAGTTGATAAATTTTCAGCTGGTCTTTTTATATTTATCTATTCTTCTACATCTGAAACCTTTGTTTTTACTATAAATAATCCTATTATCATTCCTACTATTGATGGCACAAGCCATGCAAATCCATACTCAGATAAAGGCATCTTACTTAAAATCATTTTAAACACAGGAATATCCAACCCACCATTAACTAAAGTTTCCATCAGGCTGAAAAGAGCTGCCATTAAAACCCCACCCTTAAAAGGTCCATCATTTGGAAGGAATTTCTTTATTAATCCTAAAAAAGTTATTACTATACATATTGGATAAATCACTGCAAACATAAAGGAAGCATACCCAACAATTCTATTAACTCCAAGAATTCCCAATGCTCCTCCAACTATACATACAACTATAAGCCATGCTGAATATTTTATTTTTCCTTTTGTAAATTCTTCAACAAATTCTCCTGCAATAGTAGCTATTCCTATTCCAGTAGTCAGACAAGCAAGTATAACAATAATTGCCAGAACTCCTGACCCTGCCTTTCCAAGAAGCTGTTCTACAAGAACTATCAGCATTGTTGCCATAGACATATCTGAAGTTACAAATTCATGTCCTGTTGCTCCTAAGTACAACAATCCTATGTAGATAACTGTTAACCCTATAATAGCAACTAGAGCTGTAATATATATTCCCATATTTATTTGTTCTTTTTTTATTTCTCCATCTCTTAGGGCATTAAAAAATAAAGCTGCACACATCAAACCTAAAGTTAAATCCCCTGTGTTATATCCAGTTATAAGAGCATTCACAAAAGGCTTTTTTATTTCAGTAGGAATTGGTGTTCCTATTGGTTTAATAACTGCTGCTGCAACTATTATCAGTAATGCAATCAAAAGTGCTGGTGTCAGATATTTTCCAATTTTATCTACTACTGAATTAGCATCTTTAGCTATAAAAAATATAAAGACAAAGAATATAAATATTGTTACTGGCATTGGCACTTTGTCAGTTAGCGCCCTAATCCCCATTTCATGTGTTGTTGCTGCTAGCTTTGGCATAGTCGAAGTCATTGCAAGCATCAAAACCATTATCAGATAAAAAAAATTATAAAACCAAGGTGCAACAGGATTTAAAACATTTTTTACATTACCTCCAGAGTTATTCACTGCAATTACAGCAATTACTGGAAGCAATATCCCTGAACAGAATAATCCAAATGAACCTGACATCCATGCTGTTCCACTTGCAAATCCTATTCCAGGTGGAAATATTAAATTTCCTGCTCCAAAAAAAGTTGAAAAAAGAGCAAACCCAACCACTATCCCTTTCTTAATTACTTTACTGTCCATAAATTTTTCCTCTCCTCTTTTTATTTATTTTAATCTTTCTGATATACTATTCTTCCATTAACCATTGTAAAGCTTACTTTTACATCCTTTATCTCATCTTCTGGAATATCATAAATATTTTTTTCGAGTCCTACTATATCTGCATATTTTCCAATTTCCAATGTTCCTTTTATATCTTCTTCAAATGACTGATAGGCAGCATTTATTGTAAACAGTCTCACTGCTTCATCTACTGTCAACTTTTGTGATGGCATCCATCCACCTTCTGGATAGCCTTTTATATTCTTACTTGTTACTGCAAAATAAATATTTTCCAAAATGTTAAAACTCACTACTGGTGAATCTGATCCTCCTGAAATATGCAATCCCTTGTCTAACATTGTCTTCCATGCATATGATGAAAATGTTCTTTCTTTTCCTAGCCTTTCTTCTGCTATCTCCATATCAGTATCTATAAAAACTGGTTGTATATAAGCTGTTATATTGCCTTTAACCATTTTATCAATGATTCTCTTGTTTGTTATCTGTGCATGAACTATTCCATCTCTCATAGGATTTGAAAGATTATCCTTGTTTACTTCATTCAGGATATCAGCTGCTATTTCTACAGCTCCATCACCTATTCCATGTACTGCTATCTGCATATTATTTTCTTTAGCTTTCTTGAAGAACTTTCTCAGTTGATTTTCATCTAAAATCTGTATTCCACGAGTTTCAGGGTCATCTGTATAAGGTTCATTCATATAAGCAGTACGAGCCCCCAATGAGCCATCTGAAATAACTTTTAAGGGACCTATTTTAAAATATTCTCCCCCTTGCCCTGTCCTATAGCCTTTTGCTATAAATTCTTCAAAATTTTCATAAATAAAAAACATACATTGTTCATAGGTTCTAACTTTTAATTTTCCTTCTTTTTCAAGTTCTATATAAGCTGTTATTACTTTTTCCCAATCTTCTTCTGGAACTGCTGAAAAGTAATCAGCACTATGTACCTGTGTTATCCCCTCTTTAAGAAAATCTTCCTGTGCTGAAAGTATCATTCCTTTAATATATTCAATAGTTGGTTTTGCTAAAGTTTTTCTATATAGTGTAATTGAAGATTCCCTTAAAATTCCTTTTTCTATATCTATATATTCCATAGCCTCTTCTGTAACTTTATTTTTTAATATCAATTCCATGGCTTTAGAATTTACTATGGCAACATGAGCACACACTCTCAATAAAATTATAGGGTATTCAGTAGATATTTTATCCAAATCTTCTTTATAAATAAAATCATTTCCATCTTTAAATTCTGATTGATTCCATCCCCAACCTATAAGCCAATCCTGACACAATCCATTTTCTCTATAATGCTCTCTGCTCCTTTTGATAACTTCATCAACTGAATCTGAGCCATTAAGCCTTATGAATTTTTTTGTTTCTGCATAATCTAAAGCATGAAGATGTGTATCCACAAACCCAGGCAGAACTAATTTACCTTTCATATCGATTTTTTGTTTGGCATTTACTTTTTGAATATTTTTATCTTTTCCAAGAAAAGATATTTTTCCATCTTTTATTCCTACTGCTTCATAAATAGAATTATTCTTATCCATTGAGTGAAATTCTCCATTATACAATAATATGTCTACAGTCATTTTATGCCCTCCTTAAATTTCAATGCTTTAATTAAAAGCAATTTTTATGCCAATAATTATATTCATCTAGTTTTATCTAAAATATATAATTTTTATCTTTTTATCTCTTTTTATTTATCTAAAAGATTGTAAAATTTTTTACTATTTTGTAAAAAATATTTTACAAAACTATTTTGAATATGTTAAAGTAAATCAAGGGGGAGAGAATAAAATGCTTGAGAACTATATTGAATTAATAAAAATGATAGACAATTCTTTTGATGGAATAATGGTTGTAGATGAAAACTTGAAAATAAGGTATTGTAAATACTTTTCTGCTTCTGGATTAGGGAGTGTTGATGTAAAAACAGCTATTGGAAAGACTCCACTTGATATTTTTACTAATATTACAGAAGAAACTTCTACTTTTTACAGAGCACTAAAATATGGGGAAACTTGTCTTAACAATACTCAAGTAATTCTCTACAGTAATGGAAAAAAGGAACCAATAGTTGACAGTACAATTCCCATAATTTTGAATGATAAAATTATAGGAGCTGTAAACACAGTACGTTTTGTCAGCAACTTTAAAAAGAATAACTTTACAAATCATTCAAATATAATAGCACCATGTTTTAATGACCTCTATGCAATTAATGATATAATCGGAACTTCTGATGAAATACTTTCTTTAAAAGATAAGATTTCTAAAGTTTCAAAGACAGATTCAAATGTATTTATTTATGGTGAAACTGGAACAGGAAAAGAAATGGTGGCTCAATCTATTCATAGCAATAGTGATAGGAAGAACAAAATATTTATTTCACAAAATTGTGCTGCTATACCTGATAATCTTTTGGAAAGTATCCTCTTTGGAACAACAAAGGGAAGCTATACAGATGCAATCAATAGACCTGGTATTTTTGAAATGGCACATGGTGGAACAATTTTCCTTGATGAAATAAATTCTATGAATCTCAACATGCAGGCAAAACTTTTGAGAATAATAGAAGATAAAAAAATAACAAGAATAGGTGGAATAGACACGAAAGAGGTTGATGTGCGTATCATTGCTGCCATTAATGAAACTCCTGAAACTTGTTTAGCTGAAAAGAGAATTCGTCCAGATCTTTTTTACAGATTATCCAGTGTACAGATAAAAACACCCTCATTAGCTGAGAGAAATGAAGATATTGAAAACCTTGCTCAATTTTTTATTGAGTTTTATAATAAAAAAATGAATAAAGATATTAAAGATATTTCAAAAGATGTTTTAAGAATTTTCTATAACTATACATGGCCTGGTAATGTAAGAGAACTAAAAAATGTTATTGAAACTGCTTTTAATTTCTCTTCTTCAAAAACTATTGAGCTTTGTGATATTCCAGAATATATAAAGAATTACAAAAAAGAAAATAATCTTTTTAAATGCTGTAATTCCAATAATGAATCTTTATATGAAGATGCCTCTCTCAATACAGCACTTGAAAATTTTGAAAAAGATTATATATTGAAAGCTTCAAAAAATACTCTATCTTTTTCAGAATTAGCAGATATTCTCAAAATATCAAGACAACTTCTAAATCATAAAATTAAAAAATATGATTTGAGAAAACATATTAATTACTAATAATCAAAAGAGGATAACCTATGGGCATTTAATCCAGCCTTTTAGTTATCCTCTTTATTTTTATTTATATCTTTTCTTCATAATTAATTAAAAATTAAATTTATATCTTTTAGAGATTTTTTAATCAAAATAAAAATTCAAAAAAAGAAAAAAGGCTGAACTTTATATGTCCAGCCTGTAAGAAACTATTTTTCAATTCTTGTATAAGGAATTAAAGCGATGTTTCTAGCTCTTTTGATAGCTTTAGCTATTCTTCTTTGTAACTTAGCATTAGCACCAGTTACTCTAGAAGGATTGATTTTTCCTTTATCAGATACAAATCTTTTTAAAAGGTCTACATTTTTATAATCAATTTCTTCAGCTTTAACTCTTAATTTAGCTCTTCTTCTTCTGAATTCTGCCATTTTTATAACCTCCTCTTGATTTTACTAAATTCTAAAATAATTAGTCTTGCTTAACAATGATGTATCTCATTACTTCTTCAGTAATGTTAAGCTTTCCTTCAACTGCTGATAATTGAGTTCCATCAATATCAAAAGTTGCTAGTACATAGAATCCAGTTTTTTTCTTATCAATAGGATAAGCTAATTTTCTTTCTCCCCATTTTTCACTTTTAGCTACTGTAGCTCCAGCTGCAGTTAAAATTCCTGTTACTTTTTCAACTACTGCCTCTCTACCCTCTTCTAAAATTGTTGGGTTGATGATGTACATAATTTCATATTTTTTCATTTTTTAACCTCCTCCCTATGGTTTTAGCCCAAAACACGTTGATTTTGAGCAGGGCACTAAATACTATACCATCTTTTGATGATTTTTTCAAGTTTTTATTTACTATTTTTTAGAACTTCTTATCCAAGGCGGAAGATCAAGTTCAGATCTTTTAACATCTGCTTCTTCAGGAGTAACAACTGTTACAGGTTTTTTAGCATCTACATTGATAAATGGCTCGCTTTTTTCCTGCTCATTTACAAAATTATTAGCTATAATAGTAACCTGTACTCTATCTCCTACTTCTGGGTCAATAACAAGTCCGAACATTACATCATCAGCAGTTTTTCCAGCTGCATCTCTAATCATATCAGAAATAGTCTGAGCTTCCATAAGAGTTATATCTGGTGCTCCTGTGATATTAATAAGTATTTTGCTTGCTCCAAGTATAGATTTTTCAAGTAATGGAGACAATAATGCTTTTTCAGTAGCCTTTACAGCTCTGTTTTCTCCTTCTCCCTCTCCAAATCCAAGGACAGCTACACCTGAATTCATCATTGTTGCTTTAATATCAGCAAAGTCCAAATTGATAAGACCATTACCAATCATAAGGTCTGCAACTCCTCTGATACCTATTTTTAGAATATTATTTGCTTCTTTGAATGCATTTTGTAAAGTTATTGTTTTATCTGGTAATTCAAAAAGTTTGTCATTTGGTATTATTACTAAAGCATCTACAGCTTTTTTTAGATTTTCAACACCTATATCAGCATTATTTTTTCTCTTTTTTCCTTCAAATGAGAATGGTCTTGTTACAACTGCTACAGTCAATACTCCCAGCTCTTTTGCTACCTTAGCAATTACTGGTGCAGCTCCTGTTCCAGTTCCTCCTCCCATTCCTGCTGTTATAAAAAGCATATCTGTTTCTTCTAAAAGATTTTTAATTTTTTCTACATCCTCTTCTGCTGCTTGTCTACCTATTTCAGGATCAGCTCCAGCTCCAAGTCCTCTTGTTAGTTTTTCTCCAAGTTGGATTCTTATGTCAGCCAGAGATTTATTTAAATCTTGAGCATCTGTGTTGGCAGCAATATATTCTACTCCTCCCACTCCAGATTCAATCATATCATTGATCGCATTTCCTCCAGCTCCTCCAGCTCCTAATACCTTTATCTTAACTAAATCTTGATCTATCAACATAATACCCCCTTTTATCATTTCCTTCTGAATTTAAATAAAATTAGAAAACCAGTTTTTTATACTGCTGAATGTTCCACTTTTCTTTTTGCTGTTATTTTTATCATTTTCTAGTAATTTATCCAAGTCGTCCTCTTCAGTCTCTTCAGTTATAATTTTTGAAGGGTCTTCAGATTCATTCTGTTGTGAATAGAAACCTGACTGCATCTTGTTATATTCCTCTTCCATTATTTCACTGAAGATTCCTATAACTGTAGACATACTGGCATCTACATCCTCCAGACCTCGAAAAGCATGAGGAAGTACCTTTCTCACAACATATCCTGTTTTTTTATTTATTTTTTCAAGAAGACCATCAATAACGATAGCTCCTCCTGTTAATACCAAACCTTTTCCAAGGTATCCATTAAATCCAGATTCCTCAATAGTTTGAGTAATAAAGCTGATTATGTCTTCTGTTCTTGCATCTATTATATTTTTTATATCTGCCACTGATACTTTTTTAGTATCACCACAGAATATATGCTCTTCATGTATATCCTTATTTTTCAATTTTGATAATATTTCAAAAGCTTCCTGTTTAGATATCTGGAACAAATAACTTATATCATTTACATAATGCATTCCACCTAAAGGAAGTGATTTTGAATATATAAGTTTATCATTCTTAAATAGAATTATATCTGTTGAACCTTCACCAATGTCTATTAAAGCAACTCCCATTCTTCTATCTTCATCATCAAGAGAAGCTTTAGCAGATGCATAAGCATTTAAAAGGACATGCTCCGCTTCCAAGCCTATTCTATTTACTACCTCTACCAGCTTTTCAGCTTCTGCTTCATCTATGTATATCAGATGAACATCTCCCTGCATTTCTTTTCCATTGACACCTATCGGATTTTTGATTATCCCTGAATTATTTACTCTTATATTATATATTTCTCTTTTTAATACTCTTTCTTTTCCTGTAAGAAGTTCATGTTCAGCCATTCTAATTAATGTATCTACTTCTTTTTCTCCGATTTCCTTTTCTTCAAAAGAATATCTTACATTAGTAGTTCTTGATTTAATGGCCTCTCCACTTATTCCTATTGATATTTTTTCAATAGGGATATCAGTCTGCTCTCTTAATTGACCCAGTGCATAAGCCAGGCAATGACTTAATTCTTCTGGGTTTTCCACAACTGATTTTTTCATTCCACGACTTGGAACTTCTACATATCCCAATATTTTTAAATTTTCACCATCAGCAGATAATTCTCCAGTGACAGCTTTTATTTTCATATTTCCCATATCTACTGCTGTTTTTATTATACTATCTCTATTATCTGTCATCGCTTTTATCCCCCAAACTTTTTACTATAAAGTCATTGAATCTCAAATCTATATACTCTACTTTTTTGCTTTTGACCAGTTCCGAATACAAAGTTTCTACAACTTTATATTTTTCTCTTTTTATCTCTTCATTGGTTTTTATTATCGTACCATCTACAAGGATTATTTCAATGCAATTTTTATCTTTTATGTAAATTTGAGATACTAATTCTTTTAATAGATAATCATCCATCAAGACTAAAACATTTAGCAGACTTTTTATCTCTTCTTTCTCTTTTACTGAAATAAGAGGAATATCCTTTTTTTCTTTTTCATTAAAAGTACCAAAAACTACTCCTTCTAAGTCTACTAGATATATTTTATCCTTAATCTGGGCATAGTAAAATAGCTCCTTTTCCTCTACATTTATAGTAAGCTCTCCCAATGCATTATTTTTTACACTGGCACTTTTTACTCTGACATCTTTTTTCAGGGTATCTTCTATACTCTTAAAATCTAAGTCCCATATGTTCTTATTATATGTTGTTTTCCCTAGTTCTGTCAATTCCCTTAATAATAATTTTGGCTCCCCTTTTATGTTAACCCTCTTTATTTTAAAAAAATCCAGCTTTAAGAATTTTGAAGGAATAGAGAAAATTAAAAAACTTATTCCTAATATTGTGAAAAGTCTTATTACAAATTTCAAAAAAATCTCCTCACTTTTAAAATTGGTCTACCTTTTAAATGTTTCTACCATTATCCTTACAACATCATCATAAGTATATCCTTTTAAAGTTGCTAGATCTGGAATAAGACTTGTTTTTGTCATTCCAGGAAGTGTGTTTACTTCAAGGAAGTATACTTTATCATCTTTAAGAATAAAGTCACTTCTTGATATCCCAGCAAGTCCAAGTATATTATGTACTTTTACAGCATTTTCAAGAGCTTCATCATATGCTCTTTTGTCTATTTTAGCAGGATACTCATGTATTGAGCCACCTTCAGCATACTTTGATTCGTAATCATAAAACTCATTTTTAGGGATTATTCTAAGCACTCCAATACCTTCTCCATTGATGACTCCTACTGTAAGTTCTTCTCCAGTTATCATCTCTTCTATGACAACTTTTTTTCCAGCAAGCTCTGCTACTGCTTTTTCTGCCTCTTCTTTGTTATGACAGAAAAATATTCCTACACTTGAACCTTCTAAAGCTGGTTTGATTACAACAGGATATGAATCTATATCTGATACTTTATCATAGTTTTTAGCAATTCTTATCCCTACACTTTCAGCAAGTTTCTTAGTGATAATTTTATCCATAGCTATTCCACTTGCTTCTGCTCCTGATCCAGTATATGGTTTTCCAAGCATATCAAGAAGTCCCTGTACTCTTCCATCTTCTCCAAATCCTCCATGAAATGCAAGATATGCAAAATCATATTCATTTTCAATAAAAGCTGAAACAATATTTTCTTTTGTAACATCAATTCCATATGCGTCATAGCCTTGTTTTAAAAGACTTTCTAATATTGCTTTTCCACTATTTAAAGAAACTTCTCTTTCTGAAGAAATTCCTCCCATAAATACTGCTATTTTCAAAACTATTCCTCCTATTTATCCGAATTTTTAATGATTATTATTTCTTCTTCAAGGTTTATCCCATACTTTTCATTTATGGTCCTTTTTACCAACTTTAGTATTTCAGAAATATCTTTGAATGTAGCAGTACCTCTATTAACTATAAAATTAGGATGTTTTTCCGATATTTGAGCCCCACCTATGACAGTTCCTTTCAAACCAGCTTCTGATATAAGTCTTGCTGAAAAATCTCCAACTGGGTTTTTAAAAGTACTCCCAAGATTAGGAAGATCTAGAGGTTGTTTACTCTCTCTCAAAGCTTGTATTTCTATTACTTTTTGAAGATCAAATCCATCCTTGAATTTAAATACAGCACTTATTATTATCCATTTTCTGCTTTGTATTTCTGTTCTTCTATATGAAAAATCTAAATCTTCTTTTTTTATTTTTCTTATTTCATGATTTTCATCAAATACTTCTATTTCACTTATACAGTCAAATATTTCACTTCCATAAGCTCCACCATTCATGTAGACAAGTCCCCCTACACTTCCTGGTATTCCAGCAAGATTTTCAAGTCCGCTGTAATTATTTTTGTTCATATAAGCAATAAGCTTATTGAAATCAAGTCCAGCTTCCACTTCTACCAGACCTCTTTCCAATTCCCTTATATTATCAAATTCTTTCAGAGAAACGAAAGTCATATCTAAATTTCCTTCATCTATAAGGGTATTTGTCCCATTTCCAATAAGGAAAATATTTCTGTTATTTTCAAATATTTCTTTAAGTTCATTTTTATCTTCTACTGTTATAAATCTTTTAGCTGTTCCTCCAACTTTCATATTAGAGTGCAGTTTCATTTCATGATTTTCAAGTATCTTCATTATCTATTTTTCCCTTCTAGTTTATCAGCTATCCTGTGAGCTACTTTAGAGATATCTCCTGCTCCCATAAACATAAATACTTCATGTCCTTGACAGTTCAATACTCTTTCATCTATTTTTTCACTATTTTTTTCAATTATTACTTTCTCATTTTTAAGTACATTTCCAAGATCTTCTACAGTCACTCCAAATTCATCTTTTTCTCCAGCACTATATATAGGGAGAATCAATACTTCTTCTGCACCTTCAAAAGCATCAGTAAAGTTTTGAAGAAGAAACTTTACTCTGCTGTAACGATGAGGCTGAAATATTATAGTAAGTTTTTCATGTTCTATAGACTTTGCTCCTTGAAGAGTTGCTTTTATTTCAGTTGGGTGATGTGCATAGTCATCTATTATTTTTATCCCTTTATCTTCATTACAATAAAGGATGTCATATCTTCTTTTTGACCCTTTGAAATTCTCTAAAGCTTTTTTCAAGAATTCCTCATCTACTCCAAATTTTTTAGCATAGTAGATAACAGGGAGAGAGTTAAGAATATTATGATATCCAGGAATAGATATAGTATATCTTCCTGCATTTTCTCCTCTTATTACTACATTGTAGCTTGTTTTTCCATTTTCCACTTGAATATCATGTGCAAATATATCTGCTTCCTTATCAATTATACTGTATGTTACTATCTTTTCTTTTTCTTTTTTTTCAATTAATTTTTTTAAATTTTCACAGTCTATACATACTGCTACTTCATTCTTAGTCTGGTCAATAAATTGAGAAAAAGACTTGTTTATATTTGCAAGGCAACCATGAGTATCTAGATGATCTTCCTCTACATTAGTTATCACAGCATATGATGGATTCATATACAAAAAAGAATTGTCACTTTCATCAGCTTCAGCTACAAAATATTCTGATTTTCCAGGTTTTGCATTTGATCCTATTTCTGGAAGTATTCCTCCCACTACAATTGTAGGGTCAAGATTAAGCATAACTGATGACATCATAGAACTTGTAGTAGTTTTTCCATGTGTTCCTGCTACTGCAATCCCAGTTTCATCATTTAGAAGCATAGCTAAAAGCTCTCCTCTTTTTACTATTTTTATACCATTATCCATTGCATATTTATATTCAGGATTATCATGTTTTATGGCACTTGAAGCTATTACCATATCACATCCCTTTACATGTTCTCCTTCATGAGTATTATAAACAGTTATTCCCATATTTTCAAGTTCTTCAGTAACATATCCTCTGTTCAGATCAGCTCCAGTTACTTCATAACCTTTTGTTTTCATTATTTTAGCAAGCCCGCTCATTCCTATACCATTTATACCAATAAAGTAAATTTTTTTCATCAATTAATTCCTCCAAATATCTAAATCATTTATAATCTTTTCCACAGCATTGGATTTTTTTAAGGATCTTATCCTTACTCTCATAGACTTCAATGCTTCCTCATTTTTTACTAACTCAAGAGCCTTTTCAATTGCACTGTCTGCTTCTGTATTTGTGTATACAAGAGCAGAATTATTTTCTTCTAATATCTTCGCATTGTCATATTGTCCAACCTTTAAAGAATTATATGGAATAATAATTGATGGTTTCTCTAGTTCTATTATTTCAGAAATCGTCAAAGCACCTGCACGACATATTATTAAATCAGCAGCAGCCATAATATTTATCATATTATTAAAATAAGGTTTAACTGTATCAGACATCTTTGTTTTTACTATTCTTTTGCCAATATCTTCAAAGTTGCTCTCTCCAGTTGCCCAATAAACTCTTAGTTTTTTATCTTCAAGAAACTTGTCCCAGTTCTTTAGCACTGCTTCATTTATATCTTTTGCCCCCAGACTTCCTCCAGTTATGAGAATTACTTTTTCATCCTCTTCCAGCTTCAATCTTTCTCTTTCTTCATTTTCATTTACATAATTGGTTTCTTCCCTCAAAGGATTTCCTGTTACATCAAATCTTTTTTGATATTTTAATGGAATATCATCATATGTTTTATCAAATGCTAAAAATGTTTTTTCTGCAAATTTATATAATACTTTATTTGTCCATCCTAAATTAGCATTCTGCTCCTGAAGATAGACTTTTTTTCTCAAAAGTATTCCTCCAATTATAGTAGGAACTGAAATATAATTCCCAAATCCTATTATTGCATCAGGTTTTTCTTTTGCAACTATCTTTATTCCTTGCCAGACTCCTTTTATATACTTAAGTATACTTTTGATATTTTTAGGAGGTTTTATATCTAGACCAATGAATCTAAATCCTGCTTCAGGAACTATATCTTTCTCCATTCTGATACTGGTTCCTACAAAAAGAACATCTATATTTTTTAATTTAAGACCTTCAGCTACAGCTAGAGCAGGATAAATATGCCCTCCTGTTCCCCCAGTCGTTAAAATAATTTTTTTCAAATTTCTCACCTACCAAAAATTTCTCTTACTAATTCCTTGAATACTTCCCCTCTGTGCTCATAACTTTTGAACTGATCAAAGCTGGAAGTTGCTGGTGAAAGAAGTACTATTTGAGGTTCCTCAAAAGTAAATCTCTCTTTCATATTTAAAAGACAGCTTCTCAAATCTCTAAGCAAAAATATTCTACTACTGTCATATTTTTTTTCTAAAAGTATCCTGTTAATTTCATCAGCAGTTTCTCCTATAAGATATACTTCCTTTGCATGAATCTTTATCAGGTCTGCCAAGGGAGCCCAGTCAAGTTTCTTATCAAATCCGCCGCAAATAAGAATACACTGGTCAAAAGCTTCCACAGCAAATTTTGTTGAATCAATATTTGTTCCTTTAGAATCATTTATAAATTTTACTTTTCCATAATTAAAAAAGTCTTCCATTCTATGCTCAATGGTTTTTGTATTATATAAAAATTCTCTAATCTTTTCATTTTGTATACCTATTATTTTGGCTGTTGCTACAATAAAAAGTACATTTTCAAGGTTATGTTTTCCCTTCAATGAAAGTTCTGCACATTCTAAAATTTCTCCATCTTTTCCATAGAGTTTTCTATTTTCTACCCAAAAATCGCACTCTTTATTAATATTTTGAGATATTTTTACCTTTTTTCCAAATACAAGATTTTCTCTTTCTATTACTTCCTTTGAATCAAGATTAAATATAAAATAGTCATTTTTAGTCTGATTTTTACCTATATTAAATTTTGTTTTATAGTAATCGTCTATATCCTTATACCTAGAAAGATGATCAGGAGTAAGATTTATCACCATAGTTATCCATGGTTTAAATTCAAGAAGATTTTCAAGTTGGTATGAACTCAATTCTAAAACAATATAGTCCAAATCTTTGTGTTTTAAAAGCAATTCTGCATACGAAACTCCTATATTTCCAGCATACTCAGCTTTATATCCAACAAATTGGAGAAGTTCTGTAATTTTAGAAGTAGTAGTAGTTTTTCCATTTGTTCCTGTTACAGCAATTATTTTACTTTTTATTTCATATTGTAACATATATTCATAACTTAATTCAATTTCATCTATCAATTTTATTTTTTTTTCTTTAGCTTTCATAACAAGTTCATTATATGGTACACCTGGACTTTTAACAAAAACTTCTATTTCATCTAAATATTCCATTCCTTCTTTAGAGGATATTCCTTTTTTATCATCAACAAGTATTACTTCATAACCCATATTTTCTAACAAATGCTCAGCTCCAAGACCACTTACACCCGCTCCAAAGACCATTGCTTTTTTCATGACATCTCCCTTCCTTTTTTTCTGTTTCCTATATAGACGGAAAACCACGGGGGTTCCGTGGTTCTTTTATTAGAGAATTCCTCTTAATCTTATTATTCCAAGTGCTACCATTCCAAATATCAAAGTTGTTATCCAGAATCTCATTGTTACTTTTGTTTCAGCCAAACCACTGAGTTCAAAGTGATGATGAATAGGCGCCATTTTGAATATTCTTTTTCCTCTCAGCTTAAAAGATCCAACCTGGAGTATAACTGAAAGAGCTTCCATCACAAATACTCCTCCAATTATTGGAAGAATAAGTTCCTGCTTTAAAAGAATAGCAACTACTCCTAATACTCCTCCTAATGTAAGAGAACCAGTATCTCCCATAAATATCTGAGCTGGATAGAAGTTATACCACAAAAACCCAAGTCCTGATCCACAGATAGTTGCTAAGAATACAGACATCTCTCCTGAACCTGGTATATAGAAAAGTTTCAAGTGTTCACTCATATTTACATTTCCTGTAAAATAAGAAATTGCTCCCAATATAGTAGAACATATTATCATTGGCATTATAGCTAGTCCATCTAATCCATCTGTTATATTTACAGCATTAGATGTTCCCATAAGAATTATAAGTATAAAAACCAGCATACCTATGCTTCCTATATAAAACATGCTTCCAGAAATCAAAGGATTAATTATTGAAAGGTCAAATGCCCTGTCTCCTGTTAATCCTATCTGAGTTACAAAAAGCCATACCAGTACAGCTATCATAGCCTGCCCTAAAAGCTTTTTCTTTCCAGAAAGTCCTTTTTTATTCACAGTAAATTTTTTATAATCATCAATAAATCCGATAGATGCAAATCCCATCATAGCCACAAGCAGTACATCTATAAATGTATTAGATATGTCTGATACTAAAAGATTTGTCACCAGCATTACTATAACTATAAGAACCCCTCCCATTGTAGGTGTTCCTTTTTTAGAAAGATGTGAAACAGGTCCGTCATCTCTGATTTTTTCACCAAACTTTTTAACTTTTAAATAGTTTATGAATGGTTTTCCTAAGATCAAAACTAAAACAAAAGACAACGTAAAACTTATAAATCCTCTCAAATACATAGACTTTAAAAAAGCAAGGCTTTCAAAATACTCCCCTAATATATATAACATTCTATTATTAATCTCCTCATTATATTTTTTCTGATTTTTTATTTTTCTAAAATTATTCTATTATCTCTTCAAGTTTCATTCCACGGGATCCTTTTAATAAAACAGAAGTTTTTTTCTGCTCTTTCAGGATAATTTTTTTTATCTCTTCTTTTTCTGTGAAATGAGTTATTTTTTCTTTTTTTTGTACAGTTTCCAAAGCTTTTTTCATTCTCTCACCGTATAAATATATCTTATCAGTATGAATACTTAAAGCTTTTTCTATAATATTTTTATGATACTCTATTTCATTTTCACCAAGTTCCAGCATATCCCCTAGAACAACTATTTTCAAAGTATCACTGTACAGCTTATCAAAAGTTTCAAGTGAGAAGCTTACTGATATAGGGCTAGCATTATATGCATCATTTATATAAACAATATTTTCTTTTTCTATTTTTTGAAATCTCATTGGCGTAAGCTCAAGATTTTTCAACCCATCTTTTATTTTTTCAAAAGATACTCTCATTTTTTTTCCTATTACTACAGCCATAGCTGCATTTATACAATTATGTTTTCCATTTAAAGATATCTCATATTTATCTCCATCTAGTTCAAATGAAAGTCCTTCATTGCTATCTCTAAAATTCTTAATTTGATAATTATTATCATTTTCATATCCAACTTTTATTCCATCCAATGTTTTTAAAAATGGATCATCACCAAAAATAATAAGATTTTCTTTTGTAACATATTTTACCAGTTCAGTTTTTGCTTTAAAAACATTTTCTCTGGTTTTTAAGAACTCCAAATGTGAGTCTCCTATATTCGTTATAACACCAATATCAGGGTTAGCTATATCAGATAATAAGTCTATCTCTCCAAAGCCGCTCATGCCTAATTCAAGAACTGCTGTTTCATATTTATTATCCAGCTGCAAAATTGTAAATGGAACTCCTATATGGTTATTAAGATTTCCCATGGTTTTAGCTGTCACATATTTTTGTGACAGTACAGAATATATCATATCCTTGGTAGTAGTTTTTCCATTGCTTCCTGTTATAGCAATAATTTTTATATCAAGAGTCTTCCTGTATTTTTTAGCCAGTTCCTGCATACATTTTATGGTATTCTCCACCTTAATTACTCTTTTGTCATTTCCTTTATAATTATCAGCTATTACTAAAGCTGCTCCTTTATCAAGTACATCATTTATATAGCTATTTCCATTGTTTATAGCAAAAAATAGATCTCCTTTTTGAACTTTTCTACTGTCCATAATAACATGAACTATTTCATTTACCCCAATCACGCTCTTTATTCCAAATATTTTATCCAGAATATTGAAAAGTATTTTCATTTTATCATTCCTTTTCCTTTTAAATACCTTTATTTTATCATTAAAAACTTTTGTATACAAGAATTTTCATAATTATTTCAAACTTAATGCAAATTCATAAAGAGAATCAAAAATATCTATTTTTCTATCTCCGATTTTTTCCAATGTCTCTATCCCATGTCCTGTCTTTACAAGAATAGGAGTAAGTCCAACTCTAGTGCCAGCTTCTATATCTGCAATAGTATCCCCTACCATAAAAGAAGACGCTCTATCAATATCAAATTCTTTTATTGCAGCATCCAGCATTCCTGTATTTGGTTTTCTGCACATACAATCAGTTTTGTATTTTCCTATACCATTTTCTGGGTGATGAGGGCAGTAATAGAATTTCTCTATTACAACTCCATGTTTTTCCAATTCTTTTTTTATATATTCATTTAGTTTCTGAAGATCATCTTCTGTGTAATATCCTCTTGCTATACCTGATTGATTAGTTACAACTGCCATTGTATATCCTAAGGATGAAAATATTTTCAGAGCTTCCACTACATTTTTTTCAAATTCAAAATCTTCTATTTTATAAAGATAGTCTTTTTCAACATTTATAGTTCCATCTCTATCCAGTAAAATCGCTTTTTTCATTTACAACATCCTTTATTTCAATATATTTTCTAAATACTTATTTTTAGTAAAAAAACAACCACTTAAAATGATACATTATATTTTATTGTTTGTACATAATTTTTTTCAAAAAATAAAAAAAAGCTTGGCAAGTTCCTATCCTCCCGGGAGGCTTCCCTCCAAGTACTTTCAGCGTTTACGGGCTTAACTTCTGGGTTCGGAATGGGACCAGGTGTACCCCCGCAGCTATTCTTACCAA
>Ga0153982_1000060_pt1 | contig 34465 bp, 28 predicted proteins | sample TSGA066MetaG_FD_104743 | JGI IMG/M metagenome (GOLD analysis project Ga0153982, IMG submission 104743) | Attine ant fungus gardens microbial communities from Georgia, USA - TSGA066 MetaG | ecosystem: Host-associated > Fungi > Mycelium > Unclassified | place: USA: Georgia, Alexander Wildlife...
GGGACTTTCTGCCAAAGAGGCCACGCCTAAGGCGATGGGCCAGATCAGCGGCGCTGTGGTGGCGATCACGGTGGTGTTGGCGGCGGTTTTTGTGCCTTCGGCTTTCCAGAGCGGCAGCGCGGGCGAGATCTACAAGCAATTCGCGCTCACGATCGCGATGGCGATGGGGTTTTCAGCGTTTCTGGCCTTGGGGTTTACCCCGGCACTATGCGCGACCATGCTTAAGCCAGTGACTCGTCATGACCGTCGCAATATTGTCTTTCGCGGTTTCAACAAGGTCTATGACAAGGTCCAGCGCACCTATGTCGGTCATATCGGCAGTGCGGTGTCGCACGCACCGCGCTGGATGATGGTGTTTGTGCTGCTCGCACTGCTGTGTGGCTTCTTATTTACGCGTATGCCCGGCAGTTTTCTGCCGGAGGAAGACCAAGGCTATGCCATGGCCATTGTGCAGCTGCCGCCCGGAGCGACCATGCAGCGCACCCAGACTGTGTTTCAACAAGTTCGCGAAACCTTGCAGCAGCAGGACTCCTACCACAGCATGATGCAGGTCATCGGCTTCAGCTTTATCGGGGTAGGCGAAAACGTGGGCATGGCCTTCATTCAGCTCAAACCCTGGGGCGAACGTGACAGCACCGCGGTCGAGTTCATTCAGAGCGCCAACGCGGCGCTGGCCAAAATCCGCGATGCGCAGATCAATGTGCTCAATCTGCCGACCGTACAGGGCCTTGGTCAATTTGGCGGATTCGACATGTATTTGCAGGATCGCAGCGGCCAGGGGCGCCCAGCGCTGGGACAGGCGATGGGGCAGCTGTTGGGCGAAGCCTCGAAGGATCCGGGGCTCGTCGGTGTGCGTCCAAATACCTTGGCGGAAGCGCCACAGCTCAAACTCGAGGTCGATCGCGCACAGGCGCAGGCGATGGGATTGTCGGTGGGTGATATCTACAACGCCATCCAATTGATGCTGGCGCCGGTGTATGTCAACGACTTTTTCGACCAAGGCCGGGTCAAGCGAGTCACCATGCAAGCCGACGGCGAGTTTCGGACCGGGCCTGAATCGCTTGCGCGCTTTTACACACCGAGTCCGCGCAGCATGATTGCCGCAGATGGTAGTCAGACATCGGCCGGCATGGTGCCGTTAACCAATGTCGTTAAGCACAGTTGGATCGTTGCGCCACCTTCGCTCAATCGCTACAACGGGTACCCAGCGGTGCAGATCAATGGTGCACCCGCGCCCGGAAAGAGTTCAGGAGAAGCGATGGCGACGATGCAGCAGATCGTCGATACCAAACTGCCAGAAGGTTTCGGCAGCGACTGGACTGGCCAGTCCTATCAGGAAATTCTGTCAGGTAATCAAGCGCCGCTGCTGATGGCGCTATCGTTACTGGTCGTATTCTTGTGTCTGGCCGCGCTGTACGAAAGTTGGTCGGTGCCGGTCGCGGTGTTGCTGGTGGTGCCACTGGGGGTGCTCGGCGCGGTCACGTTGTCGCTCCTACGTGGATTGCCTAATGACATTTACTTCAAAGTTGGTCTGATCACGGTCATGGGCCTGGCTGCAAAAAACGCGATCTTGATCGTGGAGTTCGCGATCGCCCAACGTCAGCAGGGCAAGTCGTTGCGTGAAGCGGTGGTGGAAGCGGCGCGCCTGCGCTTGCGCCCGATTCTGATGACTTCCTTTGCCTTCATCATGGGTGTCGTCCCGCTGGCCATCTCATCCGGTGCTGGTGCCAATGCCCGGCATGCGATTGGCACCGGCGTAATCGGCGGCATGTTGTTCGCGACCTTGCTTGGCCTATTGCTGATTCCGGTGTTCTACGTCGTGGTGCGACGGATGCTGGGCGACAAACTGGATCAGCCGGCGCCGCCGGCATCCGCGAAAACAACGTAGGACATAAAACGCATAAGTCGGAGCTGGTATCCGAGACGGCAAACAGCAACTGGTTCGTGATCGCCAAAGCCGGCAGTACTTTGCTGGAGGATGACCACCTGGATCGGTTCGATCGTATCCAGATCGCACAATCCGCGGTCGAAGGACACGGTTGAAGGACACGGTTAAGGGAACGGAGTCATAGACTCACCATCCCAAGATTGGCGAATGCGGCTGCGCCAGCGCAACAATGAGGCATAGCCGGCGTCGAGTTGTTGGCTAGGACCGTGCGTTGGCTAGGGGCGCGTAGCGGATCGCTGATCCTAGCGATCGGATGGGTTGCTGAGGGACGTGTGGCTAGTCACGCTGCTTCCGTCTGCCAAAAAAACCCGGCAGATCGACTGCCGGGTTTCACGCGCACAGGGAGAGAGGCTGCGCGTGTGCAGGGACTGCGTTTATCTACGCGCGGTTTTCTTGCTGGCCTTCTTGACCTGGGCGGTTGCCTTTTCCACTTCGGCGCTGGCCTTGGCGGAGGCAGTTTCGAACTCACCCTTGGCAATCTGCGCAATGGCTTCGTTGGTTTTCACCGTGTTGCCAAACACTTCCTGGCTGGTGCCGATGCTGCGCTCGATGCTCTCGCGCGCGGCTTGCACGCCCTTCGGCCACACGGCCTTCAGGCCGTCGAAATCACGAACTTCAGCAACCTCGCCCCAGAACGAGAAGGCGGCGCTCACGTTCTCTTCCAACGTGGCCAGCTGCAGACCAAAAGCTTCCTCTGCATTCTCCAGAGCCAGGCGATTGATCTTGCCGGTGACCTCAGCGAATTGGCGCGAGGCAATATTGAACTGCGATTGGGCGTTGCCGAAAGCATTGTTGTCGAACTGATACATGGGTCCTCCCCTGAGCGGGTTATCTTGCTGGATGGCAAGTTTGTGCGGTGCAGCATAACGTGGTCGTTGTTGCGATGCAACATGCTTTGGGTGTAGTTTATTTGCCATTTAAAATGCACCGTAGCCGGCCGCCGCGGTTGGAGCGCGGCCGTAGTGAGCAGGTCATCCCGCGCCAATCCTGCGCAGGAGCAATGTTGTGGACCCGCGTCCGTGCGCCACTTCAACCTGTCCTGTTCAGACTTGACTGTGCGCTATCCGGGGCTGCTGAGAAGCGCTCGCGGCACATAGAAGGCGGCACATAGAAGAAAGCGAAGAAAATAGCGTCGATCTCTGCACCGCCGGTTGAACCCAAAGCGCTCGATCCTGGTGCGCGCGGCGAAGGCTGTGCGGCTGGATCGACGTTTGCCACCATTCGGTGATTGATCTAACCATTTCCCTAGTCCCGCCATGCCCCGCCTAGGAGCAAAGCTAATGACCCCAGAAGACCTCTTGACCACCTACGGCCCGCGCGAGTCGATGGAATACGACGTGGTTGTAGTGGGTGCGGGCCCAGGCGGACTGGCGACAGCAATCCGGCTCAAGCAGCTGGCCGCCGAAGCCGGTCGCGAGGTCTCGGTGTGCGTGTTAGAGAAGGGCTCCGAACCGGGTGCCCATACCCTTTCCGGCGCGATCATGGATCCGCGCGCGCTGTCCGAACTGTTTGCGGACTGGCAGGAGCGCGGCGCGCCGCTGAAACAGGCAGCGGCTGGCGACGAGTTTCTGTTCCTGACCGAGACCGGCGCCAAGTCGACACCTGGGTTGTTTCTGCCCGACTGCTTCAAGAACCACGGCAATTACATCGTCAGCCTAGGCGCGGTCACACGCTGGCTAGCGCAACAGGCTGAAGCCTTGGGCGTGGAGATCTTTCCCGGTTTCGCGGCAGATGAAGTGCTGTACGACGACAAGAATGCGGTGATCGGCGTGGCCACTGGCAATATGGGGCTGGGCAAGGATGGCCAGCCGACGGATCAGTTCCAACTGGGAATGGAACTGCGCGCGAAATACACCATTTTCGCCGAGGGCGCTCGCGGACATCTTGGGCGTCGGTTGATCAAACGCTATGCGCTCGATGCGGACCGCGACCCGCAAAGCTACGGCATTGGTCTGAAGGAACTGTGGCAGGCCGATCCGCAGCGGCATCAGCCGGGCTTGGTGGTGCATACTGCGGGCTGGCCGCTGGACAGCGAGACTTACGGCGGCTCGTTTGTGTACCACGCCGAGGAGGGCAAGATTGCGGTCGGCTTTGTGGTTGGTTTGGACTACCGCAACCCTTGGCTGAACCCGTTCGAGGAGTTCCAGCGTTGGAAGACGCATCCGGCGATTCGCAAGCATCTCGAGGGCGGTAAACGTATCGGCTATGGCGCGCGCGCAATCACCGCAGGTGGGCTGCTTAGCCTGCCGAAGTTGGTATTCCCAGGTGGCGCCCTGGTCGGCTGCGAGGCGGGCTTCCTCAATGCCAGCAGGATCAAGGGCAGCCATGCTGCAATCAAGACCGGGATGCTGGCGGCCGAAGCGGCGTTTGCTGCATTGGGCGAGGGCCGGGCCAACGACGAATTGACCGCGTATCCGCAGGCGTTCGAGCGCAGTTGGTTGCACGACGAGCTGCGGCAATCGAAGAACTTCAAGCAGTGGTTCAAGAAAGGCAGAAGTTTCGCCACGCTGATGACGGGGATTGAGCAGTGGCTGCTGCCGAAGCTCGGGATCCGCAATCCGCCGTGGACGATTCATCGAGGAAAGCCCGACTACGCCTGCCTGGATCCGGCAGCGCGGCACAAGAAGATCGTCTATCCCAAGCCCGATGGCGTGCTGACTTTCGATCGGCTGAGCTCGGTGTTTTTATCGAGCACGCACCACGACGAAAACCAGCCGAGCCATCTGACTCTGAAGGATGCGCGCATCCCGGTGGAGGTGAATCTGAGGGAATACGGCGGGCCAGAAGCGCGTTATTGCCCGGCGGCGGTGTACGAATTCGTCGGCGAATCCGGTGACGAACGTCTGCAGATTAATTTCGCCAACTGCGTGCACTGCAAGACTTGCGATATCAAGGATCCACGCCAGAACATCGTGTGGGTGGCGCCGCAAGGCGGTGGTCCCAATTACGCGGGGATGTAGTGGCGTGCGGATGTAATGGTGCGCGGACGTAATAGCGCGCGGATGTAACGGCGCACGGATGTGCCCGCGGGTTATCGAATCAATGCGCCAGACGGCGTGGACAGCGCGGCTGCTAGGGGCGGGCGCTGCTATGAGGCGGACGTTCGCGCGCCACCGCGGTAGCGGCAGCCGGCGGTACAGGTCTCGTGGACCACGATTTCGTGCAGGCCGGGCAGGGCAGGATACAAACGTTCCCAGATCCAAACCGCCAGCTGTTCGCTGGTTGGATTCTCCAGACCTGGGATGTCGTTCAGATAATGATGGTCGAGCTGGCGGTACAGCGGCGCGAACGCCGTCTTGACGTCTGCGAAATCCATGACCCAGCCAGTATGCGGGTCGAGTTCACCGCGGATGCGTAGTTCGATTTGAAACGAATGCCCATGCAGGCGCGCGCATTTGTGCCCTTCTGGCACGTTTGGCAGCCGGTGTGCGGCCTCGATAGTGAAGCGTTTGAAGATCTCCATGCGCGCATTGTCATCGGCACGGACCGCTGTCGGCAATCCAATCCGGGAGGTTCGCGCCAAGGTGTTCTATGCCTAGGTGACTGCACCAAGGTCACTGCACCGAGGTAATTGCACGCAACGCCGGGCAAGCGCGCCGGCCGCCGAGGCGGTCAGATGCGTGGTGGCTATGGGTGGACTCGAACCACCGACCCCAGCATTATGAGTGCTGTGCTCTAACCGGCTGAGCTACATAGCCGCGTTGCGACAGGCGCATCGTCGCATCGGACGCGCATTTTCGCCTTGGCCTAAGTTCGCGTCAATGTGAGAACTCGAAACAAATTACCGGGTTTTGGCTTGCCGGCTCGGTACAGGCGTGGCAGAGTCGGACGCAGTAGATCTTTTGGAGTCCGCATCGTGATCGATCCGGACGGCTATCGCCCCAATGTCGGCATCGTGTTGATGCGCTCAGATGGTCAGGTATTCTGGGCGCGGCGGGTGCGGCGCGATGGCTGGCAATTTCCGCAAGGCGGGATGAATACCGACGAAACACCGGTCGAGGCCATGTACCGCGAATTGCGCGAGGAAACCGGCCTGCTGCCCAAACACGTTGCGTTGCTTGGCGTCACGCCGGGCTGGCTCCGTTATCGACTGCCGCAGCGCGCGATCCGGCGCCACGAGAAGCTGGCCTGCGTTGGGCAGAAGCAGGTCTGGTTCTTGCTCCAACTTATCGGGGAAGAAGCGGATTTGCGCCTGGATGTGAGCGAGGAGCCAGAATTTGACCATTGGACCTGGGTCGATTTCTGGTACCCGATGCGCCATGTGGTCACGTTCAAGCGCGATGTCTATGCCAATGCGCTGCGGCATCTTGCGCCGTTTGCGCGCCAGATCGCAGGCGCGCATGCCATTCCTACGTCCGGTTCGGAGCGTGGAGCGGCTGGGGATAGCAGACGCGGCAGGCGCTTGAGCGCTTTTGGGCGGATACCGCCTGGAACTGCGCGCAGAAGTGGTCGCGGTTCGAATCGCGGCGAGTCCTAAGGCCAGTGCCAAAGCGGGCTGCGCGCATCTGAGCATCAGATGCAGCGGACGTTAATTGACAATCATTCTCATTCGGGCCGACACTAGCGCCGGTACTATCCACTGCTGCGCCGGTTTTTCCATCTATGTATGTCTGTGTCTGCTATGGCGTGACTGATCGCCAAATCCGCGAAGCTGCCCGCTCTGGCTGCCGCAGCGTTGCCGAACTCACGCTGCGCACCGGCGCTGGCGCTAACTGCGGCAGTTGCTTGGATGTCGCCGCCGAATTGATCGAACAAGCGCAAGCCGATGCGCCGCAGTCTTTGCCGTTGTGATCCAACGTTGCTGCATGATGCGCTGAGCTGCGGATTGCAAGCTGCGCCCCACTGCGCGGATCAGTCTTGATTCGCTCGTCCAGATTCGCTTGCCAGGCCCCGCCGGCGTAAGCGACGTCGGCGGTTTAGAAACGGGCATCTCGCGGTGTCGCGCATCCCCGCCTGGCGCATACTGCGAATGCACACGATTCGCGTTTCTTCATCGCCCGCGCACAATCGCTAGAGTGCCGCCATCGCGCTGAATCGGCGCTATGGAAACTGTAAAGATGAAAGGCGATCCACGCGTTATTGAGTACCTCAACAAGGCGCTACACAACGAACTTACCGCGATCAATCAGTACTTCCTGCACGCAAAAATGCTCAAGAATTGGGGCTTGAAGGAACTTGCCGAACACGAATATAAGGAGTCGATCGACGAGATGAAGCACGCGGACATGTTGTCTGATCGCATTCTGTTTCTTGAAGGGCTGCCTAATTTTCAGGCATTGGGCAAGCTGCGCATCGGCGAAACCCCACGCGAGTTGCTCGAATGTGATCTGGCGTTGGAGCTGGACGCGGTACCCGATCTAAAGGCCGCAATCGCGCACTGCGAGCAGGTTGGCGATTACGTCAGCCGCGACCTGTTTGCCAAGATCCTGGAATCCGAGGAGGAGCATGTCGACTGGATCGAGACGCAATTGGATCTGGTCGCGCGTCTGGGCGAGCAAAATTACCTGCAGACCAAGATCGCGTAGTGCCTGCGGCCAAGACGCTTTCGGCCGAGGGTATCGAAAGTGGCGATTCGCAGTAGACCCGCACTCCAGAAATATAGTCGGGCCGTGAATTTTCGACTCGTCATCCCCCAAGCGAGATGATTGTTCATCGGCATTCGATTTCGAGATAGGTTGTAGGCAGATGGACCTGCCATTACACCGGTCTGTCGTTACACCGGTGAGTTGTGATCAACCCGTGAGCTGTGATCACCCGTGAGTTGTGATCAACCCGATTGCGACCGCGCTGGCTGGCGGGACCTGCGCATTGCCCTAAATTTGCGCCAGAGCCACCAGATGACCAGCGCGACTGAGACACTAATCACGATCGCAAGCGCCAGCGCGATCCAAGGGTTGGCGATAACCAGCGCCAATCCGCCGATCGCGATCGCGTCCTCGCTGGTCGATGCAGCCCAGTTGCTTACCGGTTCCGGCGAGGTGTTGAGCAGGGCTCGCGAGCCTGCTTTGATCAAGTGGCTGCTCAGCGCCACTCCCGCGCCGGTCGCGAGCATGCCCGCGTTCAGATCGCCACCGGTTTCTGGTGAGAGGGTGGCGGCCGCCAAAAATGCGCCAGCCGGCACCCGCAGCAGGGTATGCAGCAGGTCCCAGCCCGAGTCCACCCCAGGGATTTTGTCTGCGAAAAATTCGCCTAGTGCCAGCACCGCGGACACGCCCAGCACCCAGGGCGATTGAGTGACCTCGAGTGCTGCGGGCAGGTCAAGCCAGCCCATTGTGCCGGCTAGGCCGACACCGAAAACGGTCAAATACACCCGAATCCCAGCCAGCCACGCCAGGACTACGCCGACCGCGAACAGATGGGCTTCTGACATCGCTTAGACTCCAGGGGCCGCTGACCGGAGCAGGTCGCGTTACCTCAGAGGGGCCCGCTCCGGTGAACAGCCCCTAGGTGTTTGTGATCAGACCGGTGCACTGTGGCCGCAGGGCCGTCTCCGGAACTGTTGCATATGGTGAGTTGTCTTGACGTGCGCAAGGCCCGCTGCTTACTTTCCTTGAGATGAATGAATCAACGCCGCCGGTGGATGCAACCGTACCGGCCCCAGGCCGCCATCAGGGACATGGACTGGCCTATTCCGTGATCGTGATTTTTTTGCTGGGCATCGTGTTTGGCGGCTGGGGGCTGTGGAAGACCTTCGCGCCCAGCCCCGGCAATGTCGGTGCTCAACTAGAGCGACAACGCGAGCTGATCGCGGCGCTCGAGCAACAGGCGGCCAATCTGCAACGCTCCGATCAGGTCAGCCGTCAGGCCAATACCAGGTTGCAAAGTACCTTGGCCGAACGCGATGAGGAGATCGCCGGACTTAAGGCGGATGTGGCTTTCTATGAGCGCTTTGTTGGGGCGCCCAGCCAGCGTCGCGGGCTTTCGGTGCATGAGTTCCGGCTCAAGCCCCAGGATGCGCAGACTTGGCATTTCGTCGCCACTCTCACTCAAAACCTCGGTGGCGGCAACATCAGTAAGGGCACGGTGACCGTCGCGGTGGAAGGAACGCGCAACGGGCGCATGCAGCAACTGGATTGGAATACGCTGCGGCAACAGCCTGATGCGCCGGGCGTGGAATATTCATTCAAATACTTCGAGCAGGTCGAAGGTGACATCCTGCTGCCGCCGGGCTTGAAACCGGTGCGGGTGGTGGTGCGGATCGTGCCAGAGCGCGGGCAAGCGGTGGAACGCAGCCTAACGTGGACGGACGCCACCGCAGTAGCGGCGTCAGCTGCGCGTTAGAGGGCGTGGTGAGAGAGCATGGTAGAGAGAGAATGGTCGCGTGGAGTCCGGCAGACGCGCTGAGATCAGTGTATTGCGCGATGGCGCTTGGTTTTGACCGCCAAACCCCCCATGCTTGGGGCCATGACTGCGCTCGATTCATCCCCGCCCCCGTCCGCACCGGATTATTCTGCGCTGCAGCGCCCGCTGGATTTCACCGCGGCTGCCGCAGCCAAGGTGCGCGAGCTGATCACGGAAGAGGGCAATGCCGCGCTCAAGCTGCGGGTCTATATTCAAGGCGGCGGCTGCTCCGGCTTTCAATACGGCTTCGAATTCGATGAACAACAGGCAGAGGACGACCTGGCCATCGTCACCGATGCCGTCACCTTGCTGGTGGATCCGCTCAGCCTGCAGTACCTGATGGGCGCGACTGTCGACTACAGCGAAAGCTTGCATGGTGCCCAGTTCGTGATCCGCAACCCCAATGCCAAGTCAACTTGCGGCTGCGGCAGCAGTTTCACGGTTTAGCCGCATTCTTGTTAGCCGCACTCTTGCGCGGTGGTGCGTCGGTACGCGATGCACCTTATTTGACGTGTGTTGACGCGTGATCGGGTGCTGCTCGGTGCGGCCTTCTGTGTGGCCTGGCTTGAGTCGGGCTGCGCCTGATTCAGGCTTGTCATAATCCGTCGATGTCTGCGCCGTCATTCGCTTTTGTCGCCGAGCCGCTGGATCGCAGCGATGCGCTGCGTGATCGCGCTGACGTGTTGTCGTCGCTATGGCCGCAGGCGCAGATCGTGTTGATCGACGCGGACGGCCGCTGCTCAACCGATGCCAGCGGACAGCTGCATGCACCACGTGGCGCGGATTTGCAGTCGGATTCTGGTAGCGCATTGTTTCTAGGCTTGCGTGGCGAAGACGCGTGGTTCGCGTTATCTGCGGAGGCGGTGCACTATCGTGCAGCGGATAGGACCGATCTGCGTAGTGCGGCCGCATTGTGGCCGGCCTGGCAGGCGACATTGTTCGCGCAGGCGCGTGCATTGCTGCATTGGCAGGCGTGCAATCGATATTGCGGTGGCTGCGGCGGGAAATTGGCTTTCGTCCGCGGCGGTTGGGAAGGACGTTGCGCAGTCTGCACTCGCACCCACTATCCACGTACCGATCCTGCAATCATCGTCGCGGTTAGCGACGGCGCGCGATTACTGCTAGGTCGTCAAGCGACATGGCCGCAGCGGCGCTACTCCACGCTTGCCGGTTTTGTCGAGCCGGGCGAATCATTGGAGCAGGCGGTCATACGCGAAGTGTTGGAGGAATCAGGCGTGCGAATCCGTGGCACGCGTTATCTGGCTTCGCAACCCTGGCCGTTTCCCGGCTCGCTGATGCTCGGCTTTGTGGCTGATGCCGAGCCGGATATCGTGCGCACCGGTGAGGAATTGCAAGACGTGCGCTGGTTCACCCGCGATCAGATCGGTGCAGCCCTGGATAAGGATGGCAACCATTCGGAACTGGAGTTGTCGCCGTCGATTTCAATTTCCCGGTGGTTGATCGAGTGCTGGTACTCACAGGCTGTTGCGCACGGATAGCATGCACGCATAGGCGGCGCTTGGTCGTGGACTGCGCAGGCGAGCTATCGCCTATGCGGCGTCACCGCGTAAGTTGCGGACCTGGATTTGGAGTGCGGCTGCGGTGATCTCACCGCCATCCAGGGCGGGGCCTGCGATCACTTCCACGCGGGCGCGGAAACGGCGCGGCAGGCGCATGCGTCTGAAATACGAGTCGTTGCGGCTCCACATGCTGTTCCACATTCCACGCAGCGCCATCGGCACCACCGGCACGGGCCGTCCGCGTTGCGCTGCGCGCCGCACGATGCGCTCCACGCCTGACTTAAATGGTGCGATCTGTCCATCCTTGCTTAGCCGGCCTTCCGGAAAGATCGCCACGATCTCGCCCTCGCTCAGGGCCGCGTCGACGGCATCAAACGCGCGCAGCATCAGTGCCGGATCCTCCTTTGCCGACGCGATCGGAATTGCCTTGGCGGTACGAAATATCCACGACATGACCGGTATTTCGAAAATTCGGTAATACATCACGAAGCGCACCGGTTGCGGGATGCTTGCCGCCAGGATCAGTGCATCCATATAGCTGACGTGATTGCATACCACCAACGCCGAGCCCGTGTCCGGTACATGGGTTTCCACGCCGCGCACCTGCAGCCGATACAGGCTGCGCACCAACAGCCAGCTCAGAAAACGCATCAAGAATTCGGGCACGATCATGAAGATGTAGGTCGCGACCAGTACGCTCATCACACCCAGTGCCAGAAATACCTGTCCAGCCGTCCAGCCGAGCAGCTGCTGTAATGCGATTCCGCCCACTGCGGCAAGGACGATGAACACCGCGTTCTGGATATTCATGCCAGCGATCACCCGCGAGAGTTCGCGCGCAGGCGTGCGGCTTTGGATTAGCGCAAACAGCGGCACCACGAAGAAACCTGAAAACAGGCCGATGCCGGCCAGATCCAGGACCACTCGCCATGCGCCCGGTTGTGCCAAAAAATCCGATACATCCAGACCCTGCGCGGCGATGGCTGGCGCCAGTCCTAAATGGATGATGCAGGCGCTCGTTCCGATCGCGCCCAACGGCACCAGGCCGATTTCCACTACCCGGCCGGACAATCGCTCGCACAACAGCGAACCGACGCCAACACCAATCGAAAACACCGCAAGTGCAAACACATACAACGTTGGTGTGCCGCCGAGATGGGTTTCCGCATAAACCGGGAGATTGCCGGTCAATACAGTGCCGGTGAACCAGAACCAGCTCACCCCCAAGACCGAATTACGCACCGCCAATTGTTTACGCGTGAGCCGCCAGATCGCCAACGACTCGGGGATCGGATTCCAGCGAATTTTCAACTCTGGTGCGCTGGCTGGCACAGGCGGAATCATGCGACTGGCCAGATTGCCGGCCAGAGCCAAAGCAGTCACCGCCAGCGCTGCGGCGACTGGTCCATTGGACCCGGTCAACTCAAACAGCAGTCCGCCGCACACCATTCCGAGCAGGATCGATAGCGCGGTGCCCATCTCCACCAGGCCGTTCCCGCCGGTGAGCTCTTCCGGCCGTAGCACCGCTGGCAAGATCGAATATTTCACTGGCCCAAACAACGTGCCTTGCACGCCTGCGGCAAATAGCGCTGACAACAGCACCGGCATGCTCTTGGTCAAAAAGCCGATCGCCGCAACCGACATAATCGCGATTTCCATCGCGGTGGTAATCCGGATCAGTCTGGATTTTTCCAACTTTTCCGCGAGCTGTCCTGCGAGCGAGGAGAACAAGAAATACGGCAGGATGAAAATCGCCGGTGCCAGTTGGGTATAGATGCTGCGGGTCTCCGGATCAATCGTTCCGGCCGCCACCATCACCGCCAGCAGCCCAATGATCGCCTGCCGGAAGACGTTATCGTTGAACGCGCCTAATAACTGCACCAGGAAGTAGGGCGCGAAGCGCCGCTGTCGAAGCAGTGCATATTGCGAACGTGTGTGCGTAGCCTGCGACATAGCAACCCTCGATGCGATAACGCAGGCAGTTTAGGGCCTGTCGACCCAGACGACTTACTCCGGTCAGCAGGCCATGACGCGAGTGATGCACTCAGGAATGCTTGAGCAGTCCGCGGTCTTGCCTACTTGGGGGTCATGGCTGGGTTATTCGGCAAGTCTGCTTTCGGCATCTCTTCTTTTGGAATCTCTTCTCTCAAGATCCGGACCTCGCGCTGTGGAAATGGCATCGATATACCACGCTCATTCAGGGTTTCGTAGATCAGCAGCATCAGATCGGCGCGGACGCGGTTCACGCCGTCGTCGATGCCTTCTATCCAGAACTCAGCCAACATATTGACCGCAGAGTCGCCGAAGCTCTCAATCTCGCAATCAGGCTGCAGCTCCTCGGGGATTCCGGCGCCGCTGAGGACCTGCGGATGCGCGGCGACAACCTTACGGATCAACTCGCACAGGCTACGCACGTCGCTGTCGTAGGGTAGCGAAAACTTCACGTCGTAGCGTTGTTTTTGGTCCTTGTGCGACCAGTTGTTGAACGGCGCGCTGATGAACTTCTCGTTCGGGACCAGGATCATCTTGCCCTCGAACGTTTCCAGCGTGGTGTAGCGCATGCTGAGTTCGCGCACATAGCCGGACTGGCCACCCTCGGTTTCCACATAGTCGCCCACCGCTAGCGAGCGGTCGAACAGGATGATCAGACCGGAAATAAAATTCGACGCGATCGATTGCAATCCAAAGCCAAGACCCACGCCAACCGCGCCGCCGAATACCGTCAATGCAGTTAGATTGATGCCCATCACCTGCAGGAACAGCAGGAATACCATCACACTCAGGCCGATCTGGAATAACTTGGCAATCACCTCGCGGGTGCGTACGTCCAGTGCTTGCTGGCGCCGGATCACGGTCTGTCCTGCAGAATTCGATACCCGGCCCAGCCAGAACAACAGGCCGCCGAAAATCAGGCTGCGCAGCAACATCGCCACTGATAGACGCAGATTGCCCAGTTGCACCGCCATCGATTCCAGTGCGGTGTTGATCGGCCCGAGCAGGCCGAGCATGGCTAGCGCCAGCAGTGGCATCCCAACCCAGCGCAGCAAGGCGCCAGTAACCGGTCCGGCGCCGGTCACTTGGATCAAGCGCTGCAGCAAAAAAATACTGGCTAACAGCAATCCGCCACGCGCGATCCAATCCAGTTGAAACATTGCCCGCGCCGCAGCCAGCGCGATCAGCATGGTCAGCACCATCAAGACCGGTGAGAGCAGCGGCGCGCTGCGTTGTAACAAATGGCCGGCAAAGCGATCTGTTGGCGGCGAGAGCCGCCGAATCAGCTTGGATAGGCTCCAGCCGATCAACCAGAGCACACACACGAGCGCGAGCTGGAGCCAGGTTTGTGGATCCAGCAGGGCCGCCTGCGCCTGGATCAGCGCTTGCGTAATGAACGTGCCTGCACGTTCGACCACAGGATGAGATAAGTCCTGCATCGCCCGCTACCTTGCCACAAATCGCCTGCGCCCGCTAAGCAGGCGAGCTCAGTGCGTCAGTGATTCGAATTAGGGCAAAGCGTTAAGGCAAAGCGATCAATTGCCGTCATCCCTGCACAGATCAGATGAGTGCGATGAGCACATTAGGCTGCATTATTCGCGCCCGATCGCGCGCCAGCCGATGTCGTTGCGGTGGAATTCCCCAGGCCAAGTGATACGCGCGACTTCGATATACGCACGATGCTGCGCGTCTTCGACGGTACTACCGAGCGCGCATACGCACAGCACGCGACCGCCAGCGGTGACGATACGACCATCTTTCAGCGCGGTGGCGGCGTGGAAAACCTTACTGTCTTGCGCATTGGTTGCGTCCAAGTTGTTAATGACGTCGCCGATACGGGGCGTTCCGGGATATCCCTCCGCTGCCATCACCACACCCAGAGCAGGTCGCGGATCCCACTTGGCTTGGTTTTGGTGCAACCGTCCGGTGATGGCCGCTTCGAGCAGATCCATCAGGTCCGATTGCAACCGCATCATGATCGGCTGGGTTTCTGGGTCGCCGAAACGCACGTTGAACTCGATCACCTTCGGCACGCCGCTGGCGTCGATCATCAGTCCCGCATAGAGGAAGCCGGTGAACGCGATGCCGTCAGCGGCCATGCCGCGCACGGTTGGCTCGATCACGTCGCGCAGAATCCGCGTATGCACCTCTGGCGTAACTACGGGTGCCGGCGAGTAAGCGCCCATCCCGCCGGTGTTGGGTCCGGTGTCGTCGTCACCGGCGCGCTTATGGTCCTGGCTGGTCGCCATGGGCAAGACGTGCTCGCCATCGACCATGGCAATGAAGCTGGCTTCCTCGCCTTCAAGAAATTCCTCGATCACCACCTGCGCACCCGCAGCGCCAAACGCATTGCCTTCAAGCATGTCGCGCACGGCAGCTTCTGCTTGTTGTGAAGTCGTCGCGACGATCACACCTTTACCGGCGGCCAGACCGTCGGCCTTGATCACAATCGGCACACGCTGGCTTTTAAGATGCGCAAGCGCCGCTTCGACATCTCGATACACGGCATAAGCCGCAGTCGGAATGCCATGGCGCTGCAAGAATTCCTTGGCAAACGCCTTGCTGCCTTCCAATTGTGCAGCTGCGGCGCTTGGACCGAAGATCGCGCGTCCGGCTGCCCGAAAACGATCGACCACGCCCGCCACCAGAGGTTGTTCAGGACCGACCACGCTCAGCGCGACATCTTCGCGTTCGGCCAGTGCGAGCAGGCCGTCCAGGTCCACCACTTTGACCTCAGCATTGCGGCATTTGGCCTCCCGCGCAGTGCCGGCGTTGCCGGGTGCGACGATGACTTGCGTCACCCGCCGCGACTGCGCCAGCTTCCAAGCCAGCGCATGCTCGCGACCGCCGGAACCGATCACCAACACTTTCATAGCAACGTCTCCGATCTCAAAATCAAATGCTGATGAAAATGGCGCCGTGGCCGGCTTCGTGGGCGATGGTGGCGGCCTGCACGCCCGCATAGGCGGCGACCCCGGCCGCCAGACAGGGCAGGGGGTCACCGGCGAAGACGAGACCGGCCCACGACGCGGCCGCCAGCGCCGTCACCCAGATGCCGCGGCGCCAGTAGCCCGCTGTGTCGCCGCGAAACACGCCGACGGCATGCAACTCGGCCCGCAGTTGCTGCCTGAAGGCGAGTGCCGATCCTTGGGTCCAGGCCTTCACGCGAGGCCCCGTTCCTTACGCAAGCGCGCCAGTACCTCTTCGGGCGGCACCACGCCGTCCCGGCTGCGAATAACGCCCACCGCGGTGCCCTGCGCCACGATACGATCATCGACGATGAACTGGTGGCTCATGTAGAAGCCGCGTTCGTCCCAGTGGGTCAGCTGCATCACCAGGTCGAAGCGGCTGAAGAGGTTGAGCGAGCGCTTGTACGTCATGGTGTGCTCGGTGATGATCGGCGCCCACTTCTCCTTGGCCATCACCTTGGCCAGGCCAGTGCGCAGGAACAGGTCGATGCGCGACAAGTCGGCGATCGTCAGGTAGCGACCATTGGTCATGTGCAGATTGAAGTCGAGGTCGTTCGGCAGCGTGATCATGCGCAGACGGCTTTCGGACACGCCAACGGGCAGGCGCTCGCGGCGCAGCGAGATCAACCAGACCCAGAGCATTCGGAAGAACAGGTTCACGGCTTGTTCCTTTCGGGTCCCCGGTCTTTCAATCGGTGCACAGGCCCAGGCGCTGCATCTCGGCGATGTCGGCGGGGCTGGACACACGGTACTTCCCGCGCAGCAGGTCGCCACCGAGAACCAGGTTGAAGTTCGAGGCGACATAGCGATGGTGCATGTAATGGTTGCGCGCCATGGCCCGGAAATACCAGCGCTGCAGCAGCCAGGCCGTGACCGGCGGCGCCGCGTTCACCGCGTCTTCGTGCCGCATGTGAAGGTAGGGATGGACGAAATGGCTGAACAGCGGCGGCAGCGTCAAGGCCAGGCAGGCGCCCAGCGCGCCCCATGCGCCGAGCGTCAACTGGGCAAGCGGGATAGCGGGCAGAAGGGGCGCCAAGATCGTCATTTCCGCGCCAGCGGGAATCCAGCGTCTTTGATTTTCAAAGACTTGAAGTCACTGGATGACCAGCGCTGCGCGCTACTGAAAACTGCCTCCCGCCTGCGCGGCGATGACGAATCGGAACACTCGGTGCGCAATGTATTTCCGAAGTGAGATAGATTCTTATAGTAGTTGGATATTTCCGAAATTGTGATCAATTCTGCGCACCTAAATCAAAGGCTCTAACCCAGGCGCTGACGCTGTGCGGTCAGAGTTTCGTGCTGCGCGCTCCAATCGGCTAGCCGCTGGCGTTCCTGTGCCACCACCGGCCCGGGCGCGTTGTTGACGAAGGTCGGATTGGCAAGTTTTTCGGACGATTTTGCCAATTCGGAAGCCACCCGCTTGAGCTCCTTGTCCAAACGCGCGCGCTCGGCCGCTAAATCGACCAGCCCGGCCAGGGGGACGAACACCCGTAGAGCAGGTTTCGTCTCGCTGCCGCCGATTACCGCAGTCGCGGCAGGTGGCGCCTGCGCGTCGGTGTCTAGCCAGTCGATGCGCTCGAGCCGTGAAAGAAATTGCAATTGCGCCGCCAAGCGCTCGGCGCGAATGCGGTCCTCCTGATCTCCTGCCTGGAGCAGGACTGGCACTTGCTTGGAGGGAGAAACGCCAAGTTCACTGCGGATTCGGCGCAGTGCGTTGACCACGCCCTTTAGCCATTCGATGTCGGTTTTGGCGTGCAGGTAGTCGCTGGTCGCAATTTCCAGCGCATCAGGGTAAGGCTGGGTGCTAATGGTCTGGGCGGTGATGCCGAGTCGCGGTGCGACCTGGCGCCAGAGTTGTTCGGTAACAAAGGGCAGCAATGGATGCAATAACCGAAGCATCGATTCGAGCACGTAAAGCAATGTATGCCTGGTACTGCAGGCGGCATGCGTGTCGTCCTGCTGCAGCGCGGGTTTGGCCAATTCTACGAACCAGTCGCAGAATTCGTTCCACGAAAATTCATACAGCGCCTGCGCGAGCAGGTCGAAGCGGTAGGCAGCGAAATGCTGCTCGGCTTCTGACGCGGTTGTCGCCAACCGCGTGAGTATCCATTTTTCCGCGTCAGTTGTCGGTTCCGGTGTGCCAGTGGCGTTATAGCCTTCGGTATGCATCAGCACGAAACGAGTGGCGTTCCAAAGTTTGTTGCAGAAGTTCTTGTAACCTTCCGCTCGACCAAGATCGAACTTGATGTCGCGTCCAGGGCCCGCCAGCGCAGCCATGGTGAATCGCAAGGCGTCTGCGCCATGCGCGGCGATCCCTTGCGGGAATTCCTTGCGCGTGGCCTTTTCGATCTTCGATGCATCCTGCGGGCGCAACAAACCGGTCGTGCGCTTGGCGATCAGCGCATCGAGCGTGATGCCATCGATGATGTCCAGTGGATCGAGGACATTGCCTTTGGACTTGGACATTTTCTGTCCGTCCTTGTCGCGTACCAGACCGGTGATGTAAACATCCTTGAACGGAATCTTTCCGGTCAGCGCATCGGTGAGCATGATCATGCGCGCAACCCAGAAGAAGATGATATCGAAGCCGGTGACCAACACGCTGGTGGGCAGAAAATGCTCGAAACCACGCTCGTCCATGGCGTCCTCATCCGGCCAGCCCATGGTCGAGAACGGGAACAACGCGGAGGAAAACCAGGTCTCCAACACATCTGAATCCTGGCGCAGATCTGCGTTAGATCCACCGTTCTTGTCGATTGCCTTGGCGATCGCTTCGGCCTCTGTGCGCGCGACAAAGACTGCACCGGATTCGTCGAACCAAGCCGGAATCCGATGTCCCCACCACAATTGCCGACTGATAGTCCAGTCCTGGATATTTTCCAGCCAGTGGCGGTAGGTGTTGCGCCAGCTCGCCGGCACGAAACGAATCTGGCCGTGCATGCCGGCGACGCCCTGCACCAAGTCCAAGCCGCGTTGGGCCAGTCCTTCCATCTTAACGAACCACTGGTCGGTGAGGAACGGCTCAATCACCTGACCACTGCGGTCGCCAAAGGGCTGCATGATCGGTTTGGATTCCACCACCGGATCGCCCGCAGCGTCGGTGACGGCCAAGCCTTCGCTGGTGATCGCCTGCACCACGCGCTGCCGTGCTTCGTAGCGATCCAGACCGCGTAGGTCCTCTGGCACCAGATTAACAGCGCTAATATCGCCCACGTCCTCGCCGCGCGCCGCGCGTCCGGCGATCTGCGCGCTTTCAACATAGCTCAGACCATCACTGCGCATGCAGGCCGATGCATCCATCAGGACGTACAACGGGATGCCCTGACGCATCGCCACTGCGTAGTCGTTGAAATCGTGCGCGCCGGTGATCTTGACCGCGCCAGAGCCGAAGTCCGGATCGGGGTAGTTATCGATGATGATCGGAATCAGGCGACGGTGTTGTTTGGGGCCTACAGGAATCTCGCACAACTTGCCTACGATCGGCGCGTAGCGCGCATCGGATGGGTGCACCGCCACCGCGCCGTCGCCGAGCATGGTCTCGGGTCGGGTTGTTGCGATCGAAATGTAATCGCGAGTTTCGCGCAGGACTTCTTTGCCTTCTGCGTCACGTTCGATGTATTGGTAGGTTGCACCGTCCGCCAGCGGATATTTGAAGTGCCACATCTGGCCGGCAACTTCGCGGTTCTCGACCTCCAGGTCGGAGATTGCGGTCTGTAGGACTGGATCCCAGTTGACCAGCCGTTTGCCGCGGTAGATCAACCCGCGTTCGTACAGCTGCACAAAAGCCTCGGTAACCGCAGCAGAAGCGATTGGATCCATGGTGAACAGGCTGCGCGACCAATCGCCCGAGGCGCCAAGGCGACGCATTTGACGCTCGATGGTGTCGCCGGACTGGCGCTTCCACTGCCACACTTTTTCGATAAAACCTTCCCGACCCAGACTGTCACGCGTTTCGCCCGAGCCGTCCGCATCCAGGTTACGCGTGACCACCATTTCGGTTGCGATGCCGGCGTGGTCAGTGCCCATCTGCCACAGAGTGCGGTCGCCGCGCATGCGGTGATAGCGGATCAGCGCGTCTTGCAAGGTGTGCTGGAACGCGTGGCCCATATGCAAGGTGCCGGTGACATTCGGCGGCGGCAGCAAGATGGTATAGGTCGGCCCATCGCCCTGCGGCGCAAAGACGCCTGCGGCTTCCCACTCGTCGTAAAGGCGGGTCTCGAAAGATTGCGGGTCGTAATGGGTAGCAAGAAACGGCATCGGGCGGGCAGCGCTTGGAGTAACAGAAATGGAAAACTGGCGGGTCGAGCGGTGAGCAGCAAGGGTGACACACGTAAGCTCATGATCGCACCAGTCGTCAGTCCTTCAGCAATGGCGTTGCTGGGTCTGTGGACTACCCCGAATCACCCGTTCGTATCTCTACAGATCGTATTTGGTGACCTCCAAGCCGCGCGCGTGGTATTGACGCCAGCGCTCGCGCAGCGGGCCGCGTGCGTCGGCGTCGGCCGGAACGACCTCCAGCACTCGCTCGAATCGTCCCTGCACCGGAGCATCGCGCAAGTTGATCACCAATGGCCGTTGCGGTGCGTCGATCTGTGGCGTGGCGATCAGGATCGGCGCCAGTTCGTCTTCGTCATCGCCGGCGATCTGATGCGGGAGATAGACGTCGTCGCCCATATCCCAGAGCAGATCGTCCAGTTGTTCGGCCTGAGCTTGATCGCGTGCCAGCACCACGGTCCACCATTGCGCCTCGTAGGCTTTCTTAGCCAATTCGCAGACCAGGCGTAGCGGTTCGCTGCGGAACCTTGGTTTCGCGATCATGTAGAAATCGGCACGCGGCATGCGGGGTGGGGGATTGGGAATGGGAGAAAGAGAACCAGGGATCAGTGGCAGGAACAGATAACGGCGCAGGACAGCGGATTGAAACTGGCAACTTCGCGGGAGACACAGATCGGACCAGCAAAGGACTGCATTTACCGGTCCCCGGTCTCCTGTACTCGATCCAATAACCATTGCGCTAACAATCCCACCGGGCGTCCGGTGGCCATGCCCATTTTTCCGTCGCCGTTGGCGACGCCGGCTATATCCAGATGCGCCCAGCGCTGGCCCTCAGTGAAGCGCGACAGAAAACAACCGGCGGTGATCGCGCCGCCCCAGCGGCCGCCGATGTTGTACACGTCGGCGAAGTTGGAGTTGAGCAGGCTCTGATACTCGTCCCACAGTGGCAATTGCCAGGCGCGATCAAAGGTAGTCTCGCCAGCCGCTAGCAGTTGCGCAGCCAGATCGTCGTGCTTGCTCATCACTCCGGTAGCGAATTTCCCCAGAGCGACGACGCAGGCGCCGGTCAGGGTTGCAACGTCGATCAACGCCGCCGGCTCGAAGCGTTGGGCATAGGTCAATGCATCGCACAGGATCAGGCGTCCTTCCGCGTCGGTATTGCCGACTTCGATGGTCTTGCCCGACATGCTGGTGAGCACGTCGCTGGGCCGGTAGCTGTTGCCGTCAGGCATGTTCTCCACCGCCGCAACCACCACCACCAGGTTGATCGGCAGTTGCATGCCGACCGCGGCCACAAATGCACCCATCACATTGGCAGCGCCGCACATGTCGTACTTCATTTCCTCAATCCCGCCTTGGGTCTTGAGATTGATGCCGCCGGTATCGAAGGTGATGCCCTTGCCGACGAGGACATAAGGCTTGGCATCATCCTGCTTTGCGCCATCGCGGGAAGCGCCGTTCCAGCGCAACACGATCAATTTGGGCGGATTCATCGAGCCTTGCGCTACTGCGAGCAGCGAATTCATGCCAAGTTCGGCCATTTCGTCGCGTTCAAGCACCTCGCATTGCGCTTGCTCAAAGCGCGCCGCGAATGCTTGACCCTGTTCGGCGAGATAAGCAGGATTGCAGATATTTGGGGGCAGATTGCCGAGTTCGCGTGCGAATTGGACCCCCGCAGCGATCGCTACGCCTTCGGCAAGAGCAGCGGCTGCGCTCCCCACCGGCGCCAGGGATTTCAAACCGGTTTCCTCGCGCTTTTTGTTTTTTGCCCCGAGGGTGGTGACATAGCGATAGCTGGCATGGTCGGCGGCGATCACAGCACTGCGCAGGTTCCAGGCCAGGTCGCGGCCGGGAACTCCGACTTCTGACAAAGTCAGTACCGCATCAGCCACCGGTCCGGTGCGCAGCGCGCGGACGGCATCGCCTACCGCTTTGAGGTATTGCGGCACGCCAAACTTGCCCGGATCACCCAGACCCACCACCAATACCCGCATCGCCGTTACCCCTGGCAGGTCGTGGAGCATGGTTGTGCTGCCGGTTTTGCCGGAGAGATCTCCGCGTTCGAGCAGTTGAGTCAGCCGACCGCCACTGGCGGCGTCAAGAGCGGTGCCGGCAGGGGTCAGAGCCTTGTCGGCATAGACGCCGATGATCAGACAATCGCTAGGCGTCGACGCGAGGTCGGCTTGGTTCAGGGTGAATTCGAGGGTCATCAAGCAGATTCCGTACACTGATTGGAACGCGCCGCCAGCATTACAGTTGCCAACGACACGATCACCAAGTCTAAGGCAAGGTGGATTGGGTCCGCCGCGCATCGCGGCGCTGAGAGGGTGGGCGGATATGGCGGCAGTCGGATGTGGTGCGGCTGAACTTCGTGCAGTCTGGATAGGCGGCCGAGGTCAGCAGTTGCTTGCATCCTGGCCCGCGCTGACGCAATCCGACCTGCTTCGTAATTGTCAACAGACCCTAGTACCGAGCTTAGATGCCGCAGCTTGACCGTTATCTCCTTCGCGAGTTTGCCCAGGCGACGTTTGCTGCCCTGGTGGTGTTGTTCATGGTCAGTCTGGGTGGCGTATTCGCTGACGTGCTTGGTGATATCGCCCGCGGTCGGGTACCTGCCGCGTTATTGCTAGCGCAACTGGGGCTGCAGTTGATCCGCTATCTGCCGCTGATCCTGCCGCTGGGCATGATGCTGGGTTTATTGCTGGCAGTGGGTCGCCTGTACCGGGATTCTGAGATGCCGGTACTGGCCTCCAGCGGGGTCGGGCCGCGGCGCTTGCTGCGCCCGCTGCTGTTGCTGGTGCTGCCGATGGTGCTGATCATCGCATTGTGTTCGCTTTGGCTCGGGCCTTGGGCTCAGCGCACCTCGGGCGCGATGATTGCCGCCGCCAACCGGAGCCTGATGGTGGCGGGATTGGAGCCGGGCCGATTCACCGAACTGCCAGGCGGCAACGGTGTGGTTTATGTCGGCTCGATGTCTGATGACGGTAGCCAGCTGCGGCGAATCTTCGTCTATCGCCAACAAGGCGATCGGCTGGACGTCACCACCGCTCGCAGCGGGCGGATGAGCCTGCAAAGTGACGGTGAGCGCTATCTGACCCTCGATCAAGGATTCCGGGTCGAAGGACCGATGCAGGGGGGGCGCGATTTCCGCATGATGCGCTACGCCAGCAACGACATCCGCTTGCCAGAAGCCGAGGAAACGCTGGGCAGCGACAATCCCGAGGCAATGCCGACCAGGAGTCTGTTTGCGGACCCGCGCCCGGAGGCCGGCGCCCAGATCCATCGCCGCCTTGCGCCGCCACTGATGGCGCTGGCTTTCGCCCTGCTCGCGTTACCGCTGGCGCGCAGTTCTCCGCGCCAGGCGCGCTATGGGCGGATTCTGATCGGCTTTCTCGGTTACATCCTGGGTATGAATTTGATGCTGCTGGGGACCGACTGGCTGATTCAGGGGAAATTGCCGCTGGCCGTAGGGTTATGGTGGCTGGTTTTACCGCTGTTGGCGATCGCGTTTTGGCTGTACTTCAGCGACGGCCGTTTGCGCCGCCCGCGTAGCAAGGCACATCCGATCGGAGGCGGCACATGAAGCGGTTTCCGGGGATCCACGACATCTACGTTGGCAGGACCGTGCTCGGCATGGTGCTGGTGGTCTGGTCGATCCTGGTTGGTCTTGACTGCCTGATCGGGGGCAATGGGCTGCTCGACGAAATCTCCGATGTCGGCACCGGCAATTACGGGATGGGCAGTGCTCTGGTGGGAGTGGTGTTGAGCATCCCACGGCGGCTCTACGATTTGTTCCCGACTGCTGCGGTGATTGGTTCGCTGATGGGCCTTGGCCAGTTGGCGGCGAGCTCAGAGCTGACCGCATTGCGCGCGCTTGGCCTTTCGCGGCGGCGGCTGAGCCTGTCGGTGGCGGTCGCATTGGCGTTGCTGACCGGGCTGATGGTGATCACCGGCGAAACCGTCGCGCCCTGGGCGCAGCGGCGTGCAGAAGGACTGAAGGCAGGAGCGACGTCGCGCGATTTGATCGTCGCCCAATACTCGGGCTTGTGGGCGCGCGAGGGCGATACATTTTTAAATGCCCAGATCGGGCAAGAAAAGGACGATGGGCGTCAACGTTGGTTGGAATTGCGCGATGTGCGCCTGTATGAGTTCGATGCCGACGGCCGTCTGGAATCAATTGCGCGCGTTGGGGTAGCCGAGCACCGGCCCGGCGGCTGGGTGTTGCGCCAGGTCAGGCGAACCTATTTTCAAACCCGTGCGGTGAGGCAGGTCAAGACGGCGGAGGAGCGTTGGCAATCCATGCTCGACCCGGCCGCGCTGGCGGCGAGTGTCTCCCGCCCGCGCTATCTCACAGCCGCCGCACTGAAAACGACCATCGATTACCGCCAGCGTAACGGATTGGATGCCGCGGAATACGAAGAGCACTACTGGGGGCGATGGTTCTATTCGCTCAACGTGCTTGCGCTGTGCTTGGCGGCGATCCCGTTCGCCTTCGGCACCTTGCGTAGCGGCGGGTTAGGCAAACGGCTGTTTATCGGCATCATTTTTGCGCTGGGATTCTGGCTGCTGCAGACGCAATTCGTGCAGTTGGCGGCGGTGTACCAATTTGATTTCCGCTTCGCTTATCTAATTCCGCCGATCGTAATGCTGGGCATCTCCGCCTGGCTGTTCCGCCGACGCAGTGGGTAGCACACTGCGCCATCGACAGCGCTGACTCGGATCTGAGTCGATCGCCACTCCCGGCACCAGCGTTGAAGCCGATGCCGATGTCGCACTGTGATGCCGATTTCGCAGAGTCACGTGGACCTAAGCGTCAACCCACGATCAGGTGCAGCGCCTCACGCCCGCCGTTTACCGTATCTGTCATCAGTCGTCGGTCGAAAGTCGCGAGTTTGCCGCCTCGGACAACGGCAAGCGCGAGCAGATAGGTGTCGGCGACCTGGGTTGCACTGCCAAACCGTGTCGGGTCGATGATTGCCGAGTCCAGCAGGCTGAGATCGCATGGCCAGAACCGGTGATCGGGACGCCGACACAGGTCCGCCAATAGTAGGGATGCTTCTGCGGTCGACGACAGTGGGTTCGAATAGCGTGGATTGGACGCGATACGCAGATACCCGTTCTGGGTAATGGCGCAGCTCGCCCATGGCGCCTGCCGTTGCCCAAACCACGCATGCGCAGCAAGGTGATGCGGATGCAATGGATCCAGCAGTGCGATCAGCACGTTGACGTCGAGCAAATACGACATCGAAGCCGGCCAGGGCGCCTGAGCATCGCCAACGCGCGCACTGCGCCGTTTCGCCGACCGCGTCACGGACACTCGTCGCGCAATTCGTTGATCAATTCCAGCGTGGGCGGCCGGGCGCCTGGCTGCACCGGCATCAGACGAATGCCATTGCGGTACCGGGGCGCCGGCTCGGCAGGCGTGAGGCCTTTGCGCGCCAGTTCGGACACGACCTCGCCGATGGTGCGGCCTTGTGCATCGGCCAGGGCACGCGCCACGGCCAAGACATCGTCATCGAGGGTGAGCGTCGTGCGCATGGCCAAGCATCATACATCATGCATCTGATGTCAATCAATTGGTGGCTAGGTTCGAGAGCGGGTCTATGTGTGATGAGCAGGCTTTGGTGAGCGCGCTTTAATGAGCGAGCTTTGAACAGCAGGCTTTGATGCGCAGGCAATGGATGAACCGTGTGCCAGGTCGCGACGATCGAACGGGCAGGGTGCTGCGGACAGGCGGCCCTACCCCTGCTTGTTGAGCCGATGCATGCGTGTCTTGCTGAGGCGATCATGCAAGGTGAGGCGATCGCGATCTAGCCATGCCCACCAAAAGCCCAGTCCGCCGGCCAGCAGTGACACAGTGCCGATGGCATAGCGCGCGCATAGCGCGCCTATCCCCGCCTGGCGATGATCGACAGCGCTCACATGCAGGCGCCACGGGCGCATACCCAGGGTCTGACCACCGCGACGCCAGCTCAACACTGCGTAGGCGCCAGTCACCAGCCAGCAGCACAGCCATGCGCTCCACTGCAGCACGCTGAATGGACGGATGTTTTCGCGCGGCGGATGACCGGCGAGCAAATAGCCAACCGCAAAGGCAGCGCCGACCAGTAGCCATAATGCAATGACTGGCATCATGTCGTAGAGCAGCGCGAGCAACCGCCAGCCGATCAGGGCGCGACGGGGAGCGGAGGCCGGCGTGGTGGCGCTGTGCGGTTGGGTCATGGCTCCAGGATACGGATGATTGTCTTAGGCGATAAAAAAAGTAGCTCATCTACTGAGTGCATCTAGCAAAGACCTACCTGGCGCAAGCGCGCAACAGCCGCGCAAAGAACGACGTCATCTGCCTTACTTGTAAGCTGTCTCCCAGTCAGCAGTCCCCGAATCCTCGAGTTCCTGCCTCAGAAAATCCTTGCCCAGCGCCGCCGATCGTCGCCAGTTGACTATGCAGCTCCCGCCACTGCGCGAGGTCGATGCGCGCGCGATCGAGTCATTTTTGGATACCTGGTGGGCAGAGTCGGGCGCCGCGCGTCACACCCTGGCCAGCTATCGCAGCGATCTGGAAGGATTCGCGCGCTGGCGGATGCGCGGCAACCGTGCGCGTGAGATCGTGCACGCAGAACGCACGGAGTTGTTCGACTACCTGGGGTGGCGCGCACGCCATGGTTACAGCGCTCGCAGTAACGCCCGGCTGTTGTCTGCGTTGCGTGCGTTCTACGGCGCGGGCGTGCGGCATGGGCAACGTCGGGATGATCCGACCGCATTGCTCGATCCCCCGCGCCTGCCCAAGCCATTGCCCAAGGCATTGTCTGAAAGCGAGATCGACCGCCTGCTCGCAAGCCCGGATCCAGTGGACCCTTTGCAATTGCGTGACCGCGCAATGTTGGAATTAATGTACGCCTGCGGCTTGCGCGTCAGCGAGTTGGTCGGCTTGCCGGCGAATGGTGTTAATCTGCGCCAGGGCGTCTTGCGTGTACTTGGGAAGGGTGGCAAGGAGCGCTTGGTGCCATTAGGCGAAGAAGCCCGCCATTGGCTGGAACGCTATCTGGCTCAATCACGCGGATGTTTGGCGGGAAAACAAGCCATTCCCCGTGATGCAGCCACGGGTGAGGCGCCATTGTTTATCACCGCGCGCCGCTCGCCGCTCACCCGACAAGCCTATTGGCGCTTGATCAAGCGCTACGCGGCGGCGGCCGGAATCGAGCCTAGCCGCATCAGTCCGCACAGCCTGCGGCATAGTTTCGCGACTCATCTGCTTAACCACGGCGCCGATTTACGCGCACTGCAGATGTTGCTGGGCCATCGCTCGCTGTCCACCACCCAGATCTATACCCTGATCGCGCGTGAACAGCTCAAGCGGCTGCACGCGGTCCATCATCCCAGAGGATAGAGTGGGTTCGGCGTCCGCATGCGAAGCCGCGTCATGCGCCTGCGGCCGCTGTGGGACCTAGCACCCGGCGCAAGCCGGCCAGGACTCGGCAACAGACCACGGGCATCGCGGTCGCGCAGCATCACGCCGTGCGACAATTCCCCTTCTCAGACTGATCAGCCCGGCCGTACCCGCGCCGTGGTCGCTAAAACGGAACTTCTATGTCGTTGCGTGTGCTTTGCATCCTGTTACTAGCCAGCGTCAGCATGACTGCCTGCGCCCAGACCGATTCCGGCGCTGCAGATGACAAGGCCACAGATCAAGCTGCTGCCTCCAAGGGCGCAGCGCAGTCCCCGCCAGGGGCGAAGGCGTCAGGGACTCCTGCGGCCAATGCGACCGCGGCGCTGAAGAAAGTCAACCCGAACATCGTGCCAGAGCGACTGGGCGATGCACCGCTGCCTGGGTATCAGCAGGCAGTGGTTTCCGGCCAGGTGATCTTCATCAGCAACGACGGGCGCTATCTGATCCAAGGAGCGGTGTTCGATATCGATGCCAAGAAAAACCTGGGAGAAGCCGCGATGGCATCGGTCAGGCGTGAACTGATTCGCTCGGTTCCTGGCCAAGATCGGATCGTGTTCGCGCCCAAGGATCCGCGTTATACGGTGACTGTATTCACCGACGTGGAGTGCGGGTTCTGTCGGCGTTTTCATGACGATATCGCCAACTACAATCGTCAGGGAATCGCGGTCGAATATCTTGCGTTTCCGCGCATGGGTCCGGCGAGCGAGGATTTCAAAATCATGGAGGCGGTGTGGTGCGCGAAGGATCGGCGTCAGGCGCTGAGCGATGCCAAGAAGGATCGCAAGGTGCCAGCCACCGCGCGCTGCACCAGCCCAGTGGCGCGGCAGTACAACCTGGGCCAGCGTGCCGGTTTGACCGGTACCCCGATGATCCTGGCTGAGGACGGCACCATGCTTGGCGGCTATCTGCCCCCTGCGGAATTGCGTGCAGCGTTGGACAGGCACGCCGCTGAAGTCGCCAAGTCGGGCGCGGCTAGCGGCGGTCGCTGATCGCGTGGCTAGGCGGGCACTCAGCCCCGGACGCCATGACGCGTGACAGATCTTGCAGTGCCATGCCCCGCAGTAACAGACCGTGTGCTGACAGAGTTTAGGATCTACTCCTGTATCCAAACCCTAAAATGACCGTCCGCGCTTATCATGGCTATCTAGGTTGATTTCAGTCCGGTCATGATCGTCCTCGAGGGCCAGCCCGCCCTGTCGCCCTTTCGTCGTGAACGGCTTGAGCTCCGTCTGCGGCAAGTGTGTCCCGATCTACGGATCGTCGCTGCCCGGCATGTCTATTGGATTTGGCCGCGTGTTGCATCTGGCCAGGATGCCGAGGCTTTCGACCTGGCGATATTAGGTCGAATCCTTGAAGCGGAGCCGACCCATTCCCAGCCAAAGACTGGCTCCGTGGTCCGCTACGTGGCTCCCCGGCTGGGGACGATTTCTCCCTGGGCGAGCAAAGCCACCGAACTACTGCACGGGGCGGGCCAGCCGGTGGTCCGAATCGAGCGCGGTACCCGGATCGACATGACCGGTTGCCAGGCATCAGTCACTGAGACTGCGCTGGCGCGTCGACTGTACGACCCGATGACCCAGTCGCTGCTTGAATCCGCCGCTGCCGGCGCCGCGCTGTTCGAGACCCCGCCGCCCGGCGAACTCGAAATAGTGCCGCTGGGTGCCTTGGACGCGGCCAACACGCGCCTCGGCCTCGCCCTGGCACCGGACGAGATCGACTATCTGCGCCACTGCTATGCCGACCTGGGCCGCGATCCGCACGACGTCGAATTGATGATGTTCGCGCAGGCCAATTCCGAGCACTGTCGGCACAAGATCTTCAATGCATCCTGGACCATCGACGGCCAGCAGTTGCTGCATGACAGCGCCAATGGCGCTGGGACCGCCACCAGCTTGTTCCAGATGATCCGGCACACCCATGCGCGCACGCCGCAACATACTCTGAGCGCGTACAGTGACAATGCTGCGGTTGTGCAAGGCGGATCCGCGCGCCGTTTTCGCCCTGATCCGGCCAGCTTGTGTTATCGCGCGGAAGATCCAGCGCCTTCGGCGTTTTGCATCAAGGTTGAAACCCATAATCATCCCACCGCGATCTCGCCTTTTCCCGGTGCAGCCACCGGCGCCGGCGGCGAGATCCGCGACGAAGGCGCCACCGGTCGCGGCGGTAAGCCCAAGGCTGGGTTGACCGGATTTTCCGTCTCGCATCTGCGCATCCCGACCTGTGCGCAGCCGTGGGAAGTACCACGACCTCTGAATCCGCGCCTGGCGCCGGCGTTGGAGATCATGCTGGACGGTCCGCTGGGCGCGGCGGCATACAACAATGAATTTGGACGGCCGAATCTGCTTGGCTATTTCCGCAGTTTCGAACTGGCTCAACCGGCGGATGCTGCAAGCGCTGCCGACCAGCTACTGACCTGGGCTTACGACAAGCCGATCATGCTCGCTGGCGGGCTGGGCGCAGTCGATCGCGCACAGGTGCAAAAACACCAACTATCCGCAGGTGACGCGGTGATCGTGCTCGGTGGCCCTGCGATGTTGATCGGACTGGGCGGCGGTGCGGCCAGTTCGCTTGGCGCTGGCGCGAGTAGCGAAACGCTGGATTTCGCCAGCGTCCAACGCGATAACCCGGAGGTGCAACGGCGCTGCCAGGAAGTAATCGATCGCTGCGTGGCGCTGGGAGTCGCCAATCCGATACTGAGTGTGCACGACGTGGGCGCCGGCGGTCTGTCCAACGCGATTCCGGAACTGCTGCACGACGCGCGCGTTGGCGGGATGATCGATCTGGACAAGATCCCCAGCGATGATCGCTCGCTCTCGCCGTTGCAGTTATGGTGCAACGAAGCGCAAGAGCGCTACGTGCTCGGCGTGTCCCAGCAGCGCCTGCCTGAGTTCAGTGCGATCTGCAAACGCGAGCGCTGTCCATTTGCGGTGGTGGGGACAGCAACGGCGCAGCAGCGGTTGGTGGTGGGGCGCTTGCAAGTCGAGCCTGTGCAGCTGGCCATCGATCTGCCTATGGACGTGCTATTTGGCAAGCCGCCTAAAATGCATCGCGATACGCGGCGCCTGCCATCGCCGCGGTGGTCAGAACTGGACACGGAGCAACTGTCCCTGCAGGAAGTCGGACTGCGGGTGCTGGCGCATCCTACAGTGGCCGCGAAATCATTTTTGGTCACGATCGGCGATCGCAGTGTCGGCGGGTTGACCGCTCGCGATCAGATGGTGGGCCCGTGGCAGCTACCAGTTGCGGATTGCGCGCTCACCTTGTCCGACTTCGATGGCTTTGCCGGTGAAGCCATGGCGATCGGCGAACGTACACCGCTAGCACTGATCGATGCCGCCGCCGCCGCGCGCATGGCAGTGGGCGAGGCAATCACCAATCTGTGCGCAGCGCCGGTATCAGACCTGGCCTCGGTTAAGCTCTCCGCCAACTGGATGGCCGCCGCCTCCCATCCTGGCGAAGATGCGCGGCTATTCGACGCGGTCAAGGCGCTGGCACTGGACCTGTGCCCTGCGCTGGATTTGAGTATTCCGGTCGGCAAGGATTCGTTATCGATGCAGGTGACGTGGCAGGTCGACTCCACCCCTGCGTCCAGATCACAAATTTTTCGTTCTGTCTCTCCTGTATCCCCGATCATTTCCGCTTTCGCGCCGGTAAGCGATGTGCGCGCGCAGCTAACGCCGCTACTTTCGCATGCGCAGGACACCGAGTTGTGGCTGATCGGACTGGGCGCAGGTCAGCGCCGGCTTGGGGGCTCGATCCTTGCGCAATGCTTGCAGGCGTTCGGCGGACCATGTCCGGATTTGGATGATCCTTTGCTGCTGCGTGCATTGTTCGATTTGATCGGCGAGGCGCGTGACGCCGGCATATTGCGCGCTTATCACGATCGTTCCGATGGCGGCGCCTTCGCGGCGCTGTGTGAGATGGCATTTGCTTCACATCTAGGGCTGGACATCAGCCTTGATGGCTGGGGTGAGAATGGCGTTGACGATGTATTTCGCATCTTGTTCAACGAAGAGCTCGGTGTGATCGTGCAGATTTCAGTTGCAGATCGCGCCGAGTTCGCCGACCTCGTATCCCGTCACGGCCTGATCGAATGCGCGCAGCGAATCGCGCGTCCCACAGCAGCGCCGACGGTGCGGGTGATGGACGAAGGAAAAGTGCTGGCCCAATGGACGTGGCAACAATTGTTCACGGCTTGGTGGTCGGTGACGCATGCGTTGCAGCGTATGCGTGATAATCCAGAAAGCGCCGATTCCGAGCGTGACGCCACCTGCCGCTTCGATGCGCCGGGGCTTGCACCGCTGCTCAGCTTCGATCCTGCTGAGGACATCGTTGCTCCGTTCGTCGCGCGCGGCGTGCGGCCGAAGGTGGCGATCCTGCGCGAACAAGGCGTCAACGGACAGATTGAGATGGCCGTTGCATTCACTCGAGCCGGCTTCGACGCAGTGGATGTGCATATGAGCGATCTGATCGATGACCGCGTGAAGTTGGACGAGTTCGCTGGCTTGGCTGCCTGCGGTGGATTTAGCTATGGCGATGTGCTTGGGGCAGGGCGCGGCTGGGCAACCTCGATACTGGAGCGCGCGAAACTGCGCGATGCATTTGCGCGATTTTTCGCCCGCGCCGACAGTTTTTCGCTGGGCGTATGCAATGGCTGCCAGATGCTTTCGCAGTTGCAGACCATTATCCCCGGGGCCAGTCACTGGCCGCAGTTTGGGCGCAATCGCAGCGAACAGTACGAAGCACGGCTAAGCCTGCTGGAAGTGTGTCGATCGCCATCCCTGTTTCTGCAGGACATGGTCGGTTCGCGGCTTCCGGCGGTGGTCGCGCATGGGGAGGGGCGGGCGATGTTTAGCTCCCAGGCCGACGCCGATGGTGTTGCGGTGGCGCTGCGTTACCTGCGTGGCGATGGCACAGCCGCGGTGGATCCCGCGCGCGACTATCCGGCCAATCCCAATGGTTCCACCGACGCCGTTGCCGGGGTCACCAGCCGCGATGGTCGGGTCACCATCTTGATGCCGCATCCAGAACGGACCACGCGCAGCATGAATCTGAGCTGGTCCCCATCAGATTGGCCGGATGATGCGCCTTGGATGCGCATGTTCACCACTATCCGGGCAGCGCTGGGTTGATTGGCGCTTAAAGTCACGCTGGGATATGGGCAGGTTTCTTCTAGTGTGGCGTTCGGTAAATAACTCAAACGTTATTGCCGCAAAAGCGCGATGCGTATTTCAACGGCAAATGGCGCTGGTCGCCACTTTCCAGTACGCCGGTGTGTACCTGGGAATGCTGGTCTTCGCACTCATCGGGGGCTTGATCACGCGCTATGCGGGCCTGACCACAGCGGCGGTCGCATTCACGCTGGCTTACGCTGTCTTGATGCCGCTCAATGCGCTAAGACGCAGGCCCATCGCGCAAACCAAGACGCGCTCAGCCTGAGCCCGCTCCACTCTCGCCCGCAATATTCTTTGCAAGCCCAGCACCATGAACAGTCCCATCCCTCTCGTGATGATCCACGGCCTTCTAGGATCCATCGACTACTTTGCTCCTGCGGAACACCTCGATGGCGTTACCGTCCACACGCCCGATCTGCAGGGGTATGGCACAAATCATCAGTCGAATCCGCAGGCCATCACGCTGGACGGACAGGCACGCCACGTCGCTGAGTACTTGCGCCAGAACGTGGATGGTCCGGCCTGGTTGCTCGGCCACAGCGTGGGAGGCGCGGTCGCGATGCTCGTGGCATCGCACCTGCCCGACAGGGTGCTCGGGGTCATCAGCGTCGAAGGAAACTTCACGCTCAACGATGCTTTCTGGTGCCGCAAGATCACACCGATGGAAGCGGCCGATTGGCGGGGCGAGTACCAGCGCATATGTAGCGATGCGACGGCTTGGCTGCTCGCCAGCGACATCACCCCCACGCCCGAACGCGAGCAGTGGGCGAGACGCATCCTCGACAACCAGTCCGCCGCCACCGTGCAGGCCATGGCCCGTGCTGTTGTCGATGAAACCGGCCGCGATGACTACCTCGCACACGTCAAGGAGGTGGTGGATCGAGGCACGCCGGTCTGCCTTCTGGCAGGTGAGACCTCGCGCGCCGGTTGGGACGTACCTGCATGGGTCACGGCTACCGCCCGACGCGACATCGTGCTCCCCGGTGTCGGCCACATGATGATGCTCGAGTCGCCACAGGCCTTCTGCCGGGCGGTGCGAGAACTCGTGCAGGACTGACCCGCTCCTTTGCACTGGCGCGACCTGATTCGGCAACACGTCGATCCAGGCCATCTCGATGTCATTGCCGGTTCGCGCAAGCACCTTTGTGCAGCGAACGCGAGACCTTCGCGCTCTGAGATCACCGGGCATGGCATGCAGCAAGCGCCGGCCGCGGGCAGCGCGCTGGCTGCCTGATCTCCGCCGGGCGCGGCACACCCTTGCGCGCGGGAACGTCAGATTCGTCCCCCCATCGGTGAGCGATCCGACACTCACTGTCACTTATCGGCCCAGTCGCGTGCGGCACGATAGACGCGCTAGTCATCCAGCGTCTTTGATCATCAAACGCGTAAAGTAGCGGATCCTCGCTTTCGCTGCGACGACGAACGTAAGTAAATAGCGCAGTACCACATTAGCGCCACGCTCATGGCGCAGATTGGCGATAACGCTGCACGGCTCGCTACGTCGTTCAAATGGGCGTTGGACCTATAGCCCAGCCCAGCGAGGACGGTACGCCGCGCTTGCAACTGTCACCGCTTGGGTGCGCAGCGGGCTTGCTGCGATGCGATAGAGATCGACTTTATCGGCCCGATCTGTCTGGAAATTCCCGTACTAGTGATCGCCCTCACCCCGGCGAAAGCCCGGCCTTCGCCGCGCTTGAACTTTCGCTTGACTTTCGCGCGTGTGAGGTGAATAACGGCTCAACGTGGCCGTGAGCACGCGGCATGGGGAACTTCAACGGACTTCGGCCTGTGTGGCTGAA
>Ga0153982_1000061_pt1 | contig 33657 bp, 25 predicted proteins | sample TSGA066MetaG_FD_104743 | JGI IMG/M metagenome (GOLD analysis project Ga0153982, IMG submission 104743) | Attine ant fungus gardens microbial communities from Georgia, USA - TSGA066 MetaG | ecosystem: Host-associated > Fungi > Mycelium > Unclassified | place: USA: Georgia, Alexander Wildlife...
GACGACTTTCGGCCGGAGTTCGGAGCCCGCCATCTTCGTGCTGTGTGGGATGAAATTCGAGCCGTACGGCGTGCTGGATTGCGCGTAGGGATCGTACATATGCGTTCCTTTCGCGATGTCAGTTTTGACGCAATTGACAACTACTGGTCACCAATTGCACAGGCTATACACGAAGGCGATGTCAAAGAAGTTCTGTTGACCGACGCCATTGAAGTTGGGGTAATGATAGTAAGGCGGCCAGAAATCGCCTTATTTTTTTCCCCAATTGGTGTCGTTTTACGCCCCGATCGGATTGTGATGGTTGCGGAAGAGTCTGTACGTCTAACCAAAGATAAGGTTTGGTATGAGCCACGTGCGTGTCAACGGAACCTGAAGGACGCATTTTCCGCGCCTATCAGCTGGGCAGCGGCGGATAAGTCCATCCGGCAAGAGTTGCATGAGATACTGGGTGAGTCGTATAACGGGGTAGATTTATACCCACTGGTGGTGGATCCCTCCAATTGGCGGTATCCATCGAGATGGCAAGAACACCAGCGTCCAGTTGTTGGATATGTGGGCAATCGTGATAGTGATTTTTTTATAAAAGATATCGCTATTCTTCGTGATATTTTCACAGAGGAATCCGGGATCACACTTCGTATCCTGTCCGATGACAACGATATTCTGCAAGTCATACGCTGCAGTCAGTTGCCATCGAATTGGAATTGTACGGAGCAGTCTTCAGATTTAGACCTCTTCCTTGGCGGATGCGCATTCTTATTTCAGCCTGGACGTGAGTCGGTATCGCGTGGTGAGCTGCGGACTATCCTGCAGGGACTGGCTAGCGGCTGCGTTGTCGTAACAACAAATGATTACGGAAAAATTATTGATCCAGCATTAAACGCAGAGGCGAAACATATCGTTCCTCTCGTTCATGATCTTTGGCGAGATCAAACTCTTTACAGAACTCAAGTCGATAACGGCTTTCAATTTTTGCGCACAAAGTACGATCGGGAGCAGCAAAGCGAGAAACTGGTCAGAATTTTCCACATCAATGTCGAAAAATCAGGAACATACAAGAATAGAAAATATAATAAGTACGCAGACAAAAGTGATAGATCAACATCTGATACGCCCAGAACAAATATGCCAGAACTGGGAACGTCAAGAGTGATTGAGCAGTATGTTGATTACTATCAATCTGGACAATATACGCAGCAAATTGATCGAATGGTTTTGCGATCTGGCTCGATAGAAAGTCGCGATGTTCTGGCTTTTCTAGCCTCCCATGGTGGACTGAATTGGAGTCAGATCCGTGCAATGCTTTCGGACTATCGCATTGGACGTCGGCTGGTCGAGACTCGTTATATTTTTAAAAGCTTTGACACTAAGTTTTTGCGCAGATTGGGTCGCGTCGTAGCCTTGCAGGCAATTCAATCTGACGACAGCGTTAGTGCGTTAACGCTCTTCAAGGTGTTGATTGAAGCGAAAGGAGTTGTAGCGTTGGATGCACAGCATAGCCAGTTAGCGCTAGAGGTTGCGATACATCTGAAAGATTGGGATTTTCTTGAACGCTACATCTATCAACTTCCGATCGATGAATTGGCTTTACAGTTCCTAGAGATCGATAAACATAATCCATTTATCAATTCACCATTTTCAGATGGCGAGAAGTGGCTGCAGTTATTAAATAGTTATTACTTGAAAGCTGGAATTTATACAATTGAGTTGGAAGTAGAATCAGCAGACGAGGCTCGTCCATTTGATCGAGTATCTGCAGCGTCACTTACCACTATTGATACCGGCGACCTTGTAACGGTCGTAATGAGCAGCTGGCGCCCGGATCAAAGTCTGGTTCATGCCATGCGCTCAATCACTCGCCAGACCTGGCGAAATCTCGAGATTCTACTCATCGATGATGCGTCGCCAGAGCAGTTTGTCCCTTTGATCGAATCCGTGGCGGCTTCGGATCCGCGAATCAGGTTAATACGTCAGCCCAGCAACAAAGGGACCTACGTGGCTAGAAATAGAGGCATGGCCGAGGCGCGAGGTCGCTATTTCACCGTTCACGATTCAGACGATTGGGCTCATCCCCAACGCATTGAGCGCCAAATTCAGGCGTTGCAGGGAGATACGGCAATCGTTTCGACAGGGAGCTTTGCTTTTCGCTGTAACGAACAGTTGGTTTTTAATCTCCCTGGGATCCCACCGGATCGGGAAAATATCTCGTCACTTACCTTTGAACTAGAGCCGGTTAAGCAAAGCATTGGTTATTTCGACGAATCAAGGAAAGGCGCCGATACGGAGTTTCAGCTGCGCATGCGTGCGGTCTTTGGTGACAGCTCCCATCGTATATTACGCGAGCCTCTTGCTATGATTCGCTTACGCACGGATAGTCTGTCTAGATCAGACTTCAAACGAGGATGGAGGCACCCGGCGCGTGCAATGTATCGTCGTAACTATGAAGCTTGGCACCGTAGAATCAGGAGCAAGTTGGCAGAACCATATTTGCCGCAATCTAGTCAGGAGCGAAAGTTTGGTCTGCCAGACAGATTTCAAATCCAGAGCAATCTTCATGAACAAGGACGAATGAAGTATGACGTCGTTTTTGTTGCGGATTTTCGAGCTGCAGCGTTGCTTGATCGCTCGCTGATTGGTGAGATTGCTTTCGCCAGAAAAGTCGGTCTGAAGACTGCGATATTGCACATAGACTCGTTTTCGCGTGTATCACCGCTCGAAGTAGAGGAGTTTGATGCAGATATCGAAAAGATGCTTCTCGATAATCTGATCGGAGAGGTGGTTTATACTGATGAGTTTATTATCGATCTTCTGGTAATTAGAGATCCTTCCGTACTTCAGTTCCCGCAGTTTCGACGGAGCAATCTCAGCATATCCAATATTCTAATCGTGACAAGTGCATGTGGCGAATGCAGCGACTCGATATTCGATATTGGGGATTGCAGCAATCACGCCCATCGCATGTTTGGTGTGTATCCTAAGTGGTGTGCAAGGGCCGGGGGAGATGTCTTAGGACTCAAATCAGCTGTCTCTGCTAGGTACTTGCATTCGTCCACATGGCCAGCGCAGGTTTTCGCTTGTTTAAATACCGAAGATCTGGAATCTGAGAGGTCAGGCAATTCGATCGGGCGGGCTATACTCAAAGATTCAGCTAGTTCGATAGTTTCTTGGTGGAGTGATTTGAATAAGCTGCCCAGCGAAGTGGAGCTCAGGCTACATGGCAGTTTCAATATGCTATCTCGGCAAAGCCAGCCTCGGATCATCTCTGATCCAGAGTGGATATCTCGGTTTGAATTCTTTACGTGCTGCGGCTTCTACACTGATCACCCCGGTATTGGAAAGCGCGACGAAGCGCAGCGGTCTTGGATCACCGAAGCAATGATGTATGGCTGTATACCGATACTTTCGCCTACATGGGAAGTGGTATTTGCCGATGCAGCACGGTATTGCGCCGAGGAAAGCGTTGGGGAAATCATCTGTAGTTTTCTGAACTCACCGGTAGAACTAGAAATTGCCCGGACCAAGGCAAAGACATGGGTGAATAGCATCAGTGGTCATACTGATCTAAAGCGCATATGGAGTAGCTTTCAGCTTGGGCCGACTGCAAGCGTCTGAGTTTTATTAGTTCAGTGGTGCCGCTTGGTGTTCAGAGCGGTCAAAATTTTGGAGACACTCCATGAATATAACTCCTGCCGCCTCTCTTCCGATAACGCGTGCGACAAAGTCGTCTCGGGACGATGTTACGCGGGCGCTAGTTCGGCGCAAGAATACTGTGTCTGCTAGTATCGTTGCGATAATATTATCGAGTATCCTGTATCGTTTCTTCGATCGAATCGTACTATTTCATGACGAAATAATCAATACCAGCAAAGCAAGTAACGTAGTTATATTCGATTACGCAATGCGGCCACTGTTTTACGCGGTCAACTCCATAGCAGTCGAGTTCTTTGGAGTGCATCCATTATCGATAAGTTTCGTTATGGTAGTAGGATTTCTGGTGGGAGGGTGGTACGCCTATCAATACTCTGTTAAGCGATGGGGACGTCTAGCAGCTATTTCAAGCATTGCAGCATATACGTGGCTAGGTTGGGCGTATCTGTTTGGCCTCGGCGCATTGCCAAACATGATGCCAGGTGTTTTCGTTGTTGCAGCATGGTTCAACTACCAGGCTGAGGACGCTGAAACTCTCGGCCGATATCGAATACTAGTAATAGCCGCTTTATTGTGGGCGGCCATATTGTGGCACCCCACCGCCGTGGCGATGGTAGTGGCCTTTTGTTTTGTAATTGGTATCAACCTATTGCGGTGTCTATACATTGGACGAGTCACGCGCGGGCAGTTCTTCCGGCAGATATTGGTATGGGTGGTCGGATTCTTGTCACTCATTGCGATTACAGAAGTCATCTATCAGGTGCTAGATGATCGTAGTTTCATAGGATCATGGATCTCACTTCTCAACAAAACGTCTGCCCTGAAGTATGAGCGATATTTCCAGCCATTTTCTTTCTACTTCGCATTGTTGTGGGAAAGAATGTGGCTGCCATTAGTCGTTTTAGTAGTTTTGTGGATTTTGGTCGTCTTCAATTTGTTACTGTCCAAAGACCAGCAACGAGGAGGTTCAATATTTCACCTTCAGTTGCGTGATGAGCGTTGCGCGCAACTTGTGGGAATTGCCCTCATATCGCTAACTATCCTTTCTCTAGAGAAATGGAAGTTTGATCGCGTGATGGTCGCGTTTGCTCCAATAGTGGTGTTGGCATTGGTATCGTCCGCCTATGCTGCGATTTCAAAACTTCCGTTTCAGACTGTTTTACGGTGGTTGATGGCTGCTGTAGTAATTCTCTATTCGCTTTGGCAGTTCACGTCGGACATTGGCGTGGTCAAAGAACAAATGAAGGAGCGGCGTGCCGTCTATTCCGCATTCTATGAGCAAGTCAGGATGCTTCCTCCAGGGAATATTGCCTACGTTGGAGAGAGGTCGTTTCCCAGATCCTTACGCCCGCCAATGTACGCATTGGATAGAAAACCGGTCTATTTTGCAATGTCAGAGACTTTGGATACTAAGTCGTCTGATATTAAAAAAATGCGATCCGTCGGTTTTCGTTACGTGTTAGTGGATCTTGCTGATAAGACGCCGCAAACCAAGAAGCTGCGTGCTTTGTTGATAAAACATCGCATGCAGCGCTTGGCAACTTATTACAAAGGACGATTCGAGCTTTGGGAGCTTAGGCAGGTAAAGTGATCGGGTAGGTCTTCGGATGATGGTTGCAGAGTAGGTTGTTGGGTGTGTCCTAAACGCACCTTACATTATGTCCGGCTGGTCCTGTTAGATCTGATTTAGAAGATGTTATTGACTATAAGCCGCCGGCGAGCCTGGCGCTTGCGGACGTCGTGCTCTACCGATATCTGCTCGCATTGGTGGCTTAATTTCACTGCCGGCCTGTGCTAACCGGAAAATGGGCAATTTCACAACAGCGCATTGTCTTGGCGGAATTTTTGCAGAATACGTCACGTTATTCTTAAAGTTGGCATCATGAATATTGTGCGCGATATTAAGTATCCAGAATTAGCTTTTCGTTATGGATTTCTGTTTCGTAGAGTATCTGACGGTATTGATGTTGATTTCTTGCGAGATTGGAAGAGGATTGAGATCGATGGATTCTTACTTCAGCTGCACCCAGACACAAAGGTAACGGTCAAGGCTACTGAAGTTGGAACTGCGCTGCTGATTGGCGACGCATTCGTGTGCGTTGGTGATGAATCTATAGATGACGTTCTCGTAAAATTATTGCTTGGACGGAATTGGGATGATCTGGATAGGCTGGCAGGTCGCTTCGCACTATTGTTGGTTCGTAACGGCGAATGCATGGTTATGCATGATCCATTTGGATCGCGAACGGTATATTATAAATTGACGTCGCCATTTGGGGTATCGTCGCATGCGGCGCTTCTAGCAGCTGTTTTTTCTTGCTCAATCGATAAAGGTGCTCAGTCATTCATTCAGATGCCAGAGTATAGGGCTCGTGGAACCAGCTATTTGCCTGGAGATGCCACTATCTATCAAGATATAAAAGCGCTTATTCCTAATAATTTTTTTGACTCATCGCTGGGGAAGTCATGTCGTTTTTGGCCAAGGCGGCCGGTAGCGAGAACGACGATGGATGAGTTTCTCGATGCGTGTGATTTGTATTTTCAGCGGTTTGCTGATTTCCTTCGTAATAGATACAAGCCAGTGCTTGGAGTCACTGGAGGGGTAGACACCCGCGCGGTGATAGCCGGATTCATGGGTAAGGGGCTGAAGGTCCGGCTTGTGACGTGGACAGGCGGAAGATTACCTGATGCGGAAGTTTCCGTTGTTGCGCAAATGGTTTCTCATCTGAATCAGCCTCACGAATATATAAATCCGAGGACGCCGATTACGGCCGTTAAATTAAATCACATTGCGGATGCGACTAGAGCTGCGACTGGCTTTTGCCGCGAGACAACTAAGCTGCTGACTGCAAATATGGGCGCTATCGCGCAAGACGGCGAGGTATTCATCCGCGGATACGGAGGAGAAATTATTAGGGGGTTCTACAATAGGCATCGCGCTAATTTCGGCGGAGATATCGTCACGGAATTTTTCGATCTCTATAAGACAAGTAGGGTCTTGTCGCCACGTTTAGAGTTTACTCGCTTTGCGTCTAACGCCATTGCTGAATTCGTTGATAGAACTGATTATGATACGAAGTTGCATGGCTTGGATTTGAGGGATGCATATTATTGGGAACAGAGAATGGGCGTTTGGGGATCGAACATGCTCAACGAAATGGATCCGGCGATTTACTCCATGGCTGGCTTGAACAGTCGACCGCTGTATGAGGCCGCTTTTGGTCTTCCCGAGAAAGAGCGATTGGGGGCCGAGATTATGATTAAGATTACTGAGCGTTACGACCGTAAATTCGCTCGAATGAAAGTCAGCTCATAGTTATAAACTGAGCTTATCAGTATTAATCTGTTTTATAGATACCAAAAATTTTAGCGAGCTCGTTAACCGCTTTGAATTTGTCAATTGGACGCGATGATGCGTGCAATACGCTCCGCCGCATGTCCGTCTCCGAACGGGTTCTGCGCCTTCGACATCGATTGATATTCTGCGTTGTCGTCTAATAGCTGGGATGCGCCTTGGACGATATCGTCCACATCGGTTCCGACCAGTCGTGCGGTGCCGGCTTGTATCGCCTCAAGCCGCTCCGTCTCTTCGCGCAGCACGAGCACGGGTTTGCCAAGCGCTGGAGCCTCTTCTTGTATGCCTCCGGAATCGGTAAGCACGAAATGGCTGCGTTGCATCAGGAGTATGAAATCTGGATATTCAAGTGGCTCGGTCAAGTGGATATTGCTCGTGCTTGACAAGTGCCGCAAAGCGGGTTCACGAACTTGAGGATTCGGATGAACCGGATAGATTATCTGCACGTTTTCGCGTAGCGCCAAAGTTTTTAAAGCCTTGCAGATTCGTTCGAATGCGGCGCCAAAGCTTTCGCGTCTGTGTACCGTCGCCAGGATGATTCGCTGGTCGTTACGCAATGGTGGCAACCGCTTTTCGGAGGCTACTCGTGTTGTCGCATCAGATTCCAGGCGCTCGGTAGCCCAAAGCATTGCGTCGACAACGGTGTTTCCGGTGATGTGGATCGTCGATCGATCGATCCCTTCAGCGAGAAGATTCTGCCGTGCCCGTGTAGTGGGGGCGAAGTTGAAGCATGTTAGCGGCGCTATTAATTTGCGATAGCCCTCCTCTGGCCAGGGTGCGAGCATGTTTCCAGTGCGCAACCCTGCCTCAACGTGCCCAAGCGGTACTTTTGCGTGGAAGCATGCCAGCGCAGTCGCTAGCGTCGTAATGGTATCGCCGTGGACTAAGACAAGATCTGGTCGCTTCTGCTCGAGTACATTCCCTATGGTGGTGATTATGGCTGCGAAAAGCGCGTCGAGGCCTTGCCCGGGTTGCATCAGATCGAGATCGATCTCCGGCGAGATTCGGAAGAAGTCAAGCACTTGGTCAAGAATGTGCCTGTGCTGTCCAGTTACAACAACCTGGGTTTCGATCCCTTCGATATCGCGCAACGCCTTGATGACCGGAGCCATCTTAATAGCTTCGGGCCGTGTGCCGAAGACAACAGTCACTTTCTTCATTTAGACGCGCGTGCGCGCTTGAATCAATTCAAAGCGGTTTTTATTTCGGGCAACAGCTTAAACAAATCCCCCACCAACCCAATATCCGCAATTTCGAAAATCGGCGCATCGGCGTCTTTGTTGATCGCGACAATGGTGCCGGCGTCTTTGATCCCGGTCAGATGCTGGATCGCGCCGGAGATGCCGATGGCGATGTAGAGTTCGGGGGCAATGATCTTGCCAGTCTGGCCGACCTGCAACTCATTGGGCACGTAGCCGGCATCCACCGCCGCGCGCGAGGCACCAACGGCAGCGCCTAGTTTGTCGGCGAATTCGAAGATAATCCGGAAATTTTCTTCCGAACCGACACCGCGCCCGCCGGAGACGACACGGCGCGCTGATTGCAGGTCCGGGCGATCTGACTGACCAGCGGCTAAGCCCAGATAACGGGTATGGGTCGGGAGTTCAGCTTCAACCGTAACGGCTTCTACCGTTGCGCTGCCGCCATCTCCGGCTTCTGGCCACGACGCGGTGCGCACCGTGGCGACTACGGTATGGTCGCCAGGCGCTTCCACGGTGACGATTGCATTACCGGCGTAGATCGGACGTTTAAACGTGTGCGATCCCTCAACAGTCATCACATCGGAGACTTGGGCCACGCCCAGCAGGGCGGCGACACAGGGCATTAGATCCTTGCCGAATGTGGTTGACGGGCCGAACACATGAGAATAGCCATCCGCGAGTTTGGCCACCTGTGGTGCCAGCACTTGCGCGATGAGGGCCGCATTGGCTGCGTTGGCAACCGTTCGCACCCTGGTCACACCAGCGATTTTTGCGGCCTCGGCAGCGACAGCTTCCGGTTCCGCAGCCAGTACTGCGATATCGATCGCCTCGGGTGACAGCGCCTGCGCGGCAGATACGCATTTTGCGGTGGATGAATTAAGCGTGCCGTCCATATGTTCGGCAATGATCAGAACCTTGGCCATTACAGCAACCCCTTCTGCTTTAGCGCGGCGACCAGTTCGGCTGCATCGTTGACCATTACCCCGCGACTGCGCTTGGGCGGAGCGGCGTAGTGGGTGATCTGAAGCGTGTCGCCAGTATCCACTCCAAGATCGGCGAATGGTACCGTCTCCAGCGGCTTGGATTTCGCCTTCATGATATCCGGCAGCTTGATAAAGCGCGGCTCATTCAAGCGCAGATCGGTGGTAACCACCGCCGGTAGATCGACTTCCAGTGTCTCCAAGCCGGCGTCAACTTCGCGGGTAACGGTTGCTTTGCCGTCTGCGACTTCGAGCTTGCTGGCGAAGGTCGCCTGCGGCCGGCGCCATAACGTTGCCAGCATCTGGCCGGTCTGGTTCGCATCGTCGTCGATGGCCTGTTTACCCAAAATCACCAGCTCCGGCTGCTCTTTTTCCACTAGCTTGAGTAGGGCGCGGGCAGCGGTGAGCGGCTGCACCGCCTGATCGCTGACTACATGGATGGCGCGATTGGCGCCCATGGCCAGACCGTTGCGTAGATGTGCCTGGGCGTCAGAGGGGGCGATCGTGGCCACCACCACTTCTGTGGCGATACCCTTGTCGCGCAGGCGCAGAGCCTCCTCCAAGGCGATGTCATCGAACGGGTTGGCCGATAGCTTGACGCCATCGGTGACCACGCCGGATCCATCCGGCTTCACTTGGATGCGGACGTTATAGTCCACCACGCGCTTGTAGCCGACGAGAATCTTCATCGTGTGCGGGCTCCTTGAGAGACTGGGCGGCAGCTGGAGATCGTGGCGCCGCGTCGATGTGTCATTCTACCGGGCGCGTTGGCGCGATGCGACTTGTTCGGCGCCGAGCAGGTGGTTGCAGGTACTCGCCAGCGGGCGCGATAAACTGTGCGCATCGTTTCCGGAGATTCTCCCATGGCTGATGGCGACGGCATCAAAAGCAAGCAATTTACGAGTGCGACAGCGGCGTTGGAAGGACTGGTGGTTGATGGCCAGATCCTCGCCGTCGGCGGCTTCGGTCTGTGCGGTATCCCTGAGGCTTTGATCGCGGCCTTACGCGACTCGGGCGTGATGAACCTGACCGTGATCTCCAACAACGCCGGTGTGGATGGTTTCGGGCTGGGGCAGCTTTTGGAAACCCGCCAGATCCGCAAGATGATCTCCTCTTATGTGGGCGAGAACAAGGAATTCGAGCGCCAATATTTGGGCGGAGAATTGGAGTTGGAATTCAACCCGCAAGGCACCCTGGCTGAGCGTCTGCGCGCGGGCGGTGCGGGCATTCCTGCGTTCTTCACTGCAACCGGTTACGGCACTGTGGTCGCCGAGGGCAAAGAAACGCGCGAATTTGACGGCAAACACTATGTTCTGGAGACTGCACTCAAGGCCGACTTATCGCTGGTCAAAGCCTGGAAGGCTGACACTGTGGGAAACCTAGTATTCCGCAAGACCGCGCGCAACTTCAATCCTGCCTGTGCGATGGCTGGCAAAGTTTGTGTGGTCGAGGTTGAACACTTGGTAGAGGTCGGCGAGATCCCCCCTGACCAAGTGCATTTGCCCGGCATCTATGTCGATCGTATGGTTGTCAACACGCATTCCGAAAAGCGTATCGAGCAACGGACAATCCGGTCGGGATAGTTAGAACCTATCTCAAAATCGAATGTCGATAAACGCCAAGATCGTCATCTCCACGCATGCGTGGTTCCGTGCATGTTAAGTCGTTGAAAATCAAAGACGCTGGATGACCGGCGCTGCGTGCTATTAAGAGCGCTTCCCCCGTTCGCGGAGATGACGAGTTAAAAATTCAGTGCCCCAATGTATTTCCGGAATTGAGATAGATTCCAGACTGTAGATGCGCTTGGCCCGCTGAGCGTATCAATCTCATTTGGCTCATCGATGGTTATTCAATCAGACGCGCAAGCCAAATCTCGACCATTGGCGATTGTGATGGTTGATTGCCAGGGGTTTTGTCCACGTGGAGATTAAAGGCGAGGTGATGGCAGCCCTCGGGGAATGCATCGGCGACGGTAATGCGCCGAAAATTTTTACCCTGGAATGGAATTTTGATCTTTTCAACGGAGCTCGCACCAACGGTGATATCCAAGGAAGACGACGACTCCTTAACCCACTGCCGTTTTGGAGCGAACAGGAAAAACTCGAGATTGTTGCGTTCTCCGGCTTTGCGGCAGACCTCTGTTTCCAGTCTAAGGAGATCTCCAGCGACGACGTTTCCTGGAAACTCCATCCTAGTCACCGTGTCGCCAGCATATTTGCGGATGCGTCCACCATCTTGCGGTGCTTCCCTTAAGTATCCTTTCAGTGCACCACGCTTGTAAGCCCACAGATCGAAGGCCTCAGGGCGAGCTTTCAACATAGTATCTTTCCACTCGTCCGATAACGGCGGCTGCTTCATCTTTGCATGGTACTGCCAGCCGGCCAGGAGACGTCCTTCCGGCTGCGCATAAAGCACACGCAGAATGCCCCAACCCAGAAGGGCTACAACCAGCATAAACAAAATACCGTAAGTTGCCGCAGCTAAACGTGGGGCGATGTCAGTAGAAACTGGGTCATTGTGTCCTCTCAACCAGAAACCAATTGTCAGCGTTCCAGCCAGCCACACCGGAAACAGGTTAAGCGGCTTATTCGAGAACAATAAGAGCATTGCCGCGGCAATGCCAAGGATCGTGACCAAAAGGGTGAGGATTGGGATGGGAATTATCTTATTGGATGCCGCTAGAGACACCAGCGCGTATGCCAGCCAAGATCCGAACAGAAATGCAAATAAGCATGTATATAAAATCAGTAAGGATCGAGTTTGAGTCGATATTCCTTCCGGATTCCGCAACAGGCGGTTCCAACGTTTCGGATAATTGAGACTGAACAGCCAGATGCCTTTTTTGGCGATCTGCGCTGTATGATCAATGGGCTGCAGCACTATGCTCGAAAGCGCGATAGAACGGGCGAAATCGGTCGCCTCCTCGCTCGATGCCGCCTTTTCGCCAAATCTATAGCGAAACCGCGCAGACCAATCGCTATTGCCATTGCCAAGTCCGCTGCTATCGGCGGCAAATCTCATCATGAGGCTCGTTGTTCTATTATCCAACCCCAGACCGAAATTACCGCCTATGCTATCTGACAAAAAATAGGTACCAATACTAACTAGGCAAAGCAGTAATAACGTCTTGCCGCGAGGAAACATCGTATCGCGCTTGCTGCGAAAATAAGCCAAAGCATAGACGACACTTGCGATAACCAGCGCAAGGCATAGAATCGGACCAATATTGCGTTGAATCTCCGCCAAATACGCGACAATTCCTATCAGTGCGGCAAATAAGAGATCACTGATCATCGAGCTACGATTTCTAACTCTTTTGCTTGTCGCTAGAGTAATCAGCCAAATGAATAAGGCTATAAAGAACAGACCCCAGAGATCATGGCTGGGGATTAAGGTGGCGTATGCAGGCATGGGCGCAGCAAGTAGGAGTAAGCTTCCTGCTTGGGCGGCTTGATGTGTTTTGACTCTACGCAAGATATCGTATGCGAAAGCCTGTATTACCGCTAATAGCGTGATGTTGGCAAGCTTCAACGCATACGTCGCGTCGATCCCAAAAATGAGAATGACTGGGTAGGGAATGAACAGGCTGCGTGAGCAATACAAATTTGCAAGCCCGCCACAGTCTCCGTGTCGAGCCAATTCTTGTGCATGCTGCCAGTATCTCAGGTAGTCAGTACTCCAAACCGGCTTGACCAAAGCGGCCAACAGCAGATGCACGACAAGACCGACACCGATGCAGGCCATTAGGAAAACACGCGGATTTACGGGTCGCTCACGGCGCGCAAGTGCCAACGTGCCCAACCCAATCAAGATAACTATAGCGGCTTGAACTAATGCCCAGAGCCAAAACTCTGCTTCATATTTGTCAGCTGACAGGAGTTCGCGGGTTGCTTGTAGCGTTTCGTACAGTCCCAGGACTGTACCGGCCGCTAAAAGCAGCAGAACAGAAGCGGTAATTAGGCGACTTGAGGTTTTCGCGATATCACGAATCATGTCCATGTCATCTTAAAGTTACGGTTGCGGCGCCCCAAATCGAATCAAATGCCTATTCAATCAGACGCGGAAGCCAGATCTCCACCATAGGCGAAGGTCCGGCTTTACCATCGCGGGTTTTGTTGACTTGTACTGTAAAAGCCAACTGATGGCAGCCTTCCAAAACGGCATTCCTTACGGTAAATCGTTGGAAATTGCGCCCTTTTAGTGGAACCTTAATGGTTCGAGCTTCGATGCCATCGATGCTCACGGTAAGTCGCGATGAAACTTCCTTGATCCACGGTCGACGTGGCGCGAACAGAAAGAATTCGAGTGTGCCCCTTCGTCCCTTTCCTCTACATGCTTGGGTTTGAAGTCGAAGTTGGTCCCCATTAAGCACCGTTGAGGGGAACTCCATCCTGGTTACGGTGTCACCCGCGTACTCGCGGATGCGATCACCGTCCTTGCCTGCCCGATTGATGTAGTTCTGGCCCAATCTTTTCGGATCATAAGCCCACTTATCAAATGCCTCAGGTCTAGCATCGAGCAGAGCTTCTTGCCATCCCTGTTGCGAGGGCGCCTGTTTCTGACTGAGTTCATAGGTCCAGTCCGAAAGCATCTGGCCCTGCGGCTGCCGGTAGGCGATACGCAGCAAACCCAGAATAATAACGATCGTAATCGCAATCAATGCACCGCCGCCGATCGCCAACCGCCACCTGGATGGAAGCTCCGCGGTGGCATCGCGAGCGTCCTCGCGTCGCGCCAGCGCATAGCCAATCGCAAGTGGACCCGCCACCCAGATCGGTAGCAGATTAGTCGGCTTATTGGAGAACAAGAGTAGCTGCGACAAGGCCAAACCTAGCACCGCAATGAGCAGCGTGAGAATCGGGATCGGAGGAGGGTTCCGTGAAGTGGCGAGTCGAAACAACGCTAGAATGAGCACGCTCGCGAAGCCAATCGCAAATAAGTCTGCATAGAGCACCAGAAACGACCGGGTCTGTTTTGAAATACCGCTGGGCTTTCTTAGTATCCAATTCCAGCCTTCATCCGGATAACTAAGACTAAACAGCCAGCTGCCTTGCCACGCCATATGTCGGATCCGGTCGATTGGCTGCACCGTCCAACTCGAAAGACCGATTGAAATCGCAAAGTCGGCTGCTTCTTCAGCGGAAGCTTGCTTTTCGCCGAATCGGTCGTGGAATCTCGCGAACCAGGGGCTCGCGCCGTCAGTTAACCCGCTGCTGTTCGCGGCGAATTTCATCCTGAGATACGCCTCTCTTCCTGTCGGCTCTAAGCCGAGTTTCTCGCCTACCCGGTCCGAAACGACGTATGCGCTGGCGCTGATCAGGGAGAGCAACACGAACGTATTCACGTGAATCTGATTCACTTGACTCTGAGTGCGCGATGGTTGATTTCGCGTAGCAATTAGGCGGTGTAGTACAGCAGCAATGAGCAGAGCGAGGCACAAAATCAGGCCGATATTACGTTGCACTTCCGCCATGTAAGCAATTGCGCCTGCCAAAATCACCAGCATGATCCGCCAGACCATAGCCGTTGGAGACTTCGGACGTTCGTCGAAGGCGAGCGTGATGAGCCAAGAGTACGCGGCGACAAAGAACGTGCCCCATAGGTCGTGGCTGGGAATCATCGTGGTGTAGGCTGGCATGGGCGCTGCGAGCAGTAACAGGCTGCCTGCCTGCGCGGCCCGATGCCCGCTTATTCGGCGCAAGATGTCGTAGACGAAGAGTTGTATTCCGCCGAGCATCGCGATGTTCGCCAGCTTTAATACATAGGTCGCCTCGGGTCCGAAAAGGCGGACAATCGGGTAAGGGATGAACAGGCTGCGCCCATAGTAAAGATTGGTGAGTGCGCCATATTCGCCGCGCTCGACCAATTTCTGGGCGTATTCCCAGTACAAGCGATAATCCGTACCCCAGACTGGTTTGACGATGGCTGCGAGCAAAACATGTATGAGGAAACCGCCGCCCACGCAGATGAGCAGGAATATCCATGGCGTTATCGGCTGCTCTCGCCGCGCCAGGACGAAAGTCCAATAGATTATGACGACCGTCAAAGCCGCCTGCGCAAGCGCCATCAGCCATACCGCAGCACCATGTGCCTCATCGAATAGAAGCGCACCGGTTGCGCGCACTGCTTCATACAAGCCCAGCAAGACGCCGAGCGCCAATAGCAGTAGAGCAGCTGTGATCGCGAGGCGGGATAACGCACTCGGTGCATTGCGCGCAATTGGAATCCATTTCATGGCTACTTACTCACGGTCCAGGCATAGATGATGGTTTAGAGGCGTAGGAACGGGCTTTCATCAGCGTTGGTTTAGCTTGCAAGTGCGGTGCGACAGACTTTTAGAATACGATCCATCTGCTCTTCCACTCCTATCCACATAGGAAGTCTGACCAATCTGTCACTGATCGAATCCGTCACCGGCAAATCCCCATTTGCGCGACCGTAACGCATGCCTGCTGGGGTGGTGTGCAATGGCACGTAATGAAACACCGATTGAATATCATTCTGCTTCAGGTGTTGAATAAAATCTTGACGCTTCTTTAGCGATGTTAGTACTAGGTAGTACATATGAGCATTATGCTCACAATCCGCAGGTATCTTTGGTCGGTGTACGATTCCCTGTTGCTCCAAAGGCTGTGCCCATTCGTGATATCGATTCCAAATGGTTAGCCGGTGACGGGTGATCTCTTGGGCCTTTTGTAGCTGGGCGTACAGAAAAGCAGCAACAATTTCGCTGGGTAAATAAGATGAACCCACATCAACCCAGGTGTACTTATCGATCTGGCCACGAAAAAATTTGCTGCGATTTGTACCTTTTTCCCGAATAATCTCAGCGCGCTCGGCGAAGCGTTCATCGTTGACTAGCAGAGCGCCACCCTCGCCTGAGATCAGGTTTTTTGTCTCGTGGAAACTCACGGCGCTGAGCGGTGCTATCGCGCCCAACGGGCGCCCTTTGTATGTCGCCCCGATTCCCTGAGCAGCATCTTCTATTACGACAAGACCGTGACGGTCCGCGAGTTCCAGAATCGCATCCATCTCGCAGCCAACCCCAGCATAGTGCACGACGCATATTGCGCGCGTGCGCGGCGTGATCGCTTGCTCAATGAGAGATTCATCGATGTTTAACGTATCTGGTCGGATATCGACGAAAACCGGCGTCGCGCGACGTAGTACAAATGCATTCGCCGTTGAGACGAAAGTGAACGAAGGCATGATCACTTCATCGCCAGGGTTCAGATCAAGCAATAATGCCGCCATCTCGAGCGCAGCGGTACAAGAGTGAGTCAAAAGAGCGCGATGACAGCCGATTTGCTCCTCAAGCCATTTGTTGCAGCGCTTGGTGAATTCTCCATCCCCGGAAAGATGTCCTGCCGCGTGGGCTGCTGCAATGTTTGCCAGCTCATCTCCGGACATATACGGCTTATTGAATGGGACTTTCATTTTAGATGCTCAACTAGCGCATGCGTGTACGGGATATTCAGCAGATCATGGCGAACTTTAACGTTACTTTCACGATAGCGATTTTTGGCTAATGCGGCATAACCTGCGCCGTCGCGGACGTTTTGGCCGCGGTCCCAATTGATCACCGCGTGCGCGATTTTTGATTGCCCAACTGCGAAAGCTGGATCGATAGTGATAAATCGACCTCCAGGTAGCAGTCTATCGTGCACGTGCTCCAGGATTGCCATCGCCTCATGATCGTCCAGATGGTGTAATACATTGAACGATAGAGCAATATTGCATTGTGGTATTGCGTTGATCGGCAGCTGGCTGATGTCTGCGCAGTGAAATGTCGCTCGATCTCCGTATCTAGACTGTGCTGTATCGATATATTGCTGAGATAAATCGAATCCGTAATAGGAGATATTTCTCGGCAGGTGCGCAAGAATCTCTGCAGTGCCGCAACCCACATCAACGAAGACGTCGCCATCGCGCACTCGAAGATGATCGCGGCAGATGATCTTTCGCGCACGCGTCGCGCCAACCGCACGCTGAAAAGTGTCATAGGCGAATGACGCGGACAGTATGCTTCTCAGCCCAGTTGTGATCTGTGCCATCAAGATGTCCCTTTGCTAGACGATGCGATGATGAAGACACCTGTCATCACGACCAGCGTGCCTATGAGCTTGGCGGGGGCAAGCGATTCGCCCAAAATCCAGGCTCCTGCCAGCATGATTACGATAAAATTTAGCGCAGTGAACGGAAATGCATAGCTGAGCTCGAATTTGCTCAGGACAACCATCCAACTTAGCCCAGACAGGAAGGTTGCGAACAAAGCACTGAGTATCCAGGGCTTAAATGCTATCGACACGATGAAAATTAGTTTGTCCGATAAGGCGGAGGGTACTGCGCCAATTTCATTCATCTGCCATCGTAGAATTAACTGGCTGTAAGTTGCCAGGGCCACTGTCAAAAGGATCCAGAGATGGTCGAGTGCTCTTTGGTAAAGCATGGGCGATTTATTCAGGCTATGTGGGCATACGAAGAGTTAGTAATACAAAAAAACATCGTACTATTTTGTTCTAGGCTGATTGGGGTCTGTTACATATCGCTAACGTAGATGATTAGAAATCACCCGGAACTTAAAATCACTCGGAATTTAAGTCAGTTCGCATTTTCTGCTCAGCATTGCATTTACATGATATGTATCATACGCCCTATTCAAATTTAATCCTTGTCGTGCCCATACTTTTTGAACCGCATAATTCCAAACTTGTGTAGAAATCTCTACATGCTCCATGCCTAGCCTGGCTAGTGATCGGAGCGATTCTGCGAAAAGGTAACTGTAGATGCCTCTACCGGATACACTCGGGTGCACGGCGTTAAGGATCACTTCGCATGTCTTTATTTCCGGATCGATTCGACAGGTCAAAAAGGCTAGCAAGCGCTGTTGATCTTTCAATGCGAAAGTAAGTCGATTGTTTGCGCGATCAGAGAGGTATTCGATCGCCCATTCCGCATACCCCTCCAGAATCAATCTAGGTTGTAATAGTGGATTGGCATGATAGTGACTACGATAGGCACTGAAGCTACTGCGTGCGACATCGGTGATATGCCCCATATCTTCTATTTGCGCCAAGGACACGCGCCAGTCGGTTGGGACGTCACTGCGGTCGGATTGACTGCGGTCGGATTGATCGCCAGGCATTAACTGCTTTTTATAGTAAACCAAGGTGTCCGCGTGCAGAGTGGGCCATGGCAAATCCGATAATACTTTATGCAAGTGGGATCCAGCCGGGGCGCGAAGGATAGCGATATCGGCTTCAAGAGCACGAATTTGCTGTTCTAATTCGGCGGCGTCGGGCAATTCCATGCGCGTTTCCATCCGTCCGCGAACGATATTGAGATTGAAGCGGGAGGAGTCGGGCAGTGAGAGGCGTAAGAAAGCGGACTTAGGCATCTTCAGCGCCAACTCGCTCGGCAATAATGAAGTTAGGCCGCCGTTTGGCGTCGATAAACAAGCGCCCTAGGTACAATCCGATGATGCCGACGCTCGACAGAATTACGCTACCCATCATCCAGACGGAAGCAATGATCCCGGTAAAGCCAGCAACCTGCGTGTCGCCTATCAGATAGCGATAGATACTCAAGCCGACGACGAGCAGCGAGATCGCGGCGAATGTCAGGCCGAGTGCGACTACCATTCGCAACGGCTTGTCAGAGTATGAAAGCGCAATCTTCAAAGCCAGGCTGAGAAGTTTGCGAACGGAGTACGCGCTCTCACCATGCGTGCGACGCCCATGCGTCACCTCAACAAGCGTCGTCCGATAGCCTGTCCATCGCACCATCAGTGGAAAGAACCGGTCCGACTCTGGCATGGATCGCAGCGCATCCACCACCCGTCGCGAGTATGCCCCGAAGTTGGCAGTGGTGTGATCGTGGGAGATCCCAGTTAACCAACCTAGGATGCGATAAAACGCCCATGAGCCGAAGCGTTTGAAGAGCCCATCCTGTCGTTGCGCGCGACGTGCGAGTGCCACATCAGCGCCGTCCAACACAGCAGCAACCAGCGCAGGGATTTCTTCTGGCACATCTTGCAAGTCGCAATCCATAACGACCACGATGTCTCCGATGGCTTCCTCAAGCCCTGCAGCAATAGCAGCGTGCTGACCAAAATTGCGCGATAGCCGCAACCCCCGTATCCACGGCCTGTTGGCGGCCAGTTCGCAAATTCTGTTCCAAGCGCTATCAGGGCTGGCGTCATCGACCAGAATGAACTCCAGCCGCCCGTGATGATCCCTCAGCGCCTCCCGCGTCCGATCTACGAGATCCTCCAGGCAATTTCTACACCCGTAGACGGGGGAAATGATGGAGAGGCTGGGCACAGCGCTTGCCATCGGATCAGTCAGACCTGCGTATATTCGTTGCGCATCCTACGGCATCCCCGGTGCCAGTTTTGAGGAAACGAACACGCCGCACTCCAGCTGATGGAAGCCCGCAGCATCATTCGAAACCAACGTTGGGATAGTCTAACGGATGACGACTTCTTTGGCTGGATAGGAGGCCAGACTGGCCCAAGCCGCCTAGAGCAAGGTGGCGGCAAGGTTGGAGGTCAGGTGGCTCGATTCGGCACGAGTTTTAGGACGAGCGCTGATCAGCGACGTTCACTTTGTGTCGCACTGTATCTACGTATGTACAGTGATCGTGGGTAGGTCGAATATGCGAGAATCATCCGCAGATGGCCGATGCTGGAGATGCAGGTTCGCTCCCGGAGGCCGACACTAAGAGGACCGCTCCAATGCCCTGGACCCGGGATCAAATGGCGCAACGCGCTGCAGCCGAACTCACCGATGGCGCCTATGTCAATCTGGGTATCGGTTTGCCGACATTGGTGGCCAATTACATTCCTGAAGGGATGGATGTTTGGTTGCAGAGCGAAAACGGCCTGCTCGGGATCGGCCCGTTTCCGACTGAGGAAGAAATCGATCCCGACTTGATCAACGCGGGGAAGCAGACCGTGACTGCCCGGGTCGGTGCGAGTTACTTCAGCAGCGACGAGTCGTTTGCCATGATCCGTGGCGGTCATATCGATTTGGCGATCCTTGGCGCAATGCAGGTGACCGACAAAGGCGATTTGGCTAACTGGATGGTGCCCGGCAAGATGGTTAAAGGGATGGGCGGGGCTATGGATCTGGTGGCGGGTGTCCAGCGCGTGGTGGTCCTGATGGAGCACACCGCTAAGAATGGCGAACACAAAATTGTGCATGAGTGCACGCTTCCGCTCACCGGACTTGGTGTTGTGGATCGAATCATTACGGATCTGGCGGTCCTGGATGTGACCAAGGCTGGTCTGCAGCTCGTTGAGCTAGCTCCTGACGTGAAACGTGAAGCGCTTCAAACTGCGACCGGTTGCAAGATTACAAGTTGATCTGCTGATGCAGGCAGTGGGGTATCCTCGCCACGGTTGGGCGGCCGGCGCCTCTGACTACCGGAGCTGGATATGAGCAGACTGCTGATTGTCTGTGCGCTCTTTGCACTGATTGGTTGTGCTCGCGAAGAGGTGACAGATGCGAATGCCCAGGATGGCCAAGTAGGTGTTTCCACTTCGTCCAGAGCCGCGGGCTCTAATACACCGAAGTACGCTGCAATACCGAGCGTTGCGCGACGCTCATTTGCCAATTTGCCAGATCGCGGCGAATTACTTGAGTACGGGAGCCGAGCGCGGAACCAAACCCAGATCCAAACACCGGGCGACAAATCTGCATCTGCGCCGGTAACCCGTGTACGTGGCGCATATACCTGGCATCAGGTCGCGATCAGCGAGGCGCATGCCTTGCGTGCAATCGTGGATGGGCAGTTGCATGTCCGCATGCCGTCAGGCGAACGCCTGCAAGTGCTCTACGATCATCATGTGGAGCATCCGTCCGGTGATTTGAGCTGGGTAGGGCACGTCAAAGGGCATCCCACTGCCCAAACCATACTGACCTTTGGTGCTGAAGCAGTGTACGGCGTGATTGGCAGTCCAGGTAAACGGGCGATGGACGTGACCACCGAGAATGGTGCGACCTGGTTGATCGAAACCGATCCGGCGAAATTGGTTGGTATCAACCGTTCAGGCGCGTTGCCTCGCGAACCCGATTACCTCAAGGTTCCGCGGATTCGCCCGCAAACCGCATCGATGCATCAAGCGTCATTGCTCGCTTCGCAAGCGGCCAGTGCTGCCGCGGAGCGTGATGTTGAGGAGGGTGATGTCGAGGAGGGTAATGTCGGGAGTGCCGCCGCTGGGCCGGTGACGATCGATCTATTGCTTGGTTACACCCGTGGATATGCGCCAAAAGAAGGTCTTAGGACGCGATTGAATAGTCTGGTTCAGATCGGTAACGAGGCCCTGGCCAATAGCGGGCTCAATGTACGTCTTCGCCTAGTACACAGTATGCAAGTGAACTATTCGGATACGGTCGACAATGCAACCGCACTGGAGCAGCTCACCGGTTACGATGAAGGTGAGCAGCGGCAAACCACTCCGCATGCAGCATTCAACGGATTGCGCGCCGCGCGTGAACAATATGGTGCTGACCTGGTGAGCTTGATTCGCCCTTTCCGCAGGAGTGATCAGGGAGGGTGCGGTATCGCTTGGTTGCTTGGGTCCGGAAGATCAGGCATCAGCGCTGGCGACGAATATTTCGGCTATTCGATCGTCAGTGATGGCGTGGACGGCGCCACCCCTAATGCGTATTACTGCGCCACGGAGACCTTGATCCACGAGATAGGGCATAACCTGGGCGCGCAACATGACCGCGATACGGCGGCCGGAAGCGACGGCGAACTCGATGATGAGGACTACGGTGCGTTTAAATACTCATTTGGCTACAAGACATCGGTAGCAGCAGGTAATTTTCACACAGTGATGGCCTACGGTGACGAGGGCCAGACGTTACATCTATTATTTTCTAGTCCGCGAATCACAAGCTGCGGAGGACGCGCCTGCGGTACTAAAACCTACGAAGACAATGCCAGGGCGTTGCAGAAGACTGCGCCGATTATAGCGGGATTTCGCCAAGGAGTGGCGCTGCCGACGTATATTCATAATGATATCGATAGGGACGGAAAATCAGATTTGCTGTTCCATTACGGGTCGGGCTCTCCCGGTAAATTGCAATATTGGATTATGAATGGAGCTACAAGGAAACGATACTTGACCAGTGCAATAACCTCTGGTTACAAAGTTGCCGCTACCGGAGATTTCAATCGAGATGGCAGGGGCGATATCGTTTGGGTCAATGCATCACGGAGCATGTCGATGTGGTTAAGCGATGGCACTCGATTCCAGCCTACTATTCTTGGCACGTTCAGCGCAGGTTGGAAGCTCGTTGGTGCGGGAGATATTGACGGCGATGGTCGCTCTGATCTGATTTTCCATAACGCGACAACGAATCCAGGAATGGTCCAATATTGGATTATGGAGGGGACGAAACGGGTTAGCTCTAGAACATTCAAAATTACTACTGGTTATCAGCTGTCTGCAACCGGTGACTTCAATCGAGATGGAAGGCTTGATCTACTTTGGACGAACGCAGCGCGTAAGATGTCGATGTGGATCGGTAATGGAACAACATTCAATGTCAACTTAATTGGTAGCTATAGTGCTGGTTGGGCGTTGGTTGGCGCTGCTGATATCAATGGCGATGTTCGCTCGGATCTGCTATTTCATAACGCTGCGAGTAATCCTGGGAGGCTTCAGTATTGGGTAATGAACGGCTCCAAGCGCGTGTCATACACTACCGTAGCGATTACGCGAGGATATAGGCTTTCTACTAGCGGTGATTTCAACGGTGATGGCAAGACCGACCTGCTTTGGACAAATTCTTCGCGCATGATGTCGATGTGGCTCAGCAAAGGATCGGGGTTTTCTGCACACCCAATGAGTGCACATGGTGCTGGTTGGGTTGTCGTCAGATAGTTGCAAGTCGCCTGCGGGGCAGCTGCTTGAGTAGGTTTAAATACCAACTGGATTTGTGAGTCCGCAAGTTACCTCTGTCTCGGCGCTGCAGCGATCAGCCAGGCGCTGGAATTGATACCCTGGTGTCATGAGCCTGCAGGCCATTGCATTGGTCGGAACGGAACTGGCCTTCGACCCACATTGGTTGGCTGAGGCGGAAGCCGATGTGCTCTATCACCAGGTCCTGGGCGAGTTGCCGTGGGAGGTGCATCGAATCCGCATGTTCGGCCATCAGGTGAATTCACCCAGGTTGAGCTGTTGGATCGGAGATGCCCAGGCGCGCTATCGCTATTCCGGAACACAGTTTGAACCGCATCCTTGGCCGCGGTGTTTGTTGCCAGTGCGTGACCGGCTCGCACGTGAGTTGGGGGTGGCGTTCAATAGTGTGCTCGCCAATCGCTATCGTAACGGCCGGGATGCGATGGGCTGGCATCGCGATGACGAGCCTGAGCTTGGTCTGAGACCGACGATCGCATCATTGAGTCTAGGCGCAGCGCGAAGGTTTCGGTTGAAGCCAAACAATGTTGCGCATCCGCCGCTTTCGCTGGAACTGCCCCACGGAAGTTTATTGGTGATGCGTGGCGATACCCAGACCAACACGCGACATGCGCTGCCATGCACCGCGCGACCGGTGGCGGAGCGAATCAATCTGACGTTCCGCTGTATCAAACCAGGTTTTGCTAAAGATTAGCGCTGTGCTCCGGACTGATCGCGAGCGACTACCCTGCTTCTCGCTGTTCGCCATTTACCGGTGATCAACGCGCTCATGCGCTTCGCCGGACGTCAGCGCCCACCCCGCGATGTCAGTACTGATCTTGCCCAATGCCTGCGCGAACGCTTGGTTCACCGCTGGCATATCGGTCGATGTGGCTGGAACCTTGTTCAGGAAGGTGCGTGCAGCGGCGACGTCATTGCGTGGTGCATGCAGCAGTTTGGCGGTGACTTCGATGGTCGCTGTTGGTATCGCGTTACCGGCGTAGTCGGATTCATACCGACGCACATCCATCATGAGTTTGTAGTTGGCAGCAATACCTGTGCCTTGGCGTCCGACGCCAAGGATTTTTCCGGAATCCTCCAGCGCGCGCAGCACAGTACTTTCGAGTTGTTCGCCAGGCATTTTTGCCCAGTTCGCGCTGCTGTATACCTGCAACTGCTCGGGAGAGGGGCGCACGGCGATACGCAAGCTATCGATCACTCGCGGCGCTTCCGGGCGACTGATCGACAGCTGCCAGTTCACCTGTGGCCAGGTCGGGTCCAGTTGGATAACCGGATCAGGCGCGTATACCGTGGGACCTTCGCGGGTGACACTACCGAATAAGCCGCAGCTGGCCAATACCAGCGTCAGCGTTGATGCGCTCGCCCAGCGGACGAGCATGGCAGTGCAATGTGACCGTCCGACGCGGGTGTTGTCATCCTCTCGATCCATTGACACGGATCCTTCGACGGCCACCTTGTTGCGCATGCTGTTGATGAGCACCCTGTTGATGGGCACGCTGTTAATGGACGTGCCCTTGATGAGCATGCTGTTGATGGGTGCGCCGTAGCAGGGTCTGCTGGTGCTTGGTTGATTGCAGCTCATTCGGGCTCGAACTCCTTGGGCGCATCGCGACCCAGCAGATAACGCGCAGGGCTACCGTCCAAACGGTCCGTCACTCGGCGTAAGTCGCGGATCAGCGCGCGCAGTTCGCCCAACGTCGGTCCGAGTTGCGCCAGGCCATCGTTGGCGAAGCTTTGGATCGCAGCGCGATTCTCATTGACGATGGCGTCTGCACCGCCGGCAGCCGAATCAAGACGGTTCAGCGTGCTGTCGAGTTTGCGCAATAGCCCGGGTAGCTCAGAGTCAAATTGGGCCACAGCGTTGTCTGTGGTCTTGAGCGTATCGTTGAGCTGATTCGTGGCTTTATGCGCGTTGTCGATCAGGGCGCGCAGTTGTTGGTGCTGGCCGTCGCCACCAAACGCCTCGGTCATGTTTTCAATATTGGTCAGGGTATGCTCAATGTGACGGATATTTTCATCACTTAGCAGTTTGTCGACCCGTTGCACCAATTTGGTGGCAGTGTCGGCGATGTTCTGCAGTGCAGAAGGTTCGGTTTGGATGACCGGGATCTTGTCCGAGTCGGGCTGCGCCAGCCGGCGCGCGTTGGGACTGCCGCCAGTCAGCTGAATGAACGGGCTGCCAGTGATGCCGGCCTGAGACAATCTCGCGCTGGTGTCGATTTTCACCGGAGCACCAGCATCGAGTTTCAATCGCGCGCGTACCTGGCGCGGATCACGTGGATCGAGTGAGAGTTCTTCGATCGTACCCACCGAGATGCCGTTGTATTGCACCTGTCCGCCTTCGCTCAGGCCGGTTACCGGTTCGTTGAAGATCACATAGTAGGCCTGAAAGCTCTTGTCAGCGGAATACTTGGCCGCCCACAACGCAAACAGCAGGCCGAAGATCGCCACCGCAATGGTGAAGGCGCCAATGAGAGCGTAGTTGGCCTTGGTTTCCATAGCGCTGTCAGCCTGCCTGAGGTACGGGTTTGCCTGGCGTGATGTCGCCGTGGTCGCTGGGTGGGTTGGCGTTGCGCTCGCGCGCAGTTTGCGCGGCACGCGCACGCGGTCCGTGGAAATATTCCTGCACCCAGGGATGGTCGAACCGCTCTACTTCTTGGATGGGTGCGTTGATCAGCACTTTACGATCGGCGAGCACCGCAATACGGTCGCAGATTGCGTACAGCGTGTCGAGGTCATGGGTGATGATGAACACAGTCAGGCCCAGTGCTTGTTTCAGAGTCAGAATGAGTTGGTCGAAGGCGGCTGCGCCAATTGGGTCGAGGCCGGCAGTAGGTTCATCCAGAAACAGCAGCGGCGGGTCCAACGCTAGCGCGCGCGCGATGCCAGCGCGCTTGCGCATGCCACCGGAGAGCTGCGAGGGCAGCTTGTCTACCGTGTCAGCGGGCAGCCCAGCCAGCTTGACCTTCAGCAGTGCGAGTTCGTAGCGCAACGAGTCGGGAATGTCCGGGTGATACTCCTTGAGCGGCACTTGCACGTTCTCGCCGACAGTCAGTGATGAGAACAGCGCCCCATCCTGGAACAGTACGCCGGTACGACGTTCAATCTGGCGGCGTTCTTCCGGGATCTCGGACAATGCATTCACGCCCATCACCTGGATCGAGCCGGCATTAGGTTGGCGCAACGCTAGGATCGTGCGCATCAGCACCGACTTGCCGGTGCCCGAGCCGCCCACTACCCCCATGATTTCGCCTCGGTAGACGTCCAGGTCCAGGTCCTCATGCACGATCTGGCTGCCAAACTGATTGCGCAGGCCGCGAATCTGAATAATCACTTCGCGATCAGCAGGATCGGGGTTGGATGATTCGCGACTGGATGACTCGCGCCTGGAAGAATCGCGCCTGGAAGAGTCGCGCCTGGAAGAGTCGCGCCTAGGAGAATCGTGCCTGAGAGAATCGCGGATGGGAGAATCGCGGTTGGATGATTCGTGTTCGGTCAACGCTTATCTCCCGCTGCCGCAGCCGCTGTGGCGCGACAGCCATGCGCTGTGATCATTGCACAACGATGGTGCGATAGATGGTTGGAATCAGCCATCGCGCGCCTCACCAACCCATGTACATAAACCAGATCGCTGCGATCGCATCGATCACGATGACCAGCGAAATGGCCAGAACCACACTGGAGGTCGTTCTTTCACCCACCGACAGGGCGGTTCCCTCCACGCGCAAACCTTCCAGGCAGCCGATGAGCGCGATAAGCAGCGCAAACACCGGCGCCTTCACCATGCCCACCACCAGATTCCGCATTTCAAACGTATCTTGCATTCGATTCAGATACGCCTCTGGCGGGATGTCTAGGCTAAAGGCGCCCACGCTCAGGCCCCCGGCCAGACCAGCCATCATCGCGATGAAGGTGAGTACCGGCAGCATCACCATCAAGGCGATCATCCGCGGCAGAACCAGCAGATCTACCGGATCCATGCCAAGTGTGCGGATCGCGTCCACTTCCTCGCGACTGACCATGGCGCCAATCTGGGCAGTGAAAGCGCTAGCTGTGCGCCCGGCAAGAATGATCGCGGTCAACAGCACGCCGAATTCGCGTAGAAACGCGATGCTGACCAGCTCTACCACAAAGATCGTGGCGCCAAATTCGGCCAGTACATTCGCGCCAAGGAACGCGACTACAGCGCCTACCAAATAGCACAGCAAAATCACCAATGGCACTGCGTCCAGGCCGACCTGTTCCATATGGAACACGATCGAAGTCAGTCGCAGACGCCGCGGTTCCCGGATCAAGCGCACCAGCTTGACCAAGTTCTCGCCCAAGAAGCTGACCAGTGCAAGGATTTCGGCCCAGTTGCTGGCGACCGCAAGACCCAATCTCGCCAGCGCTGCTTGGAAGCCGAAATCGCGTTTGCGCCTAGGGCGGTCGTCGGCGACATCCTCGATTGCGGAGACCAGTTGCCGATGTTGATCGTCGAAGCTGACTTGGTCCATTGCGAGTTGATTGCGCCGGGCAAATCGCAACAGCTGCAACACACCCAACGTGTCCAGCCGATCCACGCCGCTAGCATCGATGCGCATCACCCCGCTGGGTGCCGCTTCGAGCGCAGCGCCGATTTCGTTGGCATGGCGCAACGTCCAACGTCCGCTCAGACGAAGCTGGGCAGCGTCACCGGGTTCCAACTCAGCTTTCGGTAATTGGTGCAAGGCTTGGGCGACCGACATCAATGCATGGACCAAGCGTGACAGCTTACGCATATCCGCGTTGTGAGTGTGAAAACTCCCCATCCGTACCCAGGACGGGGTATCTCGCAATGGTGTTGAAAGAGTTACGCGTTCACCTACCGTGCGACTCGCTTCACCCCATGTGCGGATGCGCTGCGGTAAAGCGGGTCGATATCAGGTCAGCTTTGCGGAGTTTCGCGGATGATCCTCAAGCCAGCGTCACCGCATTCGGGCTCGCGTCCGTGCGATCCTGTGTCGATGCCGTCCATGTATACCCCCACCCAGGCGAGCTATGCGGCTCGCATCGCATTCGTGGTCGAGTTAGCCGACCGCCTGCACAGCTACGGCACCACCGCACAACGGTTGGAAGGGGCTGTGGTGGCGATTGCGCAACGGCTCAACATCGATTGTGAGCTGTGGTCGAATCCAACTGGCGTGATTTTGTCCTTCAGTGACCCGACAACGCCGCCGGGCGATAGCGATACCGTCCGGCTGATCCGCCTGGGACTTGGCGAAACCGATTTGGCCAAGCTCGCCCAGGTTGATCGCATCGCAGAAGACGTCATGGCCGAACACATCGGTCTCGCTGAGGGCCACGCGGCGTTGCTAGCACTGGACGATGTGCCGTCGCGGGGTTTGCGTTTCATGCAGGTGATCGGGTTTGGCCTAGCCGCGGCGGGGGTCGCAGGACTTTTGCGTCTGCCATGGCTAGAGATCGCTACCGCCGGCACGACTGGCCTGCTCCTGGGATTGCTCGACTTGGCGACCAGGAGCCGGCCGCGGTTGAAGGAAGCCAGTGACGCCATCGCCGGCATTGTTGCCGGTGCGTTGGCGGCCTTGGTCGGCACATATCTCGCACCGGTCAATCTCAATACCATGATTATCGCGTCGGTGATCGTATTGCTGCCGGGTATGGCATTGACCAATGCGGTGAACGAGCTGACCAGTCAGCATCTGGTTTCGGGCACCGCGCGCTTTGCCGGCGCGGTCAGTACTCTGCTCAAGCTCACGGTCGGTACCATGATCGCGCTGACGGTCGCTGAGCTAGTCGGGATCGTGCCGCAGGTACGCGCACTGCGTCCACAGCCGGTCTGGGTAGAGGCAGTCAGCCTGGTGGTCGCAGCGTTTGCATTCGCGGTGTTGTTCCGCAGCGACCGTCGCGACTATCTCTTGGTGATGGCCGCTGCGAGTGCAGGGTATTTGATTTCGCGCTTGGCAGGCGACGCCTGGGGTAGCCCGGTGGGGGTGTTCTTGTCGGCATTGGTGATCACCGCCGCCGGCAACGCCTACGCCCGTTGGTGCAACCGTCCTGGCGCGCTGGTACGGGTGCCGGGGATCATCATGCTGGTTCCCGGCAGCGCCTCGTTGCGTGGGGTAATTACGCTGTTTCAGCAGCAAAATCTCTCAGCAGGTCAGGATGTGCTGATCGGCGTTCTGAACATATTGCTGGCATTGGTTGCCGGCCTGGTGTTCGGCAATCTGTTAATGCCCACGCGGCGGAATCTATAAGTGCGCGCATAGATAGGCGCGAGGAAAACGCTTGCACCCGCGGGTTTGTTTACAAATTATTCAATCGTGATTGCGATCGAATCGCGAAAATGTCGTGCTGGCAAAGCAACGATTGATTTTCGCCGCCATAATTTGCACAAGGGTCGTGCTTATACAAGGGGCGCGCTTTTACAAAATTTGCTCTTTAGGGGAGAGTGAGAATTAAGTGCTGATCGGTACCACCACTGATCAACGACGCTTCCAATCTCTCACACCGGTATTGGAGTTTAAGTAATTAAGTCGGAGCCGGGAGATGGCTGGGTAAGCCATCCATCTCCCCTAGTATCCGCACCTATGTCTCTGCCCCTAGTATTCGCCCCTGGTATTCGCCCCTAGGGCCGGCACCAGCCTAGATGCGAAGCGGATCCATCCAATCGTCATAGCAGGACATCCACGCCAGCGCGGCCGACCTTGAGTCAATCAGGATCCAGATCACATTTTTGGATCACTTCTTGATCAGAAAATCCTCGCGCTTTTTACCCTTTTTGAGCAACGCCGCCAGCCAGCGCGGCGGCAAACCGCGGCCGCTCCAAGTCTCCTTTGGATTGGCAGGATTGCGGTATTTCGGCGCAACCTTGGTGCCCTTGCGAGTGCCTCTGCGCGCGCCAGTGGCTTTGCGCCCAGCGCCTGACTCCTGGGCTGCCGCGCGTTTGCCGCCAAACAGCTCGGAGATCGTATAACCCGCATCGGCAGCCGCAGCGGTGAGCCGCTCGCGCACATAACCGATGGGTTTGCGTTTTTTCAACGCACGTTTGCGCTGGTTCGCCTGTTTGATCAGGGAATCGAGATCCGTTACCGAAAAATCTTCAAGATCGAAAGCCATGGTTACTCCGACAAATTAATAGACGCCAGGGTATTGGCGGCCTTTTCAAATAGTACCTGCGCGCGAACATCAGGGCAAATAGACCTCGCCCGATCTCAAAGACAATGTGGCGCCACCGCTTGGGCGCAGCGCAAGTTACCCAGCGCAGCTCTGAGCTATAGCCCGAACATTTTCATTACCGCGGCATGGTCGAGCTGTTCAGTCGAGTCGGCGTTGCGCGCTCGATATTCATAAGTGCCTGCCGCCAGCCCGCGTTCGGACACCACGATCCGATGTGGAATACCGATCAGCTCAATATCCGCAAACATCGCGCCTGGGCGCAGACCGCGGTCATCGAGCAAGGTATCGATCCCGGCTGCATTCAATTCTCGATACAGTGTTTCTGCGGCACCATTCACTGCCGCATTGCCTTTTGGGTTGATGACACAGACTGCGACCCGCCATGGCGCCATTGCGTCTGGCCAAACAATACCGCTCGCGTCGTGATTCTGTTCGATTGCAGCGGCGACGATGCGCGAAATTCCAATGCCATAGCAGCCCATGGCGGGATGTACCGGCTTGCCGCTGGCATCGAGCACCGTGCAGTCGAGTGCTTGGGAATACTTCTGACCCAGGGCAAAGACGTGCCCGACTTCGATCCCGCGCGTGAGTTGCAAGATGCCGGCGCCGTCAGGAGATGGATCGCCGGCGAGCGCGTTGCGGATGTCGGCAACTTCGGGTTCGGGTAGATCGCGGCCCCAGTTAACACCCGCCAGATGCTGGCCGCGCACATTCGCGCCGACCACGAAATCGTGCAGTATCGCGACGCTGCGATCGGCGATCACGCGGATCGCGCGCTGGGCGCCGATCGGGCCCAGGAAACCAGGTTCACAGCCCAGGTGTTCCAAGATTTCGGCTTCGGTAGCGAGCCGATAGCCGGCAAGTCCTGACAACTTGCCCAGTTTTATCTCGTTGACTACATGATCGCCGCGCACCAGTGCGAGCACAAATTGCCCAGCGGCGTTGTTCGACGTCTGGTTTTGCGCGTTTTCTGCGATGATCGCGACCGATTTGACTGTACGAGACAGTGGAATATCAAGCAGGGCAGCAACGTCTGCGCAAGTTTTTTGGCTAGGCGTGGCGACATTGCGCAGCGGTTCCGACGGCGCGGCGCGCTGATCCAAGGTGATGGCCTCGGCCAATTCGACGTTGGCGGCGTAGCTCGACTCTGCGCAATACACAATCGCGTCTTCGCCCGATTCTGCGGTGACTTGAAATTCATGCGAGGCCGAGCCGCCAATCGCACCGGTGTCGGCAGCCACTGCACGAAATTCCAATCCAAGACGCGTGAAAATGCGCTCATAGGCTGCATACATGTTCTGGTATTCAGTGCTCAGCGACGCGTCATCGATATGGAAGGAATAAGCGTCCTTCATCAAGAATTCACGCGCTCGCATCACCCCGAACCGCGGTCGGATCTCGTCCCTAAACTTGGTTTGGATCTGATACAGATTGACCGGCAGCTGCCGGTAACTATTGAGCTCGTTACGCGCGAAATCGGTGATAACCTCCTCCGCAGTCGGGGCATAGCAGAATTCCATTTCTTTGCGATCCGCAATCTTCAGCAGCTGTGGTCCGTACTTTTTCCAACGCTCGGACTCATCCCACAGTTCACGCGGCTGGATGGTTGGCATCAGCAACTCGATGGCACCGGCGCGATCCATCTCCTCGCGCACCACTGCCTCGACTTTGCGCAACACGCGCAGCCCCAGCGGTGACCAGATATAGATGCCGGCAGCCAGCCGGCGAATCATTCCCGCGCGCAGCATCAGCCGGTGGCTAACGATCTCGGCATCAGCCGGCGTCTCTTTGGTGGTGTGCAGGTGGAATCGCGACAGACGCATCGTGCGGGTAATGGCAATAGGGTCGGGCATTGTGCCACGCATCCCATGCGTAACCGGAGCGCATGGGATGATCAGACAGCGGGCGTGACCTGCAACTGGGTATCGTCAGTAAGTTGACGTTACGACGTTATCGGCTGTCAATGGGCTGACCATCGTCACAGGCATAAGCCTTGAACGTCGCGCGTGCGAGTTCGAGCTGATTATTGCGCTCGATGTCGTTGAGCGGTTTATCTGGCTTTCCGTCACTGTTGCTGTCGATTAGGACTGGGGCGCTTCCCTGTAATACCTGTAGATTTTTGCGCGCGGTATCGCAGCGTGAATCCGATCGCGTATGGGCATGACTCGACGCGGCCGTTGCCGACGGCGCCTGAGCAGGCGCAATGGAGGGTGCACTTGGCGCGGATGGCGCTGGTGTTGCCGGAGCAATCGGCGATGGACTGACATCGGTTGAGACCACCGGCGCAGTCGCACCGGAGTCATCTCGGGGTGCCGGAGCCGGAGCGGCGGGTGCTGGCAGCGTCTGGGTGGTGTATTTACCCGACGGCGGTGGTTTCTGGGAATAATGGGGAATGCCGCGGGCGTCTTTCCATTTGTAAATCTTCTGCGTTGATTGGTTTGATTTCTGATTGCTTTGCTGTGCGTGTACCGGGGCGGCGAGGGTCATAACCGCGACAGCCGTGGCGAGAGCGACCAGCGCTGGGAAGGTGGCGTGACAGGCGACAAGAATGCGCATGATGATGTGGTCGAGATGGGAGGGCGTAGGATCTGTTCACAGACAGGAAGTAAGCCGCATCGTGTCGCAAGGAATACCCGAGCCAGACCGCGCGTAGGCGGGGATGGTATCGCGCAGCGCAGGTGGCCGACTGGCCGCTTGCTCAAATTGCATGTCCAAGCCGCGCGACCAAGCCGCGCGCCCAAACTGCGCGCCCAAACTGCGAGACCAAGCTGCGCGTCCAAACTGCGCGTCCAAGCTGCGCGGTGGCGCATGGCGGCTCCTCTGGCGCAGCGCAGCCTGCTCCGTATCTGCGAATAGACCATAGCGCCGATTGCAGCACTCACGCGTACACGGCACAAGTCTCCGGCCACTCCGCGGCCTCGCGGTCTCAACATCTGGCGCGCACCGGGTCCGGTTACACTGAACCGATGAGTGACATTCAGGCTCCGAAGCTGCCGCGTGGCCGCAGAATTTATCTGTTGCCCAATCTGTTCACCACAGGGGGGCTGTTCGGCGGATTTTTCGCCATTATCGCCGCTTCGCAAGGACGCTTTGAGGCCGCGTGTGTAGCGATCTTTGTCGCTGCGATCCTCGACGGCGTGGACGGTCGTGTGGCGCGGATGACCAATACTCAGAGTGATTTCGGGGTGCAATATGATTCGCTGGCAGACCTGATCAGCTTCGGTATGGCGCCAGCGCTGGTGATGTATCACTGGTCGTTGGCAGCGATGAAGGTGGACGGATCCATCGCCGGCAAGATCGGTTGGCTGGCCGCATTCTTGTATGCCGCTTGCGCGGCGTTGCGGCTGGCGCGCTTCAATACTCAGGTGGCTCAGGTCGATA
>Ga0153982_1000062_pt1 | contig 33617 bp, 18 predicted proteins | sample TSGA066MetaG_FD_104743 | JGI IMG/M metagenome (GOLD analysis project Ga0153982, IMG submission 104743) | Attine ant fungus gardens microbial communities from Georgia, USA - TSGA066 MetaG | ecosystem: Host-associated > Fungi > Mycelium > Unclassified | place: USA: Georgia, Alexander Wildlife...
CACCCTTACTTATTTCATTCTTTACTTCTTTATTTCAATGAGTCTTTAGTTACAGAGAGACACGGGGTCGACTTTAGGCGGCCCATCCACGGTCCTTTAATTAGAGAGATATATAAATTTTAATCTTTCTTCTCTGATATGAGGAGCTTGAGGCGGGGGTTCTTTACGCATTAAGTAACTATAATTTAAAATAATATTTATAAAAGATCAAATAATATTAGTCGTTGATATGCCACACAAAAATGTGGATTAGCTACAGTTACTAATAGATAACTAGTCTACCAACTTAAATATTTAAGTAAAGGGTAAAATAAAATAAGATGTATTTATGAGGAATTTACAGTAAATTATTACTATAATAGCATACCTCTTATATTCATATAAAGGATTATATGGTGGTTATTCTCCACATTATTATTAGAACGATTAATAAGTTCTTAAGGGCGTCTACCAGGTTATACGATGCAAGTGCACATCTAATTCAATTTAACTGAGCTACTTGATGAGACAACGAGTCTATATTAAGCAATCATGCTGTACTACATTTAATATACAAGGAATTTCGCTAGATTATTAGTTAATGAGTTAAAGCAGCCAATCACTTCAAATCAGCTTAAAACACTTTCATAATTTTTACTTTACTTAATGAAGCATTGGGCAGGCGACACAAAAAATACAAAGAGTAATAGTCTTATCCTGTGTTTTTGGTACAAATTTGTAAACTCCAATTTTTTTACACACTATAAATTTAAGTATTTGTTAATTAAAAATAAGGTTACCTTTGTTGTCATACGTACATGTAAAATTTGGCGTGTTCCTTAACAAGTATTAGCTCAACGGGTTAGTATAGTCAAGTAGGTAACCTGAGTCGGTTTAAGGTACAGTTATATAATTAATAATTCTAAAGGATAAGTTAAAATATATAGTTTATATTATTTCTATGTCTAAAGATGTAGAGTATTTAATAATAATTCATAAGTTAAAAATATTCATTAATAACCATAGATACTGTCTAAAAGTAGTTAATCATTAATCATTAATCATAAAAGTTTAGCCTACGGGGATAAGTCTTATAACTTCATTTTACGTTAGTCAAGATCGCATTCTCTCTTCTGTATAATCCAGTTTATTACAAAATCTTAAAGTCGTAAAGGGTAGCCAATAAAAAAAAATATTAAATAAAATATTATTGTTGTGGGTTAAGTATATAATGTATATAGCCGTAAAATATCTGACAGAGTAAGCCTGTTAGGGTTTTAAGTTGTTACACTTTTTTTAAACGGTGGAGCCCACGAGGAAGCTGTTTTATGCTAAATACTTTTTTATTTTCACTTAATTATAACTTATGGAGTTTAGCACACAATCTAGGGTGTTTCCTTTTTTATAGCCATGTTATCATGAATATACTGTACGAATAGCATCAATTACTGTATTTTCGAGTTTAACCAATAACAGTAGAGTGAGAATTACCTATTTTAAGGATAATAATATATAATATATAAAGCAATAGTATGAAGGTAAGAGCTGTACATGCAATATTTTATATAAGCGTCATACTGACAGAGGTTCCGCTTAATAGCCGGTATAAGGAATTTAGATTAACAGTCCCTAGCGCAAATCATAACAGAATAGTGCAAGATTAACGATAACGGCCCTTTTTAAAATGCCTTAATCTTTAGAAATCACAGTGGTTACGGGTCTTAATAATATAACTAATATAAGCTAAAATAAAGGATAAGATAAATAATTTATATTTGCTATCGCTTTGAAGTTAATATTGCTATAATAGTAAACTTGCGATCCCACATTGAATTACAAAAGGTACAATGTAACTCATAAATAAAATAGAGTATCAATTGATAGTAAACCTACTAATTCAGGATCTATTTCAAATGTCAAACACATTCTTTTCACTTTCAATCACTTTTCTCTTTACTATCGCTTGGTATATAATATATATATAGCTTTGGGTATGTATCACCCTATTAAAAGCGTCAATTAATTTAATCAATATGAAATCAAATATAATATAAATATAAACTAAAGGATAAACAATAAAGATAATAGTTAAATTAAAATAACCTGCACGTGGGTATCACCCTTTATGGATTTATATACCAGTAACTTAAAGGCTAAGATAAAAAAAATAGCTAATTCAATTTCACTCGCCATTACTATTGAACTCTCGGTATGATTTCCTTTTCTATTGGTAGTATAATGTTTTACTTCCCAACGTCAAATTAATAAATTAATAATATAAATAACTTAAATAAAGGATAAAATAAATTATTCAAAGAATTAGTTTTCTCTAGGAATGTTTGATCTTATTAAATGTTAATCAACTTATTAGTTCCTTTCTTAATATACCAGGTATGCATCCTTAATAGGCTCTTTAATTATTTATTCATATACTCTATATTGATAAAGGTAGCTTTAACGTAATAGAATACCATTTGAAAAGGATTTATTTAAATTCTTATAAGAACACTATAATTGGAAACAAAGTTTAACAGTATAAGAACCAAGTTTAATAATATTAGTAAATTTAGCGTAATCGATATAAGTCTGATAGGCATGTCTAAAGGATTTATAATTTTAAAGAGAACCAATTATGAAAGATTTCTGTGTTTTACGAGGGATAACTTTATCAGTAACAAGACGACCGTTAATTTGAAATCTAATTCTTACTAATATTTAGTCTTAGAGCGCTAGGTAAAAAGAATTATGTGTAGTAGTAAACACTTTTTTAATTATAAGAAATGTATCACTAGCTGTAATAAGTTCAATAAACTGAGCTAGAATATAACTATTAAAATAAGGTTAATTTAGTTTAACTATAATAACTTCAGTTTTAAACCGATTACCCAAAAATAATACTAATATTAGAATTAATAGACTTATCAATAATATCAATAGTAGATTTATAATAATTAGTAGGTGTATAATAATATAGTAGAATAGTAACTTTATCAGTAGAATAATTAAAATAAGGTTTACTAATTAGAATATCACTAGGCTTATCATTATTAATAACAGTATTATTGTGAATATTAAAGAGATTATGTTTAAAATAAGAACGTAGGAGAAGTCTAACAATTTTTTAAGCATAACTAATAGAAGAAGCAGTATTATTATTAAAGGAGTATGTATTAGAGTAATCATTAACATTACGAGTGAGTTTATTATTTCAAACGGAGATATGTTTTTAAAAACAAAAAAAAAGAGTATTTATTTAAAGGATAATATAAAATATAATAAGTATTAAATTCACTTAGAATTACAACGAGATATCAGTTTAACTAATATATATATGCTATTTAATTAATAACAAGTTTGAATAAAGTACCTTATTGTGCAATGCTGGTCTTTAAGAAAGAAAAAAGTATTCTAAGAAAGACAAAAAAAAAAATATAACCTCCTACCCATAATAACGAAAGAGTATAAAGCTCTTATTTAGTGAGGGTTGTTTAAGTTGCTTCTTTTTACAGATATTCTTCTGTAGCTATCTAATGAAGGTAAACTTAATAAGGTTACAGCGAGCTTACAATCAGATACTAGGGCCTATGGCTTTAACCGCTCAATGATAAATCGTGTACGATCTGCAACTTCAAATAGTTGGCTTTAGCTTTAAACTCAAAATTTAACTTATATTTTACTAACTTTTGTTTGGAGTGGATTTTAATCCAATTTTTGACCGAAAAAATACATAGATTGCATAAACAATATTGATTTAGGTAAAATGTTTCATTAAAATGAAATAATACAAAAGATCTAATATTAATAATAATAATAGCAAATGATGAGCTTCGGGTTATTATATATATTTTAATTAAAAAATATTTATCGTTCACAATAACTAAAAGCTTTAGCTAGTAAGTTAGAAGAGATGTTAATTACATTTTTAACAATAGCTAAAATTACAGTAAAAAATAATTGTCATCAGCAACAGGAGAATAATGTTGATACTTTATCAAAAAAATGGTAATCTAGTGTTATTATTTAAAGATAAATTGAACAATGATAATAAACTTGAAAGATTTTTAAGATAAAATCATTATATTTTTTAAAAAGTAAATGAGTATGAAATAACCCATATGGATTAATTATTAAAACAGGATAAAGATAAATTCCTAAATTATGCAATAAGAGATTATCAAATAACTCTAAAGCATGCTATTTAAATGGAAAACTTCAATTGAGAGGCCAACTACTTTATCAAACATTGGAAATAAGTTTGTGAAGGGATTGAAAATAATTACTTAGGTTATCAGTTAGATATGGCACCTGATTATTTCATTGGAGGAGCTTCAACTTTACAAACACCTTTAGGATTGAGTAAATTTGGAGAATTGGGTTTTAAATTAAGTTTATATATTTATAATAAAAAAGGTGGTCGAAACGAATCTTTTATGTACGGACTAGATCAGCAATAAATTTGGTATGATTCTTACTTGATTAGTGCTTATACACTATTTTATCAAATGCAGGATTTAAAAACATTATCACTAGAAGATTTCTTAAATAGTTATACTATAATAAAATGTAATTTCAAATTTACTGAAGAAATAAAAATTGTGTTTGTTTACGTGAGTGAATTTTAAAAATAAATATATAAAAAAGTTTAAATTTTGTTTAAGAGTAACTATTTTAAGAGAATATTCTTGTTGAGTCTAGTGATATGTTAACGGCTTAAAAAGTAAGAACTCATTTGTGAACATTCGATAATGAAATTATACAACTGCTGAATAAAACGATTGAAGTTAAGAACGAGCAAAAAGTTTAGAAAAATTTAATACAAGGAACGATAATTTACCTAACGTTGAGGTGCGCGTTAGATGTATGTTTAATAAGAAATTTGAAAGACTCCCTAGCTGAACCCTATAGGAAATCGGAGTGTAATATAATAGTATAAATTCAAGTATACCTTGATAAGCGTAGCTTAGAGCAATTTCTATCTATCCGCTTATGTTTATTCTTAGTTCCGGATTAGAAATTAAATAAAAATAAAACTTATAAACCATTAAAATTAAATAAAATACCTAAGTAAAACTTAAGATTAGTATATATATGTAAAGGCTGTATATAATGTTATTTTTTAACAAGATTTATTAATCGAATTAATACTATAACTAGAGTTTGTTTATATTTATTATAATTTAGTATAAATACTGTGTTTTATTTATTTATAATATAGTTTAGTTTATTTTTTAAAAAAGCTTAAGGCTAGAAATAAGTAATAAACAGTCTGCTATAAGCTATATGAATAAATATTGCATATCATATAGGATTTATTTAAAGGGGGTTATAATTTTATAATTTATAGCTACCTTATTATCTCTATAATTAAATAATATATGAGTAAAAAAAGTTCATAAATGAATTAAGTAAATCTTTATATTGAAACTAGATATGTCCGTTCTTAAGGAGTTTTTTAATAAATAGGTATTATTATATTTCAAATATTTCGTCTTTGTCTTTATACAAAAGTATGTCCTTAAGTAAAGTTGCTCAAGTAGGGCGATATGTTATGATATGATATGATAAGATATTTCGATATTTATTTTGTTAAATTCCTAAGTCATAGTTGATAAAAAAGAGTTATTTATAGAAATGGCTTTAACTTTATTTAGACTAGTTATTTACATTATATTATGAATTGTCATTATTATATAAGGAATTATAACCTTTATTTTATTTGGGAAATTATAGCATTGAGCGCATTTGCTTTTATTTAGTATCATTAATTATATTAAGATTATTAGGGCTAAAGTAAATAAGTATTTATTACTTAATAAAGGCCTAGTTTGCTAAATTAACTTTTAATCTATAAATCTTAGACTTATAAGTCTTGGTAATCTGATATATGAGCATCAAAAAAACAATAGTTTAAACTAGTCTTAGTCTAATTCTAATCATTTAGGTCTAATTATAATCTAATCTATAAATGGAGTAGTATTAGTATTTTTATTTATCAAATATTAAGACTTCTATAAGTCAGATTCAGTTATGTGTATTAGTATTTTTAATCTTATAACTATTGATACTGGTATTGGTAGAGTAGTTTTACTTTGTTAATAATCATAAGATAAGCAAAATTTTAAGCATAAATTATAAATAATTATAAAAATGTTTATAAACATCATAACAATTATAAATTACAAATCCTCTGTGTTTGTTCTGTAAGTTTTGTTAATTTTACATCCGTATTTTAAGTAAGGTAAGTTTTGGTATATTATTATTAATTATTAATTTATCATAAAATATTCGTATAATTATGAGTCTGATATATGAGGACTTCTATTAAGTCAATATCAAGTAAAAGCAAAATAAACATACGTAAGAAAGAAGACAAATTTATTATAATTCAAGCCTTATTTTTAGAATAAGTATTAAATCAAACTAATGTAGTTATTGTATAGTTTGGACCTTATATAGAATTAATTATTACTTAGACTTATAATTAGACTTAAGACTAGCCTTAGAGAAGAATTAAAATATAAGAGTTATAATTACCCCAAATAGTTATTATTATTAATTTACCATACCTAAATGCTTTACGTAATATGTCAAGGTCGTACTTAATTAATTTTTATAATAAATACGTAATTCTTATTTAGTTTTACTTAATCATTAAAGAAATATAGCATAAATACTTTTTATGTGTTGTGTAACTTTTCTTCCCGTTATTTTTATAAAATGGACTATACAATATTTATCATTTTTTAATTTATTTTCCGTTTTTAACTAAATTTCCCCGTGACAATTCTTAATTATAGTTAATAATAGATTGAGGATTAGATTTAATTAGATTAGATTATATTAGATTACGTTTACCTTTAATTTTCTTTAGTTTTATTTACTATTATTTAGTTTGCTTAGGTTATTTTATGATAGCTTAGATATAAGAATAGGAATAGTATTTAATACTTTTTAATCTCAAATTGATTATTTTTATCATTAAATTCACATTAATCATTCATCATATACAAATATTTAGTATATTTTAGTGTTATAAAGTATATTAGTGTGTAATACTGTGTAATTTTATAGATTACATAAATATATTATATGTTTTATATAGCCGGTGTATAGTAGTAAAATTTCTATATTTTAATTAGAGAGATGTGGAGCTTCTTTAAATAAAATTATTATATCAAATTAATGAGTACGGGTAGTATATCAAAAACAAAAACAAAAACAAAAACAAAAACAAAAACAAAAACAAAATCAAAAACAAAAAAAAAATAATTATTGTTTTTATAATTTAGTTCTTTACTATGGTTATCAATTGAATCGAACATATGTAAGCCGTATGTGTTTTACTAATTTATTTCGTTTATTTAGTTTATTTATGTTTATAATTTAATATTTATATATTATTTATTTAATTTATTTTAATATGAAATTAATAGATTTGATAGATATTTCTTACTTAATTATTTATAGTGATTATTTAGTTACTATTAGTTTAATACTTTATTATTATAATTTATTTAATGTATTTATTTTGATATTATTTAATATTTATTTGATTTGTTATAATATTTATTTAAAATTAATTTAGTATTTCTTTACTTAATTATTGATGTTATATATTAACTGTATTTTGTGTTTACTTAGTTATTTTATGTATGAGACTTTAAATAAGGAATTAGCATAAATTACAAGAGTTAATCCACAATTAGTACTATCTTTATTATTATATCTTACATTTTTAATTCGTTTGTTTAAATTTAACACTATGACATATTAGTATTTTATACTTCCTTTTATTAAAATTTTTAATATTTTTATATTAATTACTTATAGTTGTATTATGTATCAAATAGTCTTTTGGTTGTTTGTTTAATATGGATTTTTACAAAGCACAGCCTTTTTATTAAAGCAAGTATAATTTCCCTGTATATTTCTTAAAATATTAAAGAAAAACTACAACTTAGTATATAAACTATATTGTATAGTGTGGGTGTTTTACAAAAATATTTACTTAATTAATAAAACTTATTTATGCTTTTAATCTCTATAAAATCTCAAATTAAAAATACACAAATCTTTATAACGGCTTAAATTTAATCGAAATATAATTTATCTCCTATACTATAATATGGTCTTTAACAGTTATCAGATGTTGCATTTATATATCAAGGGTAATTTCAAATATTGCACAAGATTTCCTAAAGCTATAATTAGTCATTTTCCACATCAATATTTTATATATAATATCTAAAGCGGACTTTTCATATTTTCTTACAAATCTTTAATAACTTTAAGATAAGACGTAATAAGTAAAACTCGAATGTAACGAAACAAGCCCTAAACTTAAGCAAATTTTCTTAATACTTTATTCATTGTTCTTATTTTACGTGCTAAAGTTTAATCACATGAGGGCCTAAGTCATCAATTTACATAAGTTATAGCCTTCCTATTATTCACAGATACCAAAGATAAATATATCTCGAATTTTATTATTGTAGAAAAATACAATTTAATATTGAGTTAGATTCACAGTTGCTTTATTAATATACCTTTTCTAGTGTGTTTATTTTTTAACCTTTTTAAATTTACGAGCAGCTTGTAAATATGAGCGTTAACCAGTATGGATCGGATCTCAATTTGCTAGTATTCTTACACGGCTACCCCTTTACTTGTTTCACTCTTCAATTTGGATTTCTTTTTAATTTTCTCATCTCCGCAGCAAAAGTTTCAATTTTAACTAATTATATTAGTGATAACTGTTTTTATGCATGGTTCAATTCTAAAGCACAGTTGGAATATAAATATACTTAATGTTAGCTTTGATAAAGTTAGCTTTCTTGATTTAACCACTCACTAGTACAATAAAATCAAGCGCATATCTGATGTAATCTAATCTTCTAATTTATTATTAAGCCATTAGTTATCTTCGATTTTACGGGTATCACTTAATAGTTTAAACTATCTAGGGGTAAGAAGGAATAAATCTCTTATTATCCATACAATATATAGACTGGATTCATTATACGAAAGTTTTTAACTACATCGTATTGTCAACAATAACTTTAACAAATTCGTTAAGCACTATAATACAAAAGTAGAGGACTAACTACCCGGGGTTCCTATTTCTATGTTTACAAGATGAGCAATTATCGGGTCTAATTAACCAGCCTTGAGATAATTATGTAAAATCTCGTGAAAACGAGGATCAACTATATACTTTTGATTCGCATCACTATAATTTATTTCGGTAATTTATACCAAACCTTTAATAATATCTCCTTTAATTACTCAGTTATGTCTGTGAGCCCCAAGATACATTCTTAGTCAAGCGGAATGCACAGATCTCTTAGCTCTAAACCCATGATACGAATTAATAAAAAGGGTTAAAATTTGGTATCCAGTATCTCATGTTGAGCCTAATAAAAAATATTAAAAATAATAAAAGCCCATACATTATTCCATTATTCCATTAACCCATTATTACATTATTACTTAATTACTTTATTACTTAATAAACTTAAAATAAGTCGAATAATACCGATTTATAATAAAGATTTAAACTATAAACTTTGTATCTCCATTAGTTAAAATAACTTTTATAAATCAGTGTAAAATTTAATCAGCTAATAAATTACAATTTCTCCTTGTACTCATATCATCATTTTTAAAGCTCTCTATTACATAAATGTAAGTTATATACTTAAGGAATAATTTATCTAATTTAAAGATTAAAATATCTTGTTAACTAAAACCTAAGTTATATAAATAACTATATTTACTACAATAATATTTAAGATAAGGGAAGTCGTACTAATAATAAAAACTATAATAATTTAAAATTAAAGTAATTAAAATTTAAGAAAGTTCTTCGATAAATTGAGATAAAACTATTAAACATTTAATTTCAAAACAATTTAAAATTTTAAAATAAAGTAGTATCAAATGTAAAGCATACTCCTAGCTTCATATTAAATATGAACAACATTTAAAACGCTATTTATTATAGTTAAAGTATTTTTAAATAAATCTTAGAATCTATATTCTACATTACCTATAACTCCTTATTTTACTGCGAATCTTCCATAATTTTATTATATAAATAATCATTATAAATTTTATCTTTATTTTTACTTTAATTAGTGGGTTAGTTTCTCATTAATTTATTTAATTAGTTTTTTTAATTTATTTATTTTTTAATATTTGTTTACTTAATTTAAGTATGAATTTTATCTAAATAAGAGTTAATCTCAAATAGAGATAATAAAATTATTAAGTGATAAGCTTAATATATATATTAATACCTTGGAATTACTAATAAACTCGATTAAATAATATATTTCGATAGTTAAAGGTCACGTTACTAGAATGTATAACGATAAGAGATTTACCCTGTTATTTGATAATAGAAGATAGATTTTATCTATGTCTTTGTGCTCATTAGCTATTATTCGCAAAGAATGATCATGAAAAATATGATTTTAATATTTCTGATAATAAATTTAAGTTTATACAAAGTTGTAAAAATGAATTTGACAAGATATTATCTATTAATAACTGGTAGTTTAAATTGTTTTTATATATTATTTTTTGGGATACTTATTATTCTATAATATAGAAGTAAATTAATATAACTAGATAAACTTATTGATATTAATTATTAAGTATAATTTTCATACTTTAACTATGAATCAAACTTAATTACTTTTTTTATTATTTTTAATAATTTATTTTATGTTTAAAACAAGACCCTTACCGGATGGTTTAAGAATCATAGCGATAATTAGTATTATGTGATAAATTATTTGAGCAAAGTTTAAGTAAAATTTTAATGACTCTTATTTAGTTTGATAAGTGTTTTAACAGAGTGTATTAGCAAATTTATTCATTATGTACTTAGCTAATTAATCATATACTAAGACTTACTTATTAATAACCAGTTAAAATAAATTCGTATTACTACTTATATTAAAACTAAGATTTATCTGAGCATAATTTATCTAATATTTTCTGTTGCTTAGGATTAGTTATATTTCATATTCATACGATTTTCTTTTGATACTATCTATTTCTATGCTACATACAGATTTATATAAATCTACATCTAACTATAACTCAATAATAGTTTAAATAAGCAATGTATTTTACTTCTATTTGTTGCTAACCATATAAATTTATTAAGAGGTTGGTTTATAAATCTTACTATACGATAATATGTTTGCTTTTCATCAGATATCTAATATGTACACTTACCTAAATTAATATGAAAGATACAGATACCATAGACTACTACTTAAATATTGTATTAACCTTTAATTTATGTTAAACTCCCGTACTCAACTAATAAAATAAATTTAGGTATTCACCTTATTAAAATTAATTACCTTGCTGTACTCTGCGTATTTTAATAAAAAGATAAATAAACAATATAATAATAAATTAAGTATTATCCACGAATGAATAGATTTTAAGTAGATTCCCTGTACTAAAATAGAATACTAATTTAGATATAATCACGTACTCATTTAAACTTTACTTATTTATAGGTATACTACCGTACTAGTATAGTTAACATAGGTAAAGAACCTATTTCAATAAACAATAAATAATAAATAAATAATAAAGTAAATAAAGTTATACAATAGTATTGGGGGTATTATCCTAATAATAATATATAATTAATTAATAAAGTTAATTAAAACTTTCATAACTAAAATATTTGAATAAATAATTAATAAATAATAGAAATAAACTCTCCGTAAATAATAATAAACTTAAATAACTTCATTAAATAAACTATATTCTGTTACTCGTTGTTTCTTCTTCAATTTAAAAAATATGTTTATAAGACTATTTTAGTTTTTCTAATAATTTTATATGTATTTCATTTGTTAAATTAGATTTTAATTAAAAAAAGATTATCAATTAAAGTAATTACCCCTAAATTAAAAAAGATTACAACTTATTTATTAAAAATTAGAATAATTAAAAAAAGGTAGGCCCTATAATAAAACTAATGTTTATATTGATAATTTAATTATAATTAATAAGATAAATACAGATCCTCCGCATCACAGAACTATTCATATTTGAAGATATAAATTGATTTTAAATAAATAATAATGTTACTAAAATAATATTACGCTTAAGTTAGCACCTACTAATATTAAACTTGATATTAATTTTGTATTTTCTATTTAATACGGTACACAAACCTATTATCAGAGTAAAATTAATTTTATTATAAATAAATTTATAGATAATTGACCCAAAGTAGTAAATATTTTGTTTTAATTTTATTATACTAGTATTCTGCTTTTCCTAACAAACAAGTTATACATAAATTTATATAAATTATTAAATAGAAAAGTATAACCTGCGCAACTACAAGACTAAAACCAAGTAAAACATAATTAGAAATAATAAGCTGCGCATCACATATAGCATCAAAGTACAATATAAAATAATCTAATTAAAAGATTTAGATAAGATGATTCGCACTGCTTCATTTAACAAAGAATTTATCTGAGATAAAAAATATTTTAAAATAGTATTTCCTTCGCCTCCCTTATTAAAAAGTAATATATATATTTTATATAAATAATTTGATAAACAAATACTCCACACCGCTTCATTGCTTAACATAGTAATAATTATATTGAAAATATTAATATAATAAATTAATAAAGTGTGATCCGGTTCTCTACCTTTATTTAAATTGGCTATAATTTTTTATTAAACTACATACGCATCTCCTTCTTTATCTTAATAGAAACATATTTTGATAAAATTAAATAGAGAGATTAATACATGCGCCTTCCTCTAGTTTACGATTCATATTAAATTAAATTTTAATTAATTAAAGATAAGTTTTATTAACACGCTACGCTTTTGACTAATCAACTAATACTTAACTTGATATAAAATAAATTAATTATAAAAAGTAAATATTAACATGCTCGCAATATATAATACATGCTTAAGTATCTTAATAACATAATATATAAAAATAAATGTAAATGCGCGTATACTAAATTCCGAGATTAAGTAGCTATTTAACATATAATAAATAATATTAACGCATCTTACTTACCAAGGCTACTAAATTAGTATATTAAACCCTTAATATAAACTGAAGAAAATTAAGAAACTGTATATAAAAGTATTTTATTATTTTTAGATTATTTTAAGAATTTTATAAAAGTATTTCATAGTCTTTTGAAAGAAAAGTTTAAATAAAAGTATTTTCTACTTTCTTGTCTAATTAAACTAATTAATAAAAGTATTTCATATAGTTAAATGAAGTTTAAAAATAAACTATAAAAGGTTCTCAGTTATTGATTTAATCATAATTAAAAAACTCTTCAAAGTAGACGCTTCGCCTCCATTTAATATCCGACTAATATTTTTATTTAATAAATTAAAGGGTAACTTAATCTGCGCACCATTGTAATATACAAGTAATAATTATATTTATATAATTTAATAAATAGTATTAAACTGTACCTTATACTTACCTATTAATATGATTTTTATAAATTTTATAACAAAAAGTGTGATTTTGTATCACTATAGCTAGCTAGTAATATTTATTTATAATTAGTGTTAACTTGTGTCTCCTAGGTTTTTATACTAATAAAGATTTAAATTAATAGCTAAAATTATATGTATAACTATAGTTACCTAGTAGTAATTAATATTTTTATTTATAGATATTATTAACTTGCGACTACTTTAATCTCCTAGTAGAAAAATATTTATATAATTTTATATATTATTAATTTGTATCTACTTTAGTTACCAAGTATTAATAACAATTTATTATAAATAATATTAATTTGCATCTCCCATTAATACCAAGAAATAGTTTTATTATTTAAATCATATTAACCTGTATCTCCTTTAACACCAATTAAAATTTAATATTTAATAAATAAATAGTATTAACTCGTGTCACCTTTAATAACAACTAATAATTAATATATGTTAATAATTTTAACTTGTGTATACTGTGATTTCCAAGTAAAATTTAATAAAAAGATAGTATTATTTTGTGTCTCATATTATTCCCAAGTATATAATATATTTAATTATTACAATAATGTAACCTGCGATTCTCCTTTAATATCTGGATACTATTTTTTTTAATAAAATTTAAATTTACAATTAATGTAAACTTGCATCACTATAGTAACCAAGTAAAAAATATTTTGTTTAAAAAAGTAATGTTAACTTGTGGGTACTATAATACCCTTACTAATTTAAAATAAACTACATACCTGTAGTATCCAACTAATAGTTAATTAAATAGAAGAATATTAACTAGAATCTACTATGCTTTCAAAGTAAATTAATAATTATAAATAAGATTAACCTGTGTTACATATGATTTCCAAGTAAAATTAACTTTAGATTAATAATAAAGTAATGTAAATCCACGTAACCATTTAATACCAAGTAAAATTTTATAATTAAATAATATAAACTTGCGTCTATTATGATTTCCAAGTTAAATTTTAACTAGATATATAATATTTTATTATAATAATATAACCCGCGTCACCTTAACTACAAAGTAAATTTGATTTATTTTTATGAACTTGTTTACCTATAGTTACAAACTACTAATTAATAAAGAATTAAAATTTAATAGATAATATTAACATGCATCTACTATAATATCCAGATAAAATAATTTATATAAAAATAGTAAATAATGTTATAAACTGTGTCAACTATAATTTCCAAGTAATAATTATATAGCTTTACTAATAAATTAGTATTAACTTGCTTCTCCTTTAATACCGATATTATTTAATAATAAATATATTATGAACATGCTTATCCTATTATACCAAGTAATAAAAATTATTTAAATAAATAGATAGTATTAACTTGTATACCTATAGTTACCGAGTATTAGCCTTATTTATCTAATTTAATAAGATATTATTAACTAATACATACTTTACCACCCTTGTAAATTCAACAAAATATTAAAAATTAATTAAATTAATATTAACTTTGCATCTACTATAATACCAAGTAAAATTTATATTTAAAAACTATAACCTCGCATTACTATAGATACCATCTAAAATTAATAAATAAATAATCCGCGTCTCCAATACAAATAGTTGTAATCTACCACATAAATCTTAATTCATAAAAATTAATAATAAATAATTACAACATCATCCTTCACTAAACGTTATACAATAATCAGTTATTCTTATTCCTTATCATCTTCTATTTAAATCATTCAATAGTTTTATAAACTCTTTCTTTTTAAATAACTTAGTCTTTTAATTATATTTGAAATAAATTCTAATACTCATATATATAATATTGTAAATGTTTAATCTTTATCTCTAATATCCAATTAATTAACTATCTTTAAATATTATTAATAAAAATTAGATGAAACAATATATAATCTATTGTAAACAATTAAAATACTCGGTATACTCTACCCATAAAACAATTAAATAAAACGGTATTCTCTAGTCTCCTATTTTTCTTAAAATACTACGTAATTAGACATTAACCAACTAAATTAAATAAAAATCTATCCTTAAAAACCCTGTTGTGTAACAAATATTCTCTTCTTACTAATAAACCTATTTCTACTAATCACTATATCCCCATTCCCTTTTGTTATCTTAAATTTAAGCATAAAATATTACTTAATTACGACTAAAATAAAAATATAAATTTATTTACAATTAACTAAAAATATATAAAATTAAGGCCTATTGTAGAAAAGTTTGAATTAAATCATTTATAATTACTAAATAAGTAAATAATAACAATAAAGGAAAGCTCTTGAGTAAAGTAAAATAAAGGTAACTAATCTATAAAGAAGTACTCCTAATTGTGGAATTAACTCGCTACAAATATAAAAATTAATAAATTAAAACAGTAACTAAAATATTGATATATTAACCCAATAAATAATAAACTAACTAATAATTTAAATAAAAACTAAAAAAAACTAACTCAATATATTTAATAAAATTTAATATAAAAAATTAATTTAAATAAAAAACTATTGTTATGTTTGTATATTTTTATCCTCTTGAACAATTTCATGTTAAAGGTCTAATTAATGTAACAGCACCTAATATTACTGATAGTGTTTTTTCACTAACAAATCTTGGATTTTATATAGCACTTGTTACATAACTAATTGTATCCATGCATATTGTTACTATATATGATAAAGAAGGTCTTATTCTAATTTCATATCGATTTAGTATTGCAATTGAAAGTAGTTTTTCATCAATTCATTCAATAGTTAAATCTCAAATTGGTTCAAAGGTGAAGTGTATCTACCATTTATGTATACACTATTTTTTTTCATTCTAATTAGTGTAGCTAAATTTTCTTATGGTTTGCTATTGTAACTAGTGTTATTATTACTCTAGGACTAAGTGTAACTATTTTCATTGGTGTAACACTACTTGGAGTTAAAATTAACCGAATTCATTTCTTTTCATTCTTTGTTCCATCTGGGACACCACTAGCACTAGTACCTCTACTAGTACCAATTAAACTAATTGTTTCTTATTCAGCACGAGCTTTCTCACTGGCTGTTCTACTATTTTCAAGTATTAGTTCTGGTCATGTATTAATTAAAATTCTAGTTAGTTTCCTATCACCAATGTTTACAGGTTCAAAACTAATTGCTGTAATTACTCTAATCCCATTTACTCTATTGTAACTATTGGTATTACTACTGTAAAAAATAGCTGTATTATTTAATACAAGTTATGTATTTGTAGTACAAACAGCATCTTACATTAAGGATGCAATTAATCTACAATAATTTAATTTTTAATTTCCCTTTGAACTATTTCATTGTATTAATTATTCTATATTAAACTATTGCATTGTATTAGTTATTCTATATTAAACTATTGCATTGTATTAGAATAAATTATTCTATATTATAGAATTTGTGTGTGTTGTTATATTTGTATATATACACTAAATAGTAATTATTTCTTTTGTAAAATATAGCACAAAATAGAATAATAAATTAAGAAACTAAAATTTAAAGGATTTAATTCAACGGTTAGAATACCTATTTAACACAACGATAATAAAGGTTCGATTCCTTTAATTCTTATTAAATTACTTAAATCTTATTAATAATAAGTAATAAACATAAATAATATTGCTGTTTTTTATTCTGCTTATGCTAATGCTAAATATAAACTATAAAATTAATAAAATTATAGTGCTTCATCTACACATGAAGGTATTGTTCAACTACATGATTAAAATTTTTATTTAGTAGTTATTCTATTTGGTGTACTATGAGTTCTTTCATCTGTTATTGTAAATTTTAATAGTAAAAAATCTGCATTTGTTTATAAATTTGCTAATCATGGTACACTAATTGAACTAGTATGAACAATTAAACCTGCACTAGTACTAATTGCAATTGCTTTTCCTAGTTTTAAACTACTTTATCTTATAGACGAAATTTTATCACCTTCACTAACTGTTAAAGTTATAGATCATAACTGATATTGATCAGTTGAATATTCCGATTTTATTAATGATGTTGGAGAATCAATTGAGTTCGATTCATACATAATCCCTGTATCAGATCTTGAAATAGGTCAAGTTCGACTACTTGATGTAGATAATCGAATTGTACTACCTATTGATACACATATTAGATTTATTTTTACAGATGTTATTCATTCCTTTGCTATTCCCTCACTTGGAAATTAAAAGCGGTTATATTACTGGAGGGGTAAATGAGGCATCATTTCTAATTGATCGAAAAGGTGTATTTTATGTACAAATATCGAAAATATGTGGAGTATATCCTGGTTTCATACCAGCACCAATTGAATGTGTAAGTTCATAAGAATTTCTATCTTGAGTTGATAGTCAATAATAACTAATTTCTATTTTCCTTAAAATAAATCAATGAGGTATGAGTATGAGTATGAGTATTATTAAAAAATAAATAAATGATTAAAAATTAAGTTAGTTTTATTTAATATATTAATACAATTAATACCTTTTTATAGGTAAACTATAATTTAGTGCCCTTAATTCAATGGTAGATTGTGTTTCCGATTAAAGCGATATAAAGGTTCAACTCCTTTGGATAAATAGGATATGATAAATACTGTTCTAAGGTATTAAAACTCTTAGTAATAACTTTACTTATTAAAACAATATGGTTAAAATAATAAAATACTATAAATTAATAAAACTTTTTATTTAAAATGCGACTTATAAAAACTCAACCAATTCTTGGACTTGTTAATAGTTATATGGTTGATTCACCACAACCTGCTAATCTTTCTTATATCTGAAAATTTGGATCACTACTTGGTGGTTGTCTTGGAATTAAAAATCTAACAGGAGTGTTTATAGCCATGCACTATACATGTAATGTTGATCTAGCACTTATTTATGTATAACATCTCAAAGAGAGTGCACCCGTGTGTCGAAATATAATTATATTGGACAATATACTAATTATTTTAGTAAGTGGTGTTTTATACATCATTATAATTACCACTAAGTGTCACGTTTCAGGCAAGTCTAATAAACTCAGAAAATGGATAGCGACATGGAAAGAGATTATACAGTGTTTACCGTGAAACATAATAGATAATATTTGTGGAATTAACCAAGAATACGTTAAGAAATTTGAAAAACGTTAAAGGGAAAATTAAAAGATAGTCCTGTTGTTCTAAGCGGAATCTGTCCGCAACTTAATAGTAAATTATACTCAAATATCTCGCGATGATTATATTGACAAAATAGTATTACCTACTACCATACAGTAGTTAACATAATTATGAATATAAATATAATTATAATCAGGATAATGTTAATAACGCAAGGTTCTAAAGATACAAGGACATTAAAAATAGACGAAACGGAACTAGTGGAAGTAACCGGTGAGCATACATTTAATAATCTTGGTACGAGGGAGTCGGAATGATCGTAGTATCGAAACTGATTTAAATTATGAATCAGACGATAAGGATCATAGTGATTTAATAACATCAATGCTGGCGATGAAAATAAGCCTAATAAGCGTAAACCAATAGTAAAACTAAGACGAACCTAATTGCATAAATTAGTCAAAGAATGAAGAAATATAAAAACGAAAATAAAAAATATTATAATTTAATTAAGATATTATCAGATCCATACTTTTTAATAGCATGCTACGAAGATAATACAAGTAAGCCTGGTAATTTGACTAAGGTATAGATAATTACAAGTTAGATGGCCTTAATGGAAAATGATGAATTAAACTATCGAAAAGTTTGCAAAGTATATAATTTCAATTTACACCAGCTAGATTTAAAGAAATACCAATAGCAAAAGGTAAAATACGTACTCTCAGTATAACGTCACCTAGAGACACACATAAAATAGTACAAAAAGCAATAGGAGTTATCTTAGAAGCTGCCTACGACCTTTATTCAGTAAACATTCTTTTGGGTTTATACCTACAAAATCTACCCTTGATGCTTTAAGTGAAATTAAATTAAGAGGTGCAGGTTTTACATGAGTTATTCAAGGTGATATTGATAAATGTTTGCTATTCTTCACTATCTCGGTCCCCAGGTAATACTCTAACCTCCTCACCATAAAGTCTCTCATTTTAAAAACCTCAGTCTCTCTATTAAAGTAACATTCAAAAAAAAATAATAATTTTTTAACAACAAGAGGGGATGTTTAGTTGATGGATACCCTTATTAGGATGGAGGCTTAGAAAAGATGGGTAGATAGTAGGTAGAACATAAAGGTTACTTTTCTAGTTGACACTTTTGTTTGAGAAAGCGAGGGATAGTCATAAGGAGGTTTAGTTAGGCTTACAGGTTTATATCATTGTTGGAGAACTTTGTACACCGAGTACTTGTTTGTTTAGTTTATTTGAAATAGAGATTATTGATTAGTTGGATAATGACGTATTTATTACGTAAATTGTATGCTTGTAGGGTTATATAGGAGTAAGGAATTAATTGATTACTTTATGTGTTTATTATATTGATTAATTTATTTGCTTAGTGTTTGTTAGTTTTTAGGTATTTAGCTTTATTACTTCTATTATTTTATTAAGGGTTGTTGTGTTGTATAAATATAAGGGCTACCTAATTTTATTTGGTAACTTTATGTAAATTTATTTTAAAAGAAAGAATATAATTAAGTGAAAGAAAAATAACAAGCACAAATAAGATTATAATAATGAATATTAGTTCAGTGACAGTGATATTTTATCAATAAGTATTTATAAGTTAACGAATAAAGTACAATAGAAAGTAAATTATGTGAAATTATTAAAGAATTGAATAGAGAAATATTAAATGTAGTACAGGAAAATATAGAGAAGTTAAATGAAAAAGATAAGAAATTTAAGAATGGCTATATATAATTTATACGACCGTAATTTATCAATTATTTAATTTATTTGAGGGTTTATTTAATCTATGAAGTCAATGATAAGTAGCAAAGAAGTTACAGAAAAAAAGATAAATAAAACTAATGAATAGTCTATAAAGATTATAACATGTTGGAAGTAAAATAGATGATTTCCTAAAGATAAGAATTTAGAATAAAGTAATTAAAAGGCAGATAATACTAGTAAAACTTAACTGTTATTTAAAGATTAATAACATATTAGTTGGAGATGTAGCGAATAGTAGTAAAAAATAATTTAAATCAATTAAATATTAATTACATATAACTAGTTAGGACAGCGAGGCACTATTAAATCTTTATTTTATATTTTAAATATTTATTACATACAGCTTGGTATATAAACGTGTTCTAATTAAACTTTTTATTCTAATTTCTTTAAATAATTTAATACTTAAAGCTTAGCTAGGAAATCGGATAACTATTAAAACTTTAATTTAAATATATTAAATATTAATTACATAAAACATGGATGAACAGCGAGTTATAGTAAACTTATCTTTAAATTACTTTAAATATTATTAATATAAAACTAGGTAGGACAGCTAAATCTAAATAAACTTATCTTTAAATTAATTTACAAAAATAAATACAGAATACTAGGTAGGACATCGAATATAATAAATCTTTATTTTCATTACTTGAAATAATAAGTACATATAGCTTGGAAGGGTAAAATAACTTTAATTAAACTGTTAAAATATATTAACATATAACTAGTAATGGCAGCGAATAGTTAAACTTAACTTTATTTTAATAAAATATTAACTAAATAGTACTAGGTAAATAAGCGTTATCTTAAACTTTAATTAAATTAATTTATCTTAACCTTGGATTGAAATCGAAAATTAGTAAAACTTTAATTACTAAAATTAAATCTTAATTACATAAAGCTTTTAATTGCAAGGGAGGTTACTAAATCTTTATTTTAAATATTTTAAACTTAAATACACAATACTAGGATACTTAGCGAAAACTAATTAAACTTTATAAAATAAAAAATATTAAATATTAACTACATATAACTTGGAAAGGCAGTGAATAATAATTAAAATTTAATTAATTTATTTAAAAAATTAGTTACATATAGATTGGACTGGCATCGAGTAGTATTAACTCTATATAAATTATATTTAAATATCTATTACATAAAACTTGGTAAAGAAACGTGTTTTAATAAAATATTCTTTAAATTAATTTAAATATTAAATAGATAATACTTGGAATGTAAACGTATTCTAGTAAATCTTTAATTTATTCTTTAGTTAAAAATTATTAAATAAAAGTCTTTTCTTAAAATTTATTTAAAGTTACTTAATAACAGTATTTCAGTTAGTTCCTCTCTTTCTAATAGTTTAACCATAGCTTCAGTTACTATTTATCTTTCTAAAAGTTTAACCCCGTAAGTATTAACTTACTATTCAATATCAATTTAAATTTCAATAACTTTATCATTAAATCATTATTTAATCATTGCTTTAGTTGGTATTAACCTTCAGTGTTATTGTGTTCTATTACTTAATCATTTCTTACTTGCTGTAGTATTAATGATCGCTTCAATCAGTATTAATCTTGTTATCATTATTTAATTATTCATTACCATAGCTTCAGTTACTTCTTCTCTACTCTGTTAGTTACTTATCATAGCTTCAATCCCTTGTCTCATCATTTCTTCTCTTTGAATCATCGCTTTAATTGATACTTATCTATTCTTATCTATTTTTCTAATCTTTCATTACTTATTATCATTGTTTTAGTCCTTACTTCTCTATCTGTTCTTACTCATTTTGTTCTTAATTAAACTTAATCATCGCTTCAATCACTATTAACCTTCTATCTTATTTTCTTATTCTTATTATTAATCTTAATCACCATTGCTTTAACTAATACTTATCTGTTCTAGTCTTTTATTCTTATTTTTCTTAATCACGTCTTCACTTGGTACTTCTCTATTTAACTCTCTTTTTATAATTCTCCATTAATCTTGAGGGAAAATAGCAAATTGCTTTAATTTTAAATTTAATTTAATTATTAAGTAACAACTTGTGATATCTCTCATTTGGGAAGGATTGTCATTGGTAAGACACATTACTTGCTATGTAATGGACTATGAGTTCTGATAGGTTCGACTCCTTTTCCTTCCGCTGCTATATCACTTTCATTTATTTTTAATCTAATCTAGTCACTTTCACTAGGAAGTTAATATTATATTTTAATAATTTTTCCCTAACTAATCATTGAGAGTTTAAGAATCTAAAGAACTGATCGTATTAAGTAGTGGCCCTTTTAATCCAACAGCTCCATTAGTATGATTAAATCAATGCTTTCCTATCATTAAATGCTGAGGCATTAATAACTGATTGTATCGAATAATAAATTTAGTATGAGTTACCATAGGGCTAGTGAATGCTCCTTTAATTAATCTCAGTTTCTGACTACGAGTCTTTTAAAAATTTAATATTGAGAGTTAAACCTAACATTAATTTGAATGGAAGGAGGGGGTTGAATAAGAAGATGTCGGTTAGTAGAGAGAGCAGTATTGAACTTAAGATGAGAAGAAGTGAAAGTGGAACCGAAATTGATAATGTTACGATTGTTTTGATCTATCACTTCCTGTCTAACTCAAGCCATAAGCTTATAAATAAATTTAGCTCTGGATAAAGGATTAACATTAGGAAAAGCCTTATTAATCTTATATCGATAAGAAGTAGGAAAAGTTTTGTATTTAGTCTCAACAGCAAAGGAAAGAAATTGAGAGTAGATTTGAGCGGAGTAAAGCGGTCGTTGCAACTTAATTAATTGAAATTGAACTTCTTTCAGGTAGCAACTCTCAAGTCAGCCCTTGATTCCAAAATAATCATCATTAATTAAACCATTAATTAAAATATTAGTTAAACTAGTGAAGGTTGATTCAAATTTCGAATTAGGGTTATAGTTAAATGGAGAAAAATAAAAGAAAATGATAGTCACTTTGTTAATACTATGTTTAAAGATGGGGTCAGTAATAAGTAATCGTCTCTCAAATGAATTAAAATCAAACTGAAATGAGAGTGTTAAGTAGTAACGAAGTAATGATAGCACAAATCGGTCTATGATATTAATAGTCAATTCATTTTTCTTATCATAATTGAAGGTTTGAGTAGTAAGTCGACTAGTAATAGAAGATCGTTGTAATCGATAGCCATGTTGACCTATTAACTTAGGTAAGTGATCAAGACTCTCATGTTTCTGACTAGATATTTTTTTAGCAGTCAGTTTGACTATAGTATTAAAATAAGATAGTGTAGTAGCAAAACTCATAGTAAAAGAAAAAGCATTACATATGATAGTAAAGAGTGAAATTAACAATGTAGTGAGATCTCAGTGATGTTAACTGGAATTAACAGTGAGAATTTAATTTATCATATTATTTGATTACCCAATGACGGGTTGACTAGTTATTAATCTTGTGTTCAGCTTATACCTCAACCCTCCTCATCCACTAAGCTTACATTTCATTTTATTTTTTCACTTCTTTCACTCTATTCTAACTATAATAATTAATAATTATAATTAAAAGATATTATTAAAAAGAGACAGGGAAAGCATCCAAGAGAGCTAACAGAGAAGGGACAAGTAATAGGAAAGCGAAAACGAGAGGTAATAATACAATTCAACAGAAATTAATGAATAAATCATAACGAAGTCTTGGGTAGGAAGCTCTCACTCAGATAAAGGTAAATATTAAAATGATCGTCTTAATCCCTAATGAAGCTCCAAAAGATGCTCCCTCTATAGCGAATAATGGTAAATTAAAAAAAGATAGTGAGAAAAGTGAACCAATTAAGTTAGTACTTAAGTAACCACCTAAGAAAAGAATCACGTTAATAGCAGAGATCAACATGCTAAGAAGAAGAAAACAAAAGGAGCTCCTGAGTATTCAGTGAAGTAACCTGATACTAGTTCAGACTCGGCTTCAACGTTGTCAAACGGTGGTCTATTTGTCTCAGCAACTGATGCGATATAACAAATAATGAATAAAGGTAATAATGGTATAGCAAATCATATTACTTTTTGAGTATCGATGAAAGCTGTAATGTTTAACTGTGCGGTTAACATGAGACAAATAATAACAATAGTAGTCAAGACAAGTTCATAACTAATTAACTGCGCGGTGGATCGAATGCTACCGAGTAAGGAATACTTACTATTAGATGATCACCCTGCTAATAGTACTCCAAATACTCCAACACTTCCTTTTGCGAGATAGAATAGGAGACCATATTGTAATTATGAAATTGCTATTGCTGGACATAGGGGATTACTGCTCCAGCTATTAAAGCATAACATAGAGAAATGATAGGGCTAATGATTAAAATAATGTAGTTAGATTCGCGAGGCAAAATGATTTCTTTAATAAGTAGCTTAAGAGCATCAGCGAAACACATTAGTAAACCATAGTACCCGACTGCATTCGATCCAAGCCTAGTTGCATTAAACCCTTTCTGCTATAGTTAAATAAGCAACACTTAGCAATATGCATATTACGAGGATTAATATTTCAATTAAACTAAATAACATTCCTTAGTTTCTGAGATCAAAATGAATTTGTGAATCAATACCTCAGCTATCACACTAGATTCATTATTTTCTATTTTACCATATCACTTTAATGAATAAATTAAAATCTACTTAGTTTTCCGATAGAGAGTAATAGTTATTGCTCCTATTATACTTAATAGTAATATAAAAGCCAAAATAAAAATAGCGTGTTTACTATAGAGCAAAGTACCAATTAAAGATAAATGATTGATAGGAAAGAAATTAACTCAAGTAGTGAGATAAGTAAGAGACAAATTCAAATTAAAGAAATTAAGATTAAGAGATCATTGGTTCAGTAGAAAGGGATAAAGTGAGATAAGATTTTTATTAAAATAATAATAGCCCATTAAAAGTGAGACTAATGAGAAAATGAAGGGTCAATCTCGCATAGTAGAAACAGAAGTTAATTCACTGTATTGAACGTTAAGTAATGATAAGATGAAAAGAAAAAGAATTGCTATTGCTCCTATATAGATTAAGATATAAAGTAAGCTCATTATTGATAGTCCTATTAGATAGAAGCTTACCATTCCAAATAGTACTATGAGATTCAATATGGAAATCACTGGATTTCATGCTATGACAACTCATATAGCGGAAGCCAAAATCATCAAACTCACTATGGTTAGTAAGGAATTATCATGCATTGCATTAATATTAGTCAGTTGAAAGAGAGTCATTGCCCTAACGCATTAATTTTAGTAGAGGTTGTATCACAGTAATCTCACAATAAGATTAATCAATTTAATTAAAAAGATGCCCTTAATATTAAGAACAATCTTAAAATTGAATAGTACCAAACAAGAATTGAACTTGTGTCTGAGCATTAACAGTGCTCCGCTCTAACCTATTAAGCTATTGGAACAAATTTCTTTCGATTTCCCTAATGAAAGTACGATTAAAGATGAAGGAAGTAAGAATTGAACTCACGAAAGCTAATAAGCTATTGAGACTACAGCTCAACTCCAAGTACCAGCCTCCTAACAGATCGAAATTCATTCATAGTTACTTAATAATTTAATTGCCAAGTTCCACTCTGTGTTACTATTAAAGCTTAATGCTTATCTAGCTCTCTGAAGTAACTCATTGCATAATACTTACTTAATTAAATTTGAATTATTCACTATAGCCCTTATTACTTCTTCTTTAAGCTATCATTTACTTCACTCTATTAATACTCATACTAATTAATGAATCTTAATCTAATCTAATTCTATATAAGTGATAGAGATAAGTAGCTGATGAGAAATGAAGGAATTGCGTGATAGCACTAGGCTAAAGACCAATAAAGAGAGTAGGAAAGAGTAAGAGATTGAATAGGAAGAGTTCTCTATTAGAAAGATCGTGTTGAACAGTGAGATGAATTGATTTTTGTCCCCCTGTGAGTTTGTTAGTGAGTTTCATTTGATAACAAGCGCTTAATAGTACAGAACTTACTGCTAAAGCCGTGAGTAAAGGAATACGTTGAAATGCACCACAGAGTGAGAGGAATTCACCAAGGAAGTTAGCTGAGAGTGGAGTACCAATGTTACAGAAACTAAAGATTACTAAATAAAGAGAGAAGAGAGGCATGTAGCTACTCAACCCCTGGTAATAATGTAATAATCGATGATGATATCTGTCATAGATGACGCCTCCAACAGCAAGGAACAAGGCGGGAGAAACGAAACCATGGGCTAAACACAATAAGATCGAGCCTTCGATCCCAATAAGGTTATTAGCAAAGATTCCTAAGACACAGACACCGAGATGACCGATTGAGCTGTAAGCAATAATGACTTTGAGATCAGTTTGGCGTAATGTGATCAAACTAGTAAGAATGATAGTTAAGGTTGCGATCACTGAAACAAAGGGAACAAAAATAACACTTGCTTCACTGAGGTTACTTAATAATAATCGAACGACGGCATAAATAGCAAGTTTAAAGATGACCCTAGCTAAAAAAATGGAACCAGCTAATGGTGATTCAGAGTGAACAACAGGCAATCAGACATGCACAGGCATTAATGGTGCTTTAACTGCTATACCAATGAATAGACCGATTCAAACGACGGACTGAAGGTCAAGTGATAAGATAACAGTAGAGATAGCAAGATAGTCCCCTGTGTTAAAAATGAAAATTAATAATGCAATAGACAGCAGCATGAATAGAGAGCTACCGAGTGTGAACAGTAGAACATAGTTAAGCACCCTTATCTGTTTATTTTGCCCCTCATATTCCAATGAGTAATAAAAGAGGAGGGCTTAAAACAAGAGATAGAAGCTTAGTTGGTCGAGACAGAGGAAGTTAAGAGTGAGCAATGCTCCTAATAGCACTATGATAAAGCCTTCATTTCTTTGTATATTTTTGTAATTTGATAATAAAGCTAAAGGAATTAATAGTGAAGTTAAGATAATAAGAACTAATGAAATACCATCAATACCTCAAGTAATATTAAAAAAGTTATCAATGAACTGATAGCCTATTTCACTACAATCAAACATGAGAGCATAATAAGTGGTAACGAAAATAATTAAAATTGAAGTCAGAAGTGCTATTTGCTTAAGTAATAATGGTTTATTTATCTCTAACACTTTTATCTTATTCACTATAATCAAACTGACTAATCCTATTAAATTAATTGAGAAAATTAAACTTGTCATCTTCTATAGCGATTTAATGTGATCTTTTCTTATTAGACTTAATTGATATTTAATTCAATTAAAGATAAATTGATAGTTACTTAATAATTCAAGACTTCTTCTTCTTAACCTTACTAGTTTGCCTAATGCTTACTTCTTTAATTAATAATAATCATTAAAACCAGAGATGAGATGAACTTTAACTTTATTACTAATGATTAAAGCCTTCAATAACAATTTAATTTAATTTCACAAATGATATTACTAAGTAACTTCAGTCTGTAACTATAACTCATAGCCAAATGATTACTCTTTTTTCTTTTCTAATAGAGAATTAATTAAATGAGAACTAGTTCTGTTTTCCTACTCAATGCTAAATGATTAGTCTTTGAAATTAATAGGAAATAATGATAGTTACTTAATAACTACTGATTAAAGCCCTCAATATTTAATTAATTAATTATGATAAGTTAAGAAAGCAATAAGTGTATCTCTAGTTATTACTACTTACTTACTCCCTCAATTCTTTATTTTAATTGAACATTAGTCTGTGATCATAACTCAATGCTAAATGACTAGTTCTAATTAATTTAGTAATTAATAATGATAGATAAGATAACTATTGATTAAAGCCCTCAATACTTAATTTTGAATGAACATTAGTCTGTAATCTAATTCAAAGCCAAATGATTACTAATTTAACTTTATGAATGATAACTCTTTAGTTATGACTCTTTAGTTATTAAGGCAAAAAATAGTTAATCTCTCATGATTACTTCTTACTTATTCCCTCATTCTTTTCTTATTACCTCAGTTAACTCTACTCTATCACTTCTCTAATTAAACTCACTTCCTTTTTAATTTTAGTACCCATTTACAATGCCTCCTTATTATTAATTCAAATAATGATTAATGTTATATTCAATCTGACTGTAAAGATCAGACCAATAGTTAATACCTCTATTTCTAATGTAATTTAATTAATTAATATTAATCTCTCTAATGAAACTGACTGTTTTAATTATTAATTTTGATTTTTGTTATAAATTAAGTACCCATTATGAATGCCTAATAGGAATCTTAATAAATGAAAAAGGATTAGACTAGGATAATAGTGATTAAAGCTATCGTTATTAAATTAGAATTATAATCAATAATCATTAAGAGTAATATTAAAGTTAATGCTATAAGGAGATAAAGGGCATAAGTATGAAAGAAACCTGTATTCAGTTTTGATACTAAGCGAGCTAAATAATTGAATGTTCTTCAGCTTCCAACGGGACCAATTAGCCTTTGTCTAGATGATGATTTAAATTACCACTAAGATTTAATCCGCCTCTTATTATTATATTATTTAATAGTTGATCAAAGAACAATTTGTTATTTTATGCATCATATACGGATTTCATTATGGAATTATTGAATATGATTAAGAAATGATAATTAAATTCATAAGTGAGAATCAATAGGAAAGTACCAATTAAACCATTAAGAAGTGGTAAGAGTTTGAATAGGGAAGGAATGCTAAATTCAGTCTCAATAAGTGACTCATGGCAGGGATGAATGAAAAGAGCGTTAAACTCAAGACCAATTCCAAGCTCTCAACAAGTAACCTAGGAATATTGATCCTAATGATAAGATTGCCATAGGGAAAGTCATAAGAATATCTGATTATGAAATTAAAAGATAAGTCAGTTTTGTGTGATTAGGAACATTAAAGAAAGTTAATATTAATATACGAATACTATAAAGTAAACTTAATGTAGCCGAACTGACAGCTAATCAATAAATAAAGAATCATGACAGATCATATCTACCGAAAGCGGATTCAATAATGATATCTTTACTAAAGTCACCAGTGAGACCAGGAATTGCCATTAGAGAGAGAAGCGATGACAAGACAAACATATCACATAAGTGAAGGTAACTACCGAGTTAAGCCTCCATAATGTCTCATATCTTGAGTTTCAGAGATGAATGAGTGAATAACAGAACCAGCTGACATAAAGCTTTGAAGAAGCTATGACATAATAGATGGAACAGAGCTAAGTTATAACTACTCAAGCCTATTGCTATCATCATCATACCTAACTGACTCATAGTTGAAAGTGCTATTACTTTCTTTAGCTCATTACTAACAATAGCAATTAATCCCGCAAAACGCTAGTAAGTCCACCAATTAAGATACTGAAAAAGAGTACGTTAGGAGCATACTCCAAGATGGGACTAGATCTTAATAAGACAAAGACACCAGCAGTAACAAGAGTAGCAGCATGCAATAGGGCTTAAACGGGAGTTGGAGCTGACATTGCAAAGAGTAATCAAGTATGTAGTCCTAGTTGAGCACTTTTAGCTGAAGCCGCCAATAAGAAACAAATCATAATACAATTAAGAGTGTCAGTCGATAAGTAGGGACTAAGGCTATGAACTATAGTAAAGTCAACTGAACCCATCGTTCAGATCATTATTATTAAACCAAGAACAAAAAATGCATCTCCACATCGGTTGAGTAGGACAGCAGAGACCGCTTACTTCATAGCTGATAGCTGTGTCAATCAAAAAGAAATTAACAAATATGAACTTACTCCAATGAACTCCCATCCCACGAACATAATTAAGTAGTTCCCACTGCTAACTAACACTTCCATGAAGAAGGTGAACATTGCGTGATAGCCAAAGAAACGAGGGGGTCATGTCTCATGTAACTGACTGCATAAATGTGAACTAATGCTGAAACAGTCAGAACTGCTAGGAGTAATGATACTGTTAACTTATCTAAGTTAAACCCCCCACTTCACTAGTAAGTTATCTATCTCTAATCATGTACCCATTGTTATTGCTCTCTCTTCACTCTTTAAGACGATATTTTTTACTATAAATTAATAGAGATTAATTAGGGCAGTATTGATAATTAAAATAAAATAGTTGTACCGTACTTACTGAGGCTTTTACCTAAGTAATGACCAAAAAGTAGTGAGATTAGTGTGGCAACTAGGGGTAAGAATAACACTAATAACATAGTATTAAAAGTTAAGAGTAATAGTACCACGTAATCTGTAATATGCAATTAGTATCGATAAACCGATAGCTGATTCAGCTCCTGCAAGAATTAATACATAAATACCAAATAATAAACCAAAAGCATCGTCAAACATGAGGGCGGAATGAAGAATGATTAATGTCACACTTAATAACATTATTTCAATTGCAATGAAGAGTAATATGACATTCTTAGGGTTAAAAATGAAAATCAATAGCCCGATAAGGAATAACAATAGTGAGATAGTCATTATTGAATTATGAGATGGAATTGTAACCTATTACGGGACAAAATCATTACTTTTTTTAATTCATTGCTTTAATCAGTAGTTCTCTCGTCTGTCACTTTCTTTCTTATTATTAATCATTGATTCACAATTATCGCTTTAGTTAATAGTTATCCTGTCTGATCCTCACTTTCTTATTTGTCAGATTCAAACTCACTATCTTTTCTTTCATCGCTTCAGTCGTTTATTATCACTCTAAAGATCTAATGGCAGAATGAGTAGTAATTAATCAAGTTAACCCCTTAATTATTAAGTAAGTTGTAATGATTATTTAATAAACTATTTGTTAATAACCCCTTTGTTGATAAGGCTAAGAGTGAATCCTTTGCTTAATTAAGTCAGTTGGACTAGGGAAATAAGATTTTAATATGCCTCAATTAATACCGTTTTACTTCATGAACCCTTATGGTTTCCTATTGATTATGACTCTAATAATATTAAGTTCTCATTATGTGTTACCTGCTATTTTGAGATTGTTTCTTACTCGTCTCTTTATCACTAAACTTTAATTTTGAATAAGGTTCTCTATCAAATCTCAATAAAAAAAGAAGAAGAAAAAGATAGTGAGAAAGATAATAAGTTAATTTAATTTTCTCTCATGATACTACTACTAAGATCTCCTCTCGAACATTTTTAAATTAAAGGGTTAATTGGCTTCAACTCTCCATTCATTGACTTGAACTTAATTAACTTAACTAACTTCAGTTACTATTGTGTGATTACTCTCTTTATCTTTAGTACTCTTATCTTATTAAGCAACGACGGCTTAAAACTATTAGGATCCCGCTTAAACTGAATTAAAGAAGTACTGTACTCAACTATTGTGAATATGGTACGTAATCAGATAGGAGGTTAAAAAGGTTATTTCCCCCTACTCTTCTCATTGTTAATTTTTATTTTAATTATTAATCTCATTAGTATGATACCTTACTCTTTTGCTCTTAGTTCTCACATTGTGTTAACCGTCTCATTGAGTATTACTATTTGATTTGGTGTTACTATTGTTGGACTCTCTACTCATCAATGGAAATTCTTTAACTTATTTGTTCCTAGTGCTTGTCCTCTCATTTTAGTTCCATTACTTGCTGTGATTGTATTGTTCTCATATTTAGCGAGAGCTATTTCAGTAGGACTTAGACTGACTGCTAACGTCTTAAGCGCTCATCTCTTACTAGCTATCTTAAGTAACTTAGTTTTCACTTTAATGTCAATCTCATTAGTTTATTTTGCTCTTGGTTTCTTACCATTAATTGGTATATTAGGAATTGTTATCTTGGAGTATGGTATCTCACTCATTCAAGGTTATGTCTGTTGCATTTTACCCTCTAGTTACATTAAGGATTTTTTTGTATCTTCACTAAGTTTTCTTCTTAGTTTCCTGTGAGCAATTAGTAAATGAAAATAGAAATAATAACGTAATAGTACCATATGAATTCAATATTAGTTTTTAAAAAATAATTACATTTATTCTTAGTCACTTTTACTATGTCATACTTATGAAATGAAATAATTTACAATGATGTACCTCGACAATGAGGGCTTTACTTAAATGATCCCGCGACACCTTCACATGAAGGTATAATCGAACTCAATAACAGATTAATGTTCTATTTAATTGCGATACTCTGTCTTGTTACATGAATGCTTTTTAATATCATTAAAACATATGCTCGTACTCCTATTTATTTAAATTTCATTAAGCATGGGCAAACAATTGTAATAATTTTAACTATTTTGCCTGCCATTGTGTTGTTAACTATTGCATATCCTAGTTTGTCCTATTATATATATGTCTTGAAGTAATTGATCCAACTTTAACCATAAAACCAACTGGATTGCAATGATACTGACGCTATGAGTATTCTTACTTTATTAAATCATTAGGTGGAACAATAGAGTTTGATAGATATGCTATTGCTGATGACTTATTAGAACAAGGTCAGATTCGATTAATTGTTAATGATACCGCCGTTGCTGTTCCTGTTAATACTCATGTTCGATTTGTTGTTACTAGTGGTGATGTACTTCATGATTTTCCCATTCCTAGTTTAGGTATTAAAGTTGATGATTGTCCTGGCCGATTAAACATACTTTCTGCTCTAATACAAAGAGAAGGTGTATTCTATTGTATGTGTAGTGAACTCTGTGGGACAGCTCTTAGCCAAATGCCTATTAAATTAGAAGATGTTTAACTCGAATCATTCCATTACTTACTTCATTAACAAGAAGAGTAATCCTCTTATTTCATTTTTGATTAAGATTCATCTTTAATGATGGCTTCAACTTATAGTTATCTCTCTCTATTCCTATTGATCTCTTATTTGATTTAATTACCGCTTTAGTTGAATATTATATACTCTACTCTATTCTACTTTACTTTACTATATTATTTAATCTTTACTCTGTTCTTATGATTAAACCCTAATGCTTAATATCTATTCATCTTTAAGGATAGCTTTAGTTGAATATTATCACTCTATCTTTCTTTTTATTTTTATCTTATTTAAATTGACAAGCTCCCCTGCTTATTTGGCAACTCTTTCTCTTTATTAAACCATATCTTAAACTTTTGTAACTTTAAAATTTATATATCTCTCTAATTAAAGGACCGTGGATGGGCCGCCTAAAGTCGACCCCGTGTCTCTGCTG
>Ga0153982_1000064_pt1 | contig 32037 bp, 28 predicted proteins | sample TSGA066MetaG_FD_104743 | JGI IMG/M metagenome (GOLD analysis project Ga0153982, IMG submission 104743) | Attine ant fungus gardens microbial communities from Georgia, USA - TSGA066 MetaG | ecosystem: Host-associated > Fungi > Mycelium > Unclassified | place: USA: Georgia, Alexander Wildlife...
GATGGTAATGCCGGGCGACAACATCAAAATGGTTGTTACCCTGATCCACCCAATCGCGATGGACGACGGTCTGCGTTTCGCAATCCGTGAAGGCGGTCGTACTGTTGGTGCGGGCGTTGTTGCCAAAGTAATGAGCTAATTGCCGAATAACATTTGACGCAATGCGCAATAAAAGGGCATCATTTGATGCCCTTTTTGCACGCTTTCACACCAGAACCTGGCTCATCAGTGATTTTATTTGTCATAATCATTGCTGAGACAGGCTCTGAAGAGGGCGTTTAGTCCGAAACGCACCCGAGCATTTCGGTTTGGATCGCCTCGCTTACGCGGGGTGAAAATGTTTGTAGAATACTTCTGACAGGTTGGTTTATGAGTGCGAATACCGAAGCTCAAGGAAGCGGGCGCGGCCTGGAAGCGATGAAGTGGGTTGTTGTCGCTGTATTGCTGCTTGTAGCTATCGTTGGCAACTACCTCTATCGTGACATGATGCTGCCGCTGCGTGCGCTGGCCGTAGTGATTCTGATTGCCGCAGCGGGTGGTGTCGCGCTGTTGACAACAAAAGGTAAAGCGACCGTTGCTTTTGCCCGTGAAGCGAGAACCGAAGTCCGTAAGGTCATTTGGCCAACTCGCCAGGAAACATTGCACACCACATTAATTGTGGCTGCGGTTACCGCAGTAATGTCACTGATCCTGTGGGGACTGGATGGTATTCTGGTTCGCCTGGTATCCTTTATCACTGGCCTGAGGTTCTAAGATGTCTGAAGCCCCTAAAAAGCGCTGGTACGTCGTTCAGGCGTTTTCCGGTTTTGAAGGCCGCGTAGCTACATCGCTGCGCGAATATATCAAGTTACAAAATATGGAAGAGCTGTTTGGCGAAGTCATGGTACCAACCGAAGAAGTGGTCGAAATCCGTGGCGGTCAGCGTCGCAAGAGCGAACGTAAATTCTTCCCGGGCTATGTATTGGTCCAGATGGTGATGAACGACGCAAGCTGGCACCTGGTGCGCAGCGTGCCGCGTGTGATGGGCTTTATCGGCGGTACATCTGACCGTCCGGCGCCGATCAGCGACAAAGAAGTTGATGCGATCATGAACCGTCTGCAGCAGGTGGGTGATAAGCCGCGTCCGAAAACGATGTTTGAACCAGGTGAAATGGTTCGTGTTAGCGACGGTCCGTTCGCTGACTTTAACGGCGTGGTTGAAGAAGTGGACTACGAGAAGTCTCGTCTGAAAGTTTCCGTATCTATCTTCGGTCGTGCGACTCCAGTTGAACTGGACTTCGCTCAGGTTGAAAAAGCCTAACACCCCGATCAAAAAAGCGACGATTTAATCGTTGCACAAGGCGCGAGATTGGAATACAATTTCGCGCCTTTTGTTTTTATGGATCCTATCCGTAAAACGAATTTAATCACGGGGAGCCTCCTTGAGGCGTTATAACCCAACTAGAGGAATTTAGAATGGCTAAGAAAGTCCAAGCCTATGTCAAGCTGCAGGTTGCAGCTGGTATGGCTAACCCGAGTCCGCCGGTAGGTCCAGCACTGGGTCAACAAGGCGTGAACATCATGGAATTCTGCAAAGCGTTCAACGCTAAAACTGATTCCATGGAAAAAGGTCTGCCAATCCCGGTTGTTATCACCGTTTACGCTGACCGTTCTTTCACTTTCGTTACCAAAACGCCTCCGGCAGCAGTTCTGCTGAAGAAAGCGGCTGGTATCAAGTCTGGTTCCGGCAAGCCGAACAAAGACAAAGTGGGTAAAATTTCCCGCGCTCAGCTGCAGGAAATCGCGCAGACCAAAGCTGCCGACATGACTGGTTCCGACATTGAAGCGATGACTCGCTCCATTGAAGGTACTGCACGTTCCATGGGCCTGGTAGTGGAGGACTAAGAAATGGCTAAACTGACCAAGCGCATGTCCGTGATCCGTGACAAAGTTGATGCTACTAAGCAGTACGACATCAACGAAGCTATCGCTCTGCTGAAAGAGCTGGCCACTGCTAAATTCGTAGAAAGCGTGGACGTTGCTGTTAACCTCGGCATCGACGCTCGTAAATCTGACCAGAACGTACGTGGTGCAACTGTACTGCCGCACGGTACTGGCCGTTCCGTTCGCGTAGCCGTATTTACGCAGGGTGCAAACGCTGAAGCTGCTAAAGCTGCAGGCGCTGAGCTGGTAGGTATGGAAGATCTGGCTGAACAGATCAAGAAAGGCGAAATGAACTTTGACGTTGTTATTGCTTCCCCGGATGCAATGCGCGTTGTTGGCCAGCTGGGTCAGGTTCTGGGTCCGCGCGGCCTGATGCCAAACCCGAAAGTTGGTACTGTAACTCCTAACGTTGCTGAAGCGGTTAAGAATGCTAAAGCTGGTCAGGTTCGTTACCGTAACGACAAAAACGGCATCATCCACACCACCATCGGTAAAGTGGATTTTGACGCTGACAAACTGAAAGAAAACCTGGAAGCTCTGCTGGTTGCGCTGAAAAAAGCAAAACCAACTCAGGCAAAAGGCGTGTACATCAAGAAAGTTAGCATCTCCACCACCATGGGTGCTGGTGTTGCCGTTGATCAGTCCGGTCTGACTGCGACTGTGGCGAACTAATATTCGCCTTTACGTGGGCGGTGATTTTGTCTACAATCTTACCCCCACGTATTCTGCTAATTGCAGACGTATATCCGAGATATTCAGGCTGTGGCAAGGCTGTCAACGCCACCACAGATTGAATAGCGACAGATAGAAAAGATTTGTTCGTTGGAGCCTGGCCTATCCAGGCCTCCGTCGAAGACCGCAGGTGTTTCGTAAGAAACTTAATGCCCTGCGTAGACGGTGACAGAACGCTAAGATTATTTCTGATACTCTGGCTTGTTTCTGCTCACCGTATTTAGACGCTCTCTCCGTTGGGGGGAGTGAAGTGAGTTCCGGAACATGAGTTCCGGCAAACATCCAGGAGCAAAGCTAATGGCTTTAAATCTTCAAGACAAACAAGCGATTGTTGCTGAAGTCAGCGAAGTAGCCAAAGGCGCGCTGTCTGCAGTAGTTGCGGATTCCCGTGGCGTAACTGTAGATAAAATGACTGAACTGCGTAAAGCAGGTCGTGAAGCTGGCGTATACATGCGTGTTGTTCGTAACACCCTGCTGCGCCGCGTCGTTGAAGGTACTCAGTTCGAGTGCCTGAAAGACACGTTTGTTGGTCCGACCCTGATTGCATACTCTATGGAACACCCGGGCGCTGCTGCTCGTCTGTTCAAAGAGTTCGCGAAAGCGAATGCAAAATTTGAGGTCAAAGCCGCAGCCTTTGAAGGTGAGTTGATTACGGCATCGAATATCGATCGCCTGGCAACTCTGCCGACCTACGAAGAAGCAATTGCACGCCTGATGGCAACCATGAAAGAAGCTTCGGCTGGCAAACTGGTTCGTACTCTGGCTGCTGTACGCGATGCGAAAGAAGCTGCTTAATCGCAGTTATCTTTGTAAAGCATCTGCTTACGTATAAACTTATTCTGATTTTCAGGAACAATTTAAATGTCTATCACTAAAGATCAAATCATTGAAGCAGTATCCGCTATGTCCGTAATGGACGTTGTAGAACTGATTTCTGCAATGGAAGAAAAATTCGGTGTTTCTGCTGCTGCTGCTGTAGCTGTAGCTGCTGGCCCGGCTGAAGCTGCTGAAGAAAAAACTGAATTCGACGTAATTCTGAAAGCTGCTGGCGCTAACAAAGTTGCTGTTATCAAAGCAGTACGTGGCGCAACTGGCCTGGGTCTGAAAGAAGCTAAAGACCTGGTAGAATCTGCACCGGCTGCGCTGAAAGAAGGCGTGAGCAAAGACGACGCAGAAGCACTGAAAAAATCTCTGGAAGAAGCTGGCGCTGAAGTTGAAGTTAAATAAGCCAACTTTTCTGGTTGCAGCCTAAGAAATTAGGCTGATGGCTGGTGACTTTTTAGTCACCAGCCTTTTTGCGCTGTAGGGCGCCAGTAGCATTTCACACTGTTTGACTACTGCTGTGCCTTTCAATGCTTGTTTCTATCGACGTCTTAATATACTGCGACAGAACGTCAGTTCTGTGTAAATCGCAATGAAATGGTTTAAGCGTGATAGCAACAGGCATTGCGGAAAGTATTCGATTTTCCGGTCAACAAAATAGTGTTGCACAAACTGTCCCTTCGTCGGACAGATGGGTCGACTTGTCAGCGAGCTGAGGAACCCTAATGGTTTACTCCTATACCGAGAAAAAACGTATTCGTAAGGATTTTGGTAAACGTCCGCAAGTGTTGGACATACCTTATCTCCTTTCTATCCAGCTTGACTCGTTTCAGAAGTTCATCGAGCAAGATCCTGAAGGGCAGTATGGTCTGGAAGCAGCTTTCCGTTCCGTTTTCCCGATTCAGAGCTACAGCGGTAATTCCGAGCTGCAATACGTCAGCTACCGCCTTGGCGAACCGGTGTTTGACGTTCAGGAATGTCAGATCCGTGGCGTGACCTATTCCGCACCACTGCGCGTAAAACTGCGCCTGGTGATCTACGAGCGCGAAGCGCCGGAAGGCACCGTAAAAGACATTAAAGAACAAGAAGTCTACATGGGCGAAATTCCGCTCATGACAGACAACGGTACCTTTGTTATCAACGGTACTGAGCGTGTTATCGTTTCTCAGCTGCACCGTAGTCCTGGCGTCTTCTTTGACTCCGACAAAGGTAAAACCCACTCTTCGGGTAAAGTGCTGTATAACGCGCGTATCATCCCTTACCGTGGTTCCTGGCTGGACTTCGAATTCGATCCGAAGGACAACCTGTTCGTACGTATTGACCGTCGCCGTAAACTGCCTGCGACCATTATTCTGCGTGCACTGAACTACACCACTGAGCAGATCCTTGACCTGTTCTTTGAGAAAGTTGTTTTCGAAATCCGTGACAACAAGCTGCAGATGGAACTGGTGCCGGAACGCCTGCGTGGTGAAACCGCCTCCTTTGACATCGAAGCTAACGGCAAAGTCTACGTCGAAAAAGGCCGTCGCATCACTGCGCGCCACATTCGTCAGCTGGAAAAAGACGATATCAAACATATCGAAGTTCCGGTTGAATACATTGCTGGTAAAGTTGCGGCTAAAGACTACGTTGACGAATCTACTGGCGAGCTGATCTGCGTAGCTAACATGGAGCTGAGTCTGGATCTGCTGGCTAAGCTGAGCCAGTCTGGTCACAAGCGTATCGAAACGCTGTTCACTAACGATCTGGACCACGGCCCGTACATTTCTGAAACTGTACGCGTCGACCCAACCAACGATCGTCTGAGTGCACTGGTAGAAATCTACCGCATGATGCGCCCTGGTGAGCCGCCGACTCGTGAAGCTGCTGAAAGCCTGTTCGAGAACCTGTTCTTCTCTGAAGACCGCTATGACTTGTCTGCGGTTGGTCGTATGAAGTTCAACCGTTCTCTGCTGCGCGACGAAATCGAAGGTTCCGGTATCCTGAGCAAAGACGACATCATCGAAGTGATGAAGAAGCTCATTGATATCCGTAACGGTAAAGGCGAAGTCGATGATATCGACCACCTCGGCAACCGTCGTATCCGCTCCGTAGGCGAAATGGCGGAAAACCAGTTCCGCGTTGGCCTGGTACGTGTTGAGCGTGCGGTGAAAGAGCGTCTGTCTCTGGGCGATCTGGATACCCTGATGCCTCAGGATATGATCAACGCCAAGCCGATTTCTGCAGCAGTGAAAGAGTTCTTTGGTTCCAGCCAGCTGTCTCAGTTTATGGACCAGAACAACCCGCTGTCTGAGATTACGCACAAACGTCGTATCTCCGCGCTCGGCCCAGGCGGTTTGACCCGTGAACGCGCAGGCTTTGAAGTTCGAGACGTACACCCGACTCACTACGGTCGCGTATGTCCAATCGAAACGCCTGAAGGTCCGAACATCGGTCTGATCAACTCCTTGTCCGTGTACGCACAGACTAACGAATACGGCTTCCTCGAGACGCCGTACCGTAAAGTGACCGACGGTGTTGTAACTGACGAAATTCATTACCTGTCTGCTATCGAAGAAGGCAACTACGTTATCGCTCAGGCGAACTCCAACCTGGATGACCAAGGCCACTTTGTAGAAGATCTGGTTACCTGCCGTAGCAAAGGCGAATCCAGCTTGTTCAGCCGTGACCAGGTTGACTACATGGACGTATCCACCCAGCAGGTGGTATCCGTCGGTGCGTCCCTGATCCCGTTCCTGGAACACGATGACGCCAACCGTGCATTGATGGGTGCGAACATGCAACGTCAGGCGGTTCCGACTCTGCGCGCTGATAAGCCGCTGGTTGGTACCGGTATGGAACGTGCTGTTGCCGTCGACTCCGGTGTTACCGCAGTTGCTAAACGTGGCGGTACTGTCCAGTACGTGGATGCTTCCCGTATCGTTATCAAAGTTAACGAAGACGAGATGTACCCGGGCGAAGCAGGTATCGACATTTATAACCTGACCAAATACACCCGTTCTAACCAGAACACCTGTATCAACCAGATGCCTTGCGTATCTCTGGGCGAGCCGGTTGAACGTGGTGATGTGCTGGCAGACGGTCCGTCCACCGATCTCGGTGAACTGGCGCTCGGTCAGAACATGCGCGTGGCATTCATGCCATGGAATGGTTACAACTTCGAAGACTCCATCCTCGTATCTGAGCGTGTTGTCCAGGAAGACCGTTTCACCACCATCCACATTCAGGAACTGGCGTGTGTGTCCCGTGACACCAAGCTGGGGCCGGAAGAGATCACCGCTGACATCCCGAACGTGGGTGAAGCTGCGCTCTCCAAACTGGATGAATCCGGTATCGTTTATATCGGCGCGGAAGTAACCGGTGGCGACATTCTGGTTGGTAAGGTAACGCCGAAAGGTGAAACCCAGCTGACGCCAGAAGAGAAGCTGCTGCGTGCGATCTTCGGTGAGAAAGCGTCTGACGTTAAAGACTCTTCTCTGCGCGTGCCAAACGGTGTTTCCGGTACGATTATCGACGTTCAGGTCTTTACTCGCGATGGCGTAGAAAAAGACAAACGTGCGCTGGAAATCGAAGAGATGCAGCTGAAGCAGGCGAAAAAAGACCTGTCTGAAGAACTGCAAATCCTCGAAGCTGGCCTGTTCAGCCGTATCTACGCTGTGCTGGTTTCCGGTGGTGTTGAAGCTGAGAAGCTCGACAAACTGCCGCGCGATCGCTGGTTAGAACTCGGCCTGACCGACGAAGAGAAACAAAATCAGCTGGAACAACTGGCTGAGCAGTACGACGAACTGAAACACGAGTTCGAGAAAAAACTCGAAGCGAAACGCCGTAAAATCACTCAGGGCGACGATCTGGCACCGGGCGTGCTGAAGATTGTTAAGGTTTATCTGGCGGTTAAACGTCGGATCCAGCCTGGTGATAAGATGGCAGGTCGTCACGGTAACAAGGGTGTAATCTCTAAGATCAACCCGATCGAAGATATGCCACACGATGCTAACGGTACGCCGGTAGATATCGTGCTGAACCCGCTGGGCGTACCATCGCGTATGAACATCGGTCAGATCCTTGAAACCCACCTGGGTATGGCTGCGAAAGGTATCGGCGATAAGATCAACGCCATGCTGAAACAGCAGCAAGAAGTCGCGAAACTGCGCGAATTCATCCAGCGTGCTTACGATCTGGGTTCAGACGTTCGTCAGAAAGTTGACCTGAATACCTTCAGCGATGAAGAAGTTCTGCGTCTGGCTGAAAACCTGAAAAAAGGTATGCCGATCGCAACGCCGGTGTTCGACGGTGCGAAAGAGTCTGAAATCAAGGAACTGTTACAGCTGGGTGGCCTGCCGACTTCCGGTCAGATCACACTGTTCGATGGTCGTACCGGTGAGCAGTTCGAGCGCCAGGTTACCGTTGGCTACATGTACATGCTGAAACTGAACCACCTGGTTGATGACAAGATGCATGCGCGTTCTACCGGTTCTTACAGCCTGGTTACTCAGCAGCCGCTGGGTGGTAAGGCTCAGTTCGGTGGTCAGCGCTTCGGGGAGATGGAAGTGTGGGCGCTTGAAGCATACGGCGCGGCATACACCCTGCAGGAAATGCTCACCGTTAAGTCTGATGACGTGAACGGTCGTACTAAGATGTATAAAAACATCGTGGACGGCAACCATCAGATGGAACCAGGCATGCCGGAATCCTTCAACGTACTGTTGAAAGAGATTCGTTCGCTGGGTATCAACATCGAGCTGGAAGACGAGTAACTCTCGATCAAACAGGTCACTGGTGCTGGCGTAACAGCCAGCGCCAGATTGTGCTAACTCCGACGGGAGCAAATCCGTGAAAGATTTATTAAAGTTTCTGAAAGCGCAGACTAAAACCGAAGAGTTTGATGCGATCAAAATTGCTCTGGCCTCGCCAGACATGATCCGTTCATGGTCTTTCGGTGAAGTTAAGAAGCCGGAAACCATCAACTACCGTACGTTCAAACCTGAACGTGACGGCCTTTTCTGCGCCCGTATCTTTGGGCCGGTAAAAGACTATGAGTGCCTGTGCGGTAAGTACAAGCGCCTGAAACACCGCGGTGTGATCTGTGAGAAGTGCGGCGTTGAAGTGACCCAGACTAAAGTACGCCGTGAGCGTATGGGCCACATCGAGCTGGCGTCTCCGACTGCTCACATCTGGTTCCTGAAATCTCTGCCGTCCCGTATCGGTCTGCTGCTCGATATGCCGCTGCGCGATATCGAACGCGTACTGTACTTCGAATCTTATGTGGTTATCGAAGGCGGTATGACTAACCTGGAACGTCAACAGATCCTGACTGAAGAGCAGTATCTGGACGCGCTGGAAGAGTTCGGTGACGAATTTGACGCGAAGATGGGTGCGGAAGCAATCCAGGCCCTGCTGAAGAGCATGGATCTGGAGCAAGAGTGCGAAACTCTGCGCGAAGAGCTGAACGAAACCAACTCCGAAACCAAGCGTAAGAAGCTGACCAAACGTATCAAACTGCTGGAAGCATTCGTACAGTCTGGCAACAAGCCAGAGTGGATGATCCTGACCGTTCTGCCGGTTCTGCCGCCAGATCTGCGTCCGCTGGTTCCGCTGGATGGTGGTCGTTTCGCAACATCAGATCTGAACGATCTGTACCGTCGCGTGATCAACCGTAACAACCGTCTGAAACGTCTGCTGGATCTGGCTGCGCCGGACATCATCGTACGTAACGAAAAACGTATGCTGCAGGAAGCGGTTGACGCCCTGCTGGATAACGGTCGTCGCGGTCGTGCGATCACCGGTTCTAACAAACGTCCTCTGAAATCTTTGGCCGATATGATCAAAGGTAAACAGGGTCGTTTCCGTCAGAACCTGCTCGGTAAGCGTGTTGACTACTCCGGTCGTTCTGTAATCACCGTAGGTCCATACCTGCGTCTGCATCAGTGCGGTCTGCCGAAGAAAATGGCACTGGAACTGTTCAAACCGTTCATTTACGGCAAGCTGGAACTGCGTGGCCTGGCCACCACCATCAAAGCCGCTAAGAAAATGGTTGAACGTGAAGAAGCTGTCGTTTGGGATATCCTCGACGAAGTTATCCGCGAACACCCGGTACTGCTGAACCGTGCTCCAACCCTGCACCGTCTGGGTATTCAGGCATTTGAACCGGTACTGATCGAAGGTAAAGCTATCCAGCTGCACCCGCTGGTTTGTGCGGCATATAACGCCGACTTCGATGGTGACCAGATGGCTGTTCACGTACCGCTGACGCTGGAAGCCCAGCTCGAAGCGCGTGCGCTGATGATGTCTACCAACAACATCCTGTCTCCGGCGAACGGCGAACCGATCATCGTTCCGTCTCAGGACGTTGTATTGGGTCTGTACTACATGACCCGTGACTGTGTTAACGCCAAAGGCGAAGGCATGGTGCTGACTGGCCCGAAAGAAGCTGAGCGTATCTATCGCGCAGGTCTGGCCTCTCTGCATGCGCGCGTTAAAGTGCGTATCACTGAATACGAAAAAGATGAAAACGGCGAATTCGTTGCGCACACCAGCCTGAAAGACACGACCGTTGGTCGCGCCATTCTGTGGATGATCGTACCGAAAGGTCTGCCTTTCTCCATCGTCAACCAGGCGCTGGGCAAGAAAGCAATCTCCAAAATGCTGAACACCTGTTACCGCATTCTGGGACTGAAGCCGACCGTAATCTTCGCTGACCAGACAATGTACACCGGCTTTGCTTATGCAGCGCGTTCAGGTGCATCTGTTGGTATTGATGACATGGTCATCCCAGAGAAGAAACACGAGATCATCTCTGAAGCGGAAGCTGAAGTTGCTGAGATCCAGGAGCAGTTCCAGTCTGGTCTGGTAACCGCGGGCGAACGCTATAACAAAGTTATCGATATCTGGGCTGCGGCAAACGATCGTGTATCCAAAGCGATGATGGATAACCTGCAAACCGAAACCGTGATTAACCGTGACGGCGTAGAAGAGCAGCAGGTTTCCTTCAACAGCATTTACATGATGGCCGACTCCGGTGCGCGTGGTTCTGCAGCACAGATTCGTCAGCTGGCTGGTATGCGTGGTCTGATGGCTAAGCCAGATGGCTCCATCATCGAAACGCCAATCACCGCGAACTTCCGTGAAGGTCTGAACGTACTCCAGTACTTCATCTCTACTCACGGTGCGCGTAAAGGTCTGGCGGATACCGCACTGAAAACAGCGAACTCCGGTTATCTGACTCGTCGTCTGGTTGACGTCGCGCAGGATCTGGTGGTGACTGAAGACGATTGCGGCACGCTGGAAGGCATCACCATGACCCCGGTTATCGAGGGTGGTGACGTTAAAGAGCCACTGCGCGATCGCGTACTGGGTCGTGTGACTGCTGAAGACGTTCTGAAGCCGGGCACCGCGGATATTCTGGTTCCACGCAACACGCTGCTGCACGAACAGTGGTGTGACCTGCTGGAAGAGAACTCCGTTGACTCCGTTAAAGTCCGTTCCGTTGTATCCTGTGACACCGACTTTGGTGTATGTGCGCACTGCTATGGTCGTGACCTGGCGCGTGGCCACATCATCAACAAAGGTGAAGCAATCGGTGTTATCGCGGCACAGTCCATCGGTGAACCGGGTACACAGCTGACGATGCGTACGTTCCACATCGGTGGTGCGGCATCTCGTGCGGCTGCTGAATCCAGCATCCAGGTGAAAAACAAAGGTAGCATCCGTCTGAGCAATGCGAAGTCGGTTGTTAACTCCAGCGGTAAACTGGTTATCACCTCACGTAACACCGAACTGAAACTGATCGACGAATTCGGCCGTACCAAAGAAAGCTATAAAGTGCCTTACGGCTCCGTTATGGCGAAAGGTGATGGCGAACAGGTTGCTGGCGGCGAAACCGTAGCGAACTGGGATCCGCACACCATGCCGGTTATCACCGAAGTGAGTGGTTTCGTCCGCTTCACTGATATGATCGACGGCCAGACCATTACTCGTCAAACCGACGAGCTGACCGGTCTGTCTTCTCTGGTGGTTCTGGATTCTGCAGAGCGTACTGCGGGTGGTAAAGACCTGCGTCCGGCGCTGAAAATTGTTGATGCTCAGGGCAACGACGTTCTGATTCCAGGCACCGATATGCCTGCTCAGTACTTCCTGCCGGGTAAAGCGATTGTTCAGCTGGAAGATGGCGTACAGATCAGTTCTGGTGACACCCTGGCGCGTGTTCCGCAGGAATCCGGCGGTACCAAGGATATCACCGGTGGTCTGCCGCGCGTTGCGGACCTGTTCGAAGCACGTCGTCCGAAAGAGCCGGCAATCCTGGCTGAAATCAGCGGCATCATTTCCTTCGGTAAAGAAACCAAAGGTAAACGTCGTCTGGTTATCACCCCGGTAGACGGTAGCGAGCCGTACGAAGAGATGATTCCGAAATGGCGTCAGCTCAACGTGTTCGAAGGTGAACGTGTAGAACGTGGTGACGTTGTTTCCGACGGTCCGGAAGCGCCGCACGACATCCTGCGTCTGCGTGGTGTGCATGCTGTAACTCGTTATATCGTTAACGAAGTTCAGGACGTATACCGTCTGCAGGGCGTTAAGATTAACGATAAGCACATCGAGGTTATCGTTCGTCAGATGCTGCGTAAAGCCACCATCGAAAGCGCTGGTAGCTCCGACTTCCTGGAAGGCGAGCAGGTTGAATACTCCCGCGTCAAGATTGCTAACCGCGATCTGGAAGCGAACGGCAAAGTGGGTGCAACATTCTCCCGCGATCTGCTGGGTATCACCAAAGCGTCTCTGGCAACCGAGTCCTTCATCTCTGCAGCATCGTTCCAGGAAACCACGCGTGTCCTGACCGAAGCCGCTGTTGCAGGTAAACGTGATGAACTGCGCGGTCTGAAAGAGAACGTTATCGTGGGTCGTCTGATCCCGGCGGGTACCGGTTATGCGTACCACCAGGATCGTATGCGCCGCCGCGCAGCGGGCGAACAACCCGCTGCTCCGCAGGTGACTGCTGAAGATGCGTCTGCCAGCCTGGCAGAACTGCTGAACGCAGGCCTGGGTGGTTCTGACAACGATTAATCGTTGCTGACGCTAATAAAAAACCCGCTTCGGCGGGTTTTTTTATGTCTATGGATTTAAGATGTATTATGTTGGCCGGATAAGGCATCAGCTGCCATCCGGCATGATGACGCCAGGCTTATAAGGCCTACGGCTTACGTCATCCGATCAGTTAACTGGTGGCAAGCGTCGATACAGTTCAATCATGTCGCCGGCCAGATCCTGAATCACCATGGCATTCATCAGGTGGTCCTGCGAATGTACGGTGATGAGATTAACCGGTAGTTTACCGGTGCCTTCGTCAATTCCGATCAGTTGGGTCTGGATTTTATGCGCTTGTTTAACATACTCGCGAGATTCCATCATCGCGTGTTCTGCACCGGCGAAATCACCCTTACGTGCCAGTTGCAACGCCGTCAGGGCTTGACTGCGCGCAGCTCCGGCGTTTACCAATAATTCCATGATGATCGTTTCTAACTCTTCCATGTCATCACTCCAGTAGTTTCAGCGCTTTGTCCAGTACCGCATCGCCTTTCATCATGCCGTAATCCATCATATCGATAACGGCGACTTTTTTTCCTAGCGGGTCGGCGAGCGCCTGCAGCTTGGCCTGTTCATACTTAACCTGTGGGCCGAGCAATACGATATCCGCAGTGGCGACATTCTCTTCAAACTCAGCCACCGGAACCGCTTTGATAGCGACGTCGACCCCTTTTTTCTGGGCGGCATCTTTCATCTTTTGCACCAGCATGCTGGTGGACATTCCGGCGGCACAGCATAAAACGATGTTTTTCATAAGCAGTCTCGATCAACATGTGTGGGTTGATAATTATCGCGAGCCAGCCGTAGCAACAACTGCTTTGCAACGATTGTGTGCAAGGCATCACAAAGAAAGTCACTTTTTCTGAAACCGGTTACAAAAAGAGGCTCAACCCTACGATCTGGCCCTGATTTGGCGATTGTTGACCCATTTATCATATGCAGGAATATATAATCACTGTTAATAAAGACATGTTATAAAAAACAGTATTGACAGCGTTTTTTAAACCCGTATGTTAATACTTAACAGCGGAGAAATTGTAGTTTGCTGTTAACGTAGTAAGTGTTAGTAGAGCTTGATTGGGGTTTGCGATAAAGGCCACGAAGTATTTTTTGTATGGGATAGTCGGTGCTGAAAATTTATTTTTTCACCTCGACAATGCTTTCAGGCCACGTAGTTGATATATCTAATCGCAAATAGTTAGTAAAGCGCGACGATGTAACGCCATGATTTAATAGTAAATGTTTGCGGTTTCTGTTTTCGGGTTATCGCAAGGGAAATAAGGCAACGCATCAAAGAGTATATGTCGCGAGGGGAAGTGTACTTGTTTAGGTCACCAGCCTTGAGTTTTATTATCAAGCGGGTGGAATGTGTTTAACGGTAAATAGAGGACGGTTTTAGTTAGTATCAATATCCAATATTATCTGTGGTAAACGTGTACATTTTAAAGTAGTACCATCAGCAGTATTAAATCGTTAAGTTTATTAATGTTAAATTTGAAGTGTGTAGTAACTTAAAGCCCTGACTGCAATGGTCAGGGCTTTTGTTCATTATAGATCAAGTTGTTACCTGAAATGCTCAACCGAGATGGTGTAACATTTCGGCGCACAGCGAGTATTAAATAATTTAATGCTTGCTTATTGATTAGAAGTAAGTCTACTATAGCGACATCGGTTTGATACACAGACCTTATGAAAGCAGTTTTAGTAAAGCAGTTCTCAGTTCAAGCGTTATCCTCAGATACTCTTCTTCATGAGCCTCCTCCCTAAGTGCCCATAAGTTAACTTCTGCAAAACAGGCCATCTTCGCTGCTTAAGCGGCTCAAAAATATGAAAGGAAGTATCTATGTCTAACAAAATGACTGGTTTAGTAAAATGGTTTAACTCTGAGAAAGGCTTCGGCTTTATCACTCCTCAGGACGGTAGCAAGGACGTGTTTGTGCATTTCTCAGCTATCCAGAGTAACGATTTTAAAACTTTAGATGAAGGTCAAAAAGTGGAGTTCTCCGTGGAGAATGGCGCTAAAGGCCCGTCTGCTGTTAACGTTGTCGCGCTGTAATCGCCGATAATTTCACTAATGCTTACGATAGCGATGAAGGCCAGAGCCTGAGCAGTTAAGTGACAGTGAAGAAAAAACCCGCGAAAGCGGGTTTTTTCGTTTTATGCGATTGCTCTGGACTTACGGCATCTGCGAAGCGCGTCCCAGATAGCTGTCCCAGTCCTTCCACACGGGCTGTAACCCTTGCGCCATTAGTGCTTCAGCAACGGCTTCTGGGCGACGGGCGTCATATGGGGAGAACTGTTCCAGTTCAGGATGGTTATCGGCATAACCGCCGGGCTGTGTTTTTGAGAAGGCGCTGACGTTGTTGATCGCCAGCGGGATCACATGATCACGGAACCATGGTGATTCGCGGGTGGAGAGCGACAGCTCAATTTCTGGTGCCAGTAAACGAAACGCGCAAATAGTTTGGACCAAATGTCGCTCGTCCATGATCGATGCGGGTTCAACGCCACCGGTGCATGGGCGCAGGCGAGGGAAGGAGATGGAGTAGCGGCTCTGCCAGTAATGCTGCTGCATCCACAGCAGATGTTCAGCCACCATATAGCAATCGACCCGCCAACTGTCGGACAAACCAATCAGCGCGCCAAGACCGATTTTGTCGATCCCTGCGAGGCCTAGCCTGTCCGGCGTTTCCAGTCGCCAGAAGAAATCCTGCTTTTTCCCCTTCAGATGGTGGCGAGCGTAAATCGCCTCATGATAGCTCTCCTGATACACCATCACGCCATCCAGTCCCAGCGTCTTCAGCTCCGCATATTCAGCTTCTGACAGCGGCTGAACTTCCATCTGCAATGAGGCAAACTGGCGGCGAATGGTGGGCAAATGGCGACGAAAGTAATCCATTCCGACTTTTGCCTGATGTTCACCGGTGACCAACAACAGATGCTCAAAACCCAGCTCACGAATAGCGGTACACTCTCGTTTTATCTCATCTTCGTCCAGCGTTTTGCGTTTGATACGGTTGCTCATCGAAAAACCGCAGTAGGTGCAGTCGTTAGCACAAAGATTCGAGAGATACAGCGGAACATAAAAGCTGACCGTGTTGCCGAAGCGCTGCCGGGTCAGAAGCTGCGCCCGCTGTGCCAACGGCTCCAGATAGGCGGCGGCGGCGGGGGAGAGCAGCGCCATCAGATCGTCACGGCTAAGATGCGCGGCGTTCAGCGCGCGCTCCACGTCGGCGGCGGTTTTGCCGTTAATGCGTAGGCGGATATCGTCCCAGCTCAATTGCCGCCAGCGTTCGGTGAAGGTCTTCATTCGATGGCCTCCAGGAACCCGGTCAACGGGCTGGTGGCGCTGGCATAAACGCCACGCCTCCCCGGAATGGCCTGACGCGCCAGAATACCGGCTTCGACCGCCAGACGAAACGCGGTTGCCATCATCACTGGATCGTCGGCCACGGCGATTGCTGTGTTGACCAGTACCGCGTCGGCGCCCATTTCCAGCGCCTGTGTCGCGTGGCTGGGGACGCCGATGCCTGCATCGACCACCACCGGCACGGTCGCCTGTTGGATAATAATCTCCAGCATCGCTTTGGTTTCCAGTCCCTGATTAGAACCGATAGGCGCGCCGAGCGGCATTACCGCCGCACAGCCAACCTCTTCCAGCCGCTTACACAGTACCGGATCTGCACCGCAGTAGGGCAGTACTACAAAGCCCTGTTGCACCAATGCTTCCGCGGCTTTTAACGTTTCAATCGGATCCGGCAATAGCCAGCGGGCGTCCGGGTGGATTTCTAATTTTAGCCAGTTTGTGCCCAGCGCTTCACGCGCCAATTGGGCAGCGAAAATAGCCTCTTCCGCGGTTTTCGCCCCGGAGGTGTTAGGCAGCAGCGTCACTCCCGAGTCGATAAGTGGGGCCAGAATGGCATCGTTGTGCTGGCGCAAATCCACGCGCTTCATCGCCAGTGTCACCAACTGGCTGCCGGAGGCGCGAATCGCCTCGACCATCAGCTGCGATGAAGCAAATTTTCCGGTGCCGGTGAACAGATGTGAATCAAACGTTTTGTCGGCAATACGTAACATATCAACCCCCTGCAATAACCTGAAAAAGCAGGATCTGGTCGCCTTCCTGCACGATGTGCTGCTCCCACTGCTCGCGCGGTAGGATCTGTTGGTTGAGCGCCAGCGCCGCGCCCGGTTTAAGCTGATTTAGCGCAGTGAGTAGCCCGCTGACGGTTTGTCCCTCGGCGCACTGCATCGGCTCATCATTGAACTGAATCTGCATGTTGTCCTCCGCATACCAGGCAGCCACTGGCACGACGCAGCGCGAGGTTGCGCCATTGGCTGGTTTTACCGTCAAACAGGCGTAGCTCCCCACTGGGAGTTTCAATGCCGCTGAGTAATTTAATCGCCTCCAGCGCTTGCAAGGTGCCCATCACCCCCACCACCGGGCCGACGATACCGGCGGTGCGGCAGTTGCGTTCCGGCTCTGCATCATCCGGCCACAGGCAACGGTAACAGCCTTGTTCCCACGGTGGCGTCAGTACCATTAGCTGGCCGCCAAAGCCCACCGCGCTGGCGGTGATGAGCGGCGTGTTAAGCGTCACGCAGGCGGCGTTGATTTCCTGGCGCGTCGCCATGTTGTCGGTACAGTCGAGCACCACGTCGGCACGCGCTACCGCATGCCGGAGCGCCTCACCAGTCAGACGTTGTTCAAGGGCGACCAGTTTGGTGTCCGGGTTCAGGCGCGCCAGATGCCGCTCAGCCGCCTGTGCTTTCGGGCGAGCGATATCGTCGGTGGTGAACAATATTTGCCGCTGTAGGTTGCTGAGGTGAATATCGTCATCGTCTGCCAGCGTTAGCGTGCCGACGCCCGCGCCCGCCAGATACAGTGCGGCAGGAGAACCCAGCCCGCCTAAACCGACGATCAGCACATGGCTATCGAGCAGCTTTTGCTGGCCTTCAATGGCGATATCGCCGAGCAGGATCTGGCGGCTGTAGCGCATAAAATCACGGTCATTCATCGCCGACTCCCGCAATGTCCAGGAGCTGCGCTGTGGCTGCTTGCCAGTCTGCGGCGTGGGTTATGGCGCTGACCACGGCAATGCTGCCAACGCCGGTCGCCAGCACCGTAGGCGCGCGTTCCAGGCTGATACCGCCGATGGCGACGGTGGGGTAATCGGAGAGCCTCTCAATATGGCGTGCCAGTTGCGCTACCCCCTGCGGGGCCGACGGCATCTGTTTGGTTTGCGTCGGGAAGATATGCCCTAAGGCGATGTAAGAAGGACGCGCCGCCAGCGCTACGTCTATCTCCATATCATCGTGAGTGGAAACCCCCAGACGTAACCCCGCCGCCTGAATGGCCTTCAGGTCGGTGGTTTCGAGGTCTTCCTGACCCAGATGCACGCCGTACGCGTTGTGCTTAATTGCCAGACGCCAGTAGTCGTTGATAAACAAGCGAGCGTCATACCGACGCCCCAGCTCAATGGCGGCCACCACATCCGCTTCGACCTCTTCATCACACTTATCTTTAATGCGCAGTTGGATCGTACGCACACCTGCCTGCAGTAAGCGTTCAATCCATTCAACGCTGTCCACCACCGGGTAAAGCCCGAGGCGGAACGGCACGGGCGGGAAATCAGGCTGGTACATTACGCCTCCTCATTTTTGAGATAGATTTCGCCGCCTCTGGCGCGGAAGTTCTCCGACATATCCGCCATGCCCACTTCGATGGCTTGCGCGGCGGCATAGTCCCGCACTTCCTGGCTGATTTTCATCGAACAGAACTTCGGCCCGCACATGGAGCAGAAGTGAGCGACCTTGCCCGATTCCTGCGGCAGGGTTTCATCGTGATAGGCGCGGGCGGTGAACGGGTCGAGTGCGAGGTTAAACTGGTCTTCCCAGCGGAATTCAAAGCGCGCTTTCGACATGGCGTTATCGCGGATCTGCGCACCCGGATGGCCTTTGGCTAAATCCGCGGCGTGGGCGGCGATTTTGTAGGTAATCAGCCCTTGCTTCACGTCTTCTTTGTTCGGCAAGCCGAGATGCTCTTTTGGTGTGACGTAGCACAGCATCGCACAGCCAAACCAGCCGATCATCGCCGCACCAATGCCGGAGGTGAAGTGGTCATAGCCCGGCGCGATATCTGTCGTCAACGGCCCTAAGGTGTAGAACGGCGCTTCATGGCAGTGCTCCAGCTCTTCGGTCATGTTGCGCTGGATCATCTGCATCGGCACATGACCGGGGCCTTCAATCATCACCTGCACATCGTATTCCCAGGCGATTTTGGTCAGCTCGCCCAGCGTATGCAGCTCGGAGAACTGCGCCTCGTCGTTGGCATCCTGAATCGAGCCTGGACGCAGGCCGTCGCCGAGAGAGAGCGAAACGTCGTAGGCGGCACAGATTTCGCAAATCTCGCGGAAATGTTCAAACAGGAAGTTCTCTTTGTGATGAGAGAGACACCATTTCGCCATGATCGAACCGCCGCGCGAGACAATACCGGTCAGGCGTCTGGCGGTCATCGGCACGTAGCGCAGCAGTACGCCCGCGTGAATGGTGAAGTAGTCGACGCCCTGTTCGGCCTGTTCGAACAACGTGTCGCGGAAGGCTTCCCAGGTGAGATCTTCGGCGATCCCGTTAACCTTCTCCAGCGCCTGGTAGATCGGTACGGTACCGATCGGCACCGGGCTGTTACGCAGGATCCACTCGCGGGTTTCGTGAATATAGCGGCCGGTGGAGAGGTCCATCACCGTATCTGCGCCCCAGCGTGTCGACCACACCAGCTTTTCCACTTCTTCCTCGATGGAGGAGGTCACCGCCGAGTTACCGATATTGGCGTTCACCTTCACCAGGAAGTTGCGGCCGATGATCATCGGCTCTGATTCCGGGTGGTTGATGTTGGCGGGGATAATCGCGCGGCCCGCAGCGACTTCATCACGCACGAATTCCGGGGTGATGTTTTCCGGCAGGCGAGCGCCAAAGTTCATCCCTGGATGCTGATGGCGCAGCACTTCACTACGAATGCGCTCGCGGCCCATGTTTTCACGGATGGCGATAAATTCCATCTCCGGGGTAACCATCCCCTGACGGGCATAGTGCAACTGGGTAACGCGCTTGCCGGCTTTGGCGCGTTTTGGCGTCAGCAGGCCGCTGAAACGCAGCGCGTCCAGGCCATCGTCGGCCAGCCGTTCTTTGGTGTAAGCGGAGCTACGGTCGTCCAGTTCTTCGCTATCGTTACGCGCCGCAATCCACGGCTGGCGTAGTTTCGCCAGACCCTGCTGGACGTTAATCGCCACCTCAGGATCGCCATACGGCCCGGAGGTGTCGTACACCGGGACGGCTTCGTTCTCTTCAAGCTGCGGATTGTCTTTCGTACCGCCAATCAGCGTCGGGCTTAACTGGATTTCGCGCATCGGGATGCGGATATCCGGTTGAGAACCGGTGATGTAGATACGTTTGGAGTTAGGAAAGGCGGTACCTTCCAGCGTGTCGATAAAGTGTTGGGCTTGGGCGCGCTGTTCGCGGCGTGATGGTTTCGTAGTAACAGACATAGCTCATTCCAGATAAAAGTAAGGATATGGCTTGTCAGACGACGGATTGAGTAATGGATGCGCGCCGCCCGTAATGGCGGCAGCATAAAGCTGAATTACTCTTGTTCCCTTCGCAGGTATTAGCCTGATCAGGTTCCGCGGATCCCGAATTAACGGTCTCAGCCTACGCTTTCACGTAAGGCACTCCGACAAGAAGCAACCTCTGATGAGTAGAGGTAATGAATGTAAACTACGCGTTAATGTCGCAAATCTCAAGCAGGACGTTTGATCATGCCACTCTCGTGCATCGCATCAAAAACCAGCATGATCAGCTTATCTTCCAGCACGAACCGGGCTTCCAGCGCTTCGCCGATATCCGATAAGGCCTGTTGAAATTCAAGGAAGTTATCATGATCAATGGCGGTCTCCAGACTGGAATCATAGTAGTCCATGATCAGTTGTGTATTGGCTTCCAGGAGCGGCCAAATTTTTGTGGCTTTTAAAAGCTGCCCGTTCCCTTCCAATTTATGGAGAATACGTTCATAAATACTGAAGTGTCCGGTGGAAAGGTAATCGACCAGGCTCTGGCAAAAAGCATCCAGCGCCTTTTCATTGAGCCGCATGTACGATTCTTTGCCTGGTTTAATGCCAACCAGATTGTAGTAAGCCACGAGCAGGTGCTTACGTACATGTAGCCAGCGATCAACCAGTTTGTTACTTCCTCCGACGTGCTCCGTCAGGCTTTCCAGCTGGTTTAGCATGATTGACTCCGCAAGATGGTGTTTAGGAACGGCTCACCCGTAAATGTAAAAATAATGTAAACAACATGCCTGTGAAGCAAAGGTTGCGCAAGAGATATGGATCGTATAATTGAAAAATTAGATAGCGGCTGGTGGATTGTCAGTCATGAGCAAAAGTTATGGTTGCCTCATGGCGAACTGCCTTATGGCGACGCAGCAAGTTTTGATCTGACCGGACAGCGAGCACTTCCTATAGGGGAATGGGAAGGGGAGACGGTCTGGCTGGTGCAGCAGCAGCGTCGGCACGATATGGGGTCTGTGCGCCAGGTCATTGACCAGGATGTTGGTCTGTTTCAACTGGCCGGACGCGGCGTACAACTGGCCGAGTTCTACCGCTCACATAAATTCTGCGGTTACTGCGGTCATCCCATGCACCCGAGTAAAACGGAATGGGCGATGCTGTGTAGCCACTGTCGAGAACGCTATTACCCGCAAATTGCCCCCTGCATTATCGTCGCTATTCGCCGTGACGACGCTATCCTGCTTGCCCAACATGTTCGCCATCGTAACGGCGTGCATACCGTACTGGCGGGTTTTGTCGAAGTGGGCGAGACCCTCGAGCAGGCGGTGGCGCGCGAAGTCATGGAAGAGAGCGGCATTAAGGTGAAAAACCTGCGCTACGTCACTTCTCAGCCGTGGCCGTTCCCACAGTCTTTGATGACCGCATTTATGGCGGAGTATGATAGCGGCGAAATTGTGATTGACCCGAAAGAACTGCTGGAAGCGAACTGGTATCGCTACGACGATTTACCGCTCCTGCCCCCGCCGGGTACCGTCGCGCGTCGATTGATTGAAGATACTGTCGCCCTCTGTCGGGCAGAGTATGAGTGACACTCATGTTACACTGGCGTGAAAAAGCTCAAGGAATGGAAAAATGACCGAACTGAAGAACGATCGTTATCTGCGTGCGCTGCTGCGCCAGCCCGTTGATGTCACTCCGGTATGGATGATGCGCCAGGCGGGCCGCTATCTACCGGAATATAAAGCCACGCGCGCTGAAGCGGGCGATTTTATGGCGCTGTGCAAAAATGCCGAGCTGGCCTGCGAAGTCACGCTGCAGCCGCTGCGTCGCTATAAGCTTGATGCGGCGATCCTCTTTTCGGATATCCTGACGATTCCCGATGCGATGGGACTCGGGCTGTATTTTGAAGCCGGAGAGGGCCCACGCTTTACCTCGCCGATCGCCAGCAAGGCTGACGTTGACAAACTGCCGATCCCGGACCCGGAAGATGGGCTGGGTTATGTGATGAATGCGGTGCGCACTATCCGCCGTGAACTGAAAGGCGAAGTACCGCTGATCGGCTTCTCCGGTAGCCCGTGGACGCTGGCGACCTATATGGTCGAAGGCGGCAGTAGTAAGGCCTTCACCGTGATTAAAAAGATGATGTACGCCGATCCAAAGGCGCTGCATCTGCTGCTTGATAAGCTGGCGCAGAGTGTCACGCTGTACCTGAACGCGCAGATCAAAGCGGGCGCGCAGTCAGTGATGATTTTCGACACCTGGGGCGGTGTGCTGACCGGTCGCGACTATCAGCAGTTCTCCTTGTATTACATGCACAAAATCGTCGATGGCCTGCTGCGCGAGAACGAAGGTCGTCGCGTACCGGTGACGCTGTTCACCAAAGGCGGTGGTCAGTGGCTGGAAGCGATGGCGGAAACCGGCTGTGATGCGTTAGGTCTGGACTGGACCACTGATATTGCCGATGCGCGTCGTCGTGTAGGCCATAAAGTGGCACTGCAGGGCAATATGGATCCGTCCATGCTGTACGCGCCGCCAGCCCGCATCGAAGAAGAGGTGGCGACGATTCTGGCCGGTTTTGGTCAGGGTGAAGGTCATGTCTTTAACCTGGGCCACGGCATTCATCAGGATGTCCCGCCAGAGCATGCGGGTGTCTTTGTGGAGGCGGTACATCGGTTGTCCGAACAGTACCACCGCTAAGGAGTCATTATGGATCTTGCGTCACTACGCGTGCAGCAGCTTGAACTGGCCTCTTCAGTGATCCGCGAAGATCGCCTGGAGAATGATCCGCCGGATCTGATCGGCGGGGCGGACGTTGGGTTCGAACAGGGAGGGGAAGTGACGCGAGCCGCGATGGTCTTACTGAAGTACCCCTCGCTGGAACTGGTTGAATACAAGGTGGCGCGAATCGCCACCACCATGCCCTACATTCCTGGCTTTCTCTCCTTTCGCGAAACACCCGCGCTGATGGCCGCCTGGCAGCAGCTTTCGCACAAGCCTGATCTGCTGTTCGTTGACGGTCATGGGATCTCTCACCCTCGCCGTCTGGGCGTGGCCAGCCATTTTGGCCTGCTGGTGGATGTCCCGACGATTGGCGTCGCGAAAAAACGGTTGTGCGGCAAGTTTGAGCCGCTCGCCGCCGAACCCGGAGCGTTAGCGCCGTTGCTGGATAAAGGCGAACAGCTGGCATGGGTTTGGCGTAGCAAAGCACGCTGTAACCCGCTATTTATCTCTACGGGTCATCGAGTGAGCCAGGACAGCGCGTTAGCGTGGGTACAACGCTGTATGAACGGCTATCGTCTGCCGGAACCAACACGCTGGGCAGATGCGGTGGCATCCGCACGCTCTGCTTTTACGCGGCTTGCAGCAAAAACGCCCCATATCGGGTAAACTGCCGCTAATTTCCGTATTTGAGAACTCATCATGTTACAAAATCCGATTCACCTGCGTCTGGAGAAGCTGGAAAGCTGGCAGCACGTCACGTTTATGGCCTGTCTGTGCGAACGCATGTACCCCAACTACGCCATGTTCTGTAAGCAAACCGAATTCGGCGATGGACAAATTTACCGCCGGATTCTGGATTTGATTTGGGAAGCGCTGACGGTTAAAGACGCGAAAATCAATTTCGATAGTCAACTGGAAAAGTTTGAAGAGGCTATTCCTTCAGCAGATGATTACGATCTGTACGGCGTTTATCCGGCGATTGATGCCTGTGTGGCATTAAGCGAACTGATGCATTCGCGTCTTAGTGGTGAAACGCTGGAACATGCAATTGAGGTTAGTAAGGCTTCGATTACGACGGTTGCGATGCTGGAAATGACCCAGGCAGGTCGCGAAATGACCGATGAAGAGCTCAAAGAGAACCCGGCCGTTGAGCAAGAATGGGATATTCAGTGGGAAATTTTCCGACTTTTAGCCGACTGTGAAGAACGCGATATTGAGCTGATAAAAGGGCTTCGTGCAGACCTGCGCGAGGCTGGCGAGAGCAATATTGGTATAAATTTTCAGCAATGACACCATAAAACGTGATTTAACGCCTGATTTGTCGTGCCTGAAGGCTTCCCATCCGCCCCCGGTCTGGTCTACATTTGGGGGGCGAAAAAAAGTGGCTATCGGTGCGTGTATGCAGGAGAGTGCTTTTCTGGCATTTCCGTCGCACTCGATGCTTAGCAAGCGATAAACACATTGTAAGGATAACTTATGAACAAGACTCAACTGATTGATGTAATTGCAGACAAAGCAGAACTGTCTAAAACACAGGCTAAAGCTGCTCTGGAATCCACTCTGGCTGCTATTACTGAGTCTCTGAAAGAAGGCGATGCTGTACAACTGGTTGGTTTCGGTACCTTCAAAGTGAACCACCGTGCTGAGCGCACTGGCCGCAACCCGCAGACCGGTAAAGAAATCAAAATTGCCGCAGCTAACGTACCGGCATTTGTTTCTGGTAAAGCACTGAAAGACGCGGTTAAGTAATTCGCGTGGCAGTGAACAGTTTTATCGAAGGGGCGGTTTCGCCCCTTTTGTCCATCTGGCGTCATTCGCTTTGGCTTTCAGGTGTTCTGTTACTGTCTGCCTGTAGTCGCCACTCTGAGCTTCCTCCGTTCACGGCCAGCGGCTATGTTGGCGATCAGGGGGCGGTACGCATTTGGCGTAAAGATTCCAGCGACGATGTTCACTTACTCTCGGTATTTAGTCCGTGGCGTAAAGGCGATACCACCACCAGTGAATACCGCTGGCAGGGTGATTCGCTCTCGCTGATAGAACTCAACACTTACAGTCAACCACCGGAACATGTCCGTATACGCTTCGATGACCGGGGCGAACTGAGTTTCATGCAGCGTGAAGTCGATGGGCAAAAGCAGCAGCTTTCCAGCGATCAAATTGCGCTTTACCGCTATCGTGCCGATCAAATCCGCCAGACCAGCGATGCGTTGCGTCAGGGACGGGTGATATTGCGTCAGGGACGCTGGCATGCGAATAAGACAGTCACGACCTGTGAAGGTGAAACACTGAAACCCGACCTGGAATCGTGGGCGATAAACCACATTGAGCGCCGCCAGAGCCATTCATCTGTAGAAGTGAGTGTGGCATGGCTGGAAGCGCCCGAAGGGTCGCAGCTACTGCTGGTCGCGAATGAAGATTTTTGTCACTGGCAGCCTACTGCCAAAACCTTCTGAAAACCTGATGGCAGAACATCGGGCCAGATAAGGCGAGACCACTATCCGGCAAAAAACGCTTACCAGTGGCCCATTCCCATATGGCCGCCGCGATGGTTACCGCCGCCGCCGCACCCGCCGTAGCCCATTCCCGCTCCGCGAGGTACGCCTGCCTGAGCCATTGCGACATCGCGTTTAACGCGCTGTTCATCCAGTGACTGATTCAACGCCTCCATCTCTTTTGCCACGGCATTAATTTTTGCAGTGTCTGGCGAGCTGGCTGTTAGTAACGCGTTGTACTCATAACGTTTAGAGGTCAACTGTTGGCGCAAGGCGCTGGTCTGCGAGTAGTAATCATCATAGATTTTCTGCGCGCTAGCCTGCTGCTCAGCGGTCATTGGCGTACCACCTCGTTGCTGCATTCCATCACCATATCCCCAGTGATTTTGCGCCAGCGCCGGGGTAGAGCCCAACGCGATAAGAGAAAGTGCAATCAGTGCCAGTTTGTTGTTCCGTTTCATGGGTCGTTCTCCTGTTGGTTAGATTACATTTCCTTTTGCATCTTCCGTGCCAAAGCGGCAATCCCGGTCCCGCGGGCGTTGTACTCGTGGTCTTTACAGGGCGGCGGGTAAAAATGACTCGCCAGAACGCGCCGGCGGGTCATTTTTACCCGCTACTTTCAGCGGTTTGTGTCTGAGGGCAGGGTTATCACGGAGAAAAAATGGCATGATTTCTGCTGTATACCTGCAACGATGAAAGGAACAGGCGGGATAGAGGGAGAGCGTATGCGTCTTTATAAGGACACGGCGGCCAAGTGGTTGAGCCGACTCTTGCTGGCGGCAATCCTGATTTTGGTCGGTTGGTTTTCGATTATGACCATTCGGGACTATGGGCGGGAAAGCGGTGCTGCGCGGCAAACGCTACTGGAAAAAGGCAGCGTGCTCATTCGCGCTCTGGAGTCTGGTACGCGCGTAGGTATGGGGATGCGCATGCATCATGCTCAACAGCAGACGCTGCTGGAGGAAATGGCCGTACAACCAGGCGTGCTATGGTTTGCCGTTGTTGACGATCATGGCGTCATTATTACTCACAGCAATTCCTCGATGGTCGGTAAAACGCTCTATTCACCGGATGTCCTGCGGCAACTAAGTCCCGGGGAACAAGAAAGCTGGCGGAATATTGACATGCCAACGGGGGGCGGTGAAAAAACGCCGGTCCTGGAAATTTATCGCCAGTTTCAGCCGATGTATGGTCCAGGACGTCATGGTATGGCGCGCTGTGCCAGCAATGACGGACAGCTTATCACCCCCGCACAAACTATATTTATCGCTTTTGATGCCAGCGATCTGGCTGCGACTCAGGCAAGAGAGTGGCGTAACACCCTGATTGTCCTGTCTGCACTGGCGGCGGTGCTGCTGGCCACTGTGCTGACGTTCTTCTGGTATCAGCGCTATCAGCGCTCGTACAAACAACTGCAGGATGCGATGAAGCGTAAAGAAAAACTGATGGCGCTCGGGCATCTGGCGGCTGGGGTCGCCCATGAGATTCGAAACCCGCTTTCATCGATCAAAGGGTTAGCGAAGTATTTTGCCGAACGAACTCCGGCTGGTGGTGAGTCGCATGAGCTGGCGCAGGTGATGGCGAAAGAGGCGGACCGTTTAAATCGGGTGGTGAGCGAGCTGCTGGAGCTGGTGAAACCTGCGCATCTGACGCTGCAACAAGTGGATCTCAATGAGGTCATCACCCACTCATTAAACCTGGTGAGTCAGGATGCGGCAAGCCGGGAAATCCAGCTACGTTTTTCGGCCAATTCCACGCTGCCTGCCATTCAGGCCGATCCCGACCGACTGACTCAGGTTCTGTTGAATCTGTATCTGAACGCCATTCATGCGATTGGTCGTCAGGGCACGATTACGGTTGAAGCGAGTGAAAGCAGCGGCGATCGCGTTAAAATCGTGGTTATCGATAGCGGGAAAGGGATTGCAGCGGAACAGCTGGAGGCCATTTTTACGCCTTACTTCACGACTAAAGCGGATGGAACCGGCCTTGGGCTGGCGGTAGTGCAGAACATAATTGAACAACACGGTGGTACCATTCATGTGGCAAGCGTTGAGGGCAAAGGCGCAACTTTTACCCTCTGGCTGCCGACCAACGCGAAACAACAGGATTAACAAGGATGACGCGCGGAAAAATCAATATTCTGGTGGTAGATGACGATATCAGCCACTGCACCATTTTACAGGCGCTGCTGCGCGGCTGGGGTTATGAGGTTGCGCTGGCCTATAGCGGGCAAGCAGCACTGGAACAGGTGCGTGAACGCGTATTTGATTTAGTGCTCTGCGATGTGCGTATGGCGGAGATGGACGGCATCGCAACGCTGAAAGAGATTAAAGCGCTGAATTCGGCGATTCCGGTATTGATCATGACGGCGTTCTCCAGCGTGGAGACCGCCGTTGAGGCGCTGAAAACCGGGGCGCTGGACTACTTAATCAAGCCGTTAGATTTTGATAGTCTGCAGGAGACGCTGGAAAAGGCGCTGGCGCATACGCGGGAAACGGGCGCTGAACTGCCGTCGGGGTCGGCTGGGCAGTTTGGCATGATTGGCAGCAGTCCGGCGATGCAGCAGTTGATCAATGAAATCGCGATGGTTGCGCCCTCGGACGCGACGGTGCTTATTCACGGAGACTCCGGTACAGGGAAAGAGCTGGTGGCCCGGGCGCTGCATGCCAGCAGTGCCCGCTGTGATAAACCGCTGGTGACGCTGAATTGCGCGTCGCTTAATGAGTCGCTGCTGGAGTCCGAACTTTTTGGTCACGAGAAAGGCGCGTTTACCGGCGCGGATAAGCGGCGGGAAGGGCGCTTTGTGGAAGCCGAAGGCGGCACGTTATTTCTTGATGAAATTGGCGATATCTCACCGCTAATGCAGGTGCGTTTGCTGCGGGCTATCCAGGAGCGAGAAGTGCAGCGGGTTGGCAGCAACCAGACTATTGCGGTTGATGTCCGGCTGATCGCCGCCACACATCGCGATCTGGCGGAGGAAGTCAACGCCGGGCACTTTCGTCAGGATCTCTACTATCGCCTGAACGTCATCACTATTGAAATGCCTGCGCTGTGCCAGCGTCGGGAAGATATTCCGCTGCTGGCCGAACATTTTCTCCAGCGCTTTGCCACACGTAATCGAAAAGTGGTGAAAGGCTTTACTCCGCAGGCGATGGATCTGCTGATCCACTATGACTGGCCGGGCAATATCCGTGAGCTGGAAAATGCGATTGAGCGTTCGGTGGTGCTGCTAACGGGGGAATATATTTCCGAACGCGAGCTGCCGATGGCGATTGCCGCGACGCCGATAAAAACGGAATACAGTGGCGAGATCCAACCGCTGGTGGATGTCGAAAAAGAAGTGATTCTGGCGGCGCTGGAAAAAACGGGCGGCAATAAAACCGAAGCCGCCCGTCAGTTAGGTATTACGCGCAAAACGTTGCTGGCTAAGCTCAGTCGTTAGTTTTGCTCACGTTCGATGGCGCGCCAGCCGATGTCGTTACGGCTGAAGCTGCCGTCCCAACGGATGTCGGTCATCAGGGCGTAGGCACGCTGCTGCGCCTCGGCAACGGTGTTACCCAGTGCGGTGGCGCACAGGACGCGACCGCCGTTGGTCAGCACGCGATCGTCAGCAGACAGTTTGGTGCCCGCGTGGAACACTTTACCGTCAGCGACTTCTTCCAGCGGCAGGCCGTGGATCTCATCGCCAGTATTGTAGTTGCCCGGATAACCGCCCGCGGCAATTACTACACCCAAAGAGGCGCGTTCGTCCCACTCAGAGGTTTTCTCATCCAGCTTGCCGTCACAGGCGGCAAGGCACAACTCCACCAGATCCGATTTCATACGCAGCATAATCGGCTGGGTTTCCGGATCGCCGAAGCGGCAGTTGAACTCGATAACCTTCGGGTTGCCCTGTTTGTCGATCATCAGACCCGCGTACAGGAAACCGGTGTAAGTGTTCCCTTCCGCCGCCATGCCTTTTACGGTTGGCCAGATGATGCGTTCCATCGTGCGCTGATGCACTTCGTCAGTCACCACCGGTGCCGGTGAGTAAGCGCCCATACCACCGGTGTTCGGACCGGTATCGCCGTTGCCCACGCGTTTGTGGTCCTGACTGGTGGCCATCGGCAGCACGTGCTCGCCATCAACCATCACGATAAAGCTCGCTTCTTCACCGTCGAGGAACTCTTCGATAACGATACGGTGGCCCGCATCGCCAAAAGCGTTACCTGCCAGCATGTCATGGACGGCGGCTTCGGCTTCCTCCAGCGTCATTGCGACGATAACGCCTTTACCAGCGGCCAGGCCGTCGGCCTTGATAACGATCGGCGCGCCTTTCTCACGCAGATAGGCCAGCGCAGGCGCAATCTCGGTGAAGTTCTGATACTCCGCCGTCGGAATGTTATGACGGGCAAGAAAATCTTTGGTGAAGGCTTTGGAGCCCTCCAACTGCGCTGCACCTTCGGTTGGGCCGAAGATTTTCAGACCGGCGGCGCGAAACGCATCGACCACGCCAATTACCAGAGGCGCTTCCGGGCCAACGATGGTCAGATCGATCTTCTCATTCTGGGCAAAGCTTAGTAGCGCTGGAATATCGGTCACGCCGATAGCCACATTTTGCAGCGCAGGTTCCAGCGCGGTGCCCGCGTTGCCGGGTGCAACAAATACCGTTTCGACTTTTGGCGACTGCGCCGCTTTCCAGGCCAGCGCGTGTTCGCGCCCGCCGTTGCCAATCACTAATACTTTCATCGTCTGCTCCGTGGATTAATGGCGGAAGTGGCGCATGTCGGTGAACACCATCGCTATGCCGTGCTCGTCGGCAGCAGCAATGACTTCATCATCACGGATAGAACCGCCCGGCTGGATCACGCAGGTCACACCAGCGGCGGCGGCGGCGTCAATCCCATCGCGAAACGGGAAGAAGGCGTCGGATGCCATAGAGGAACCTTGAACTTCCAGACCTTCGTCGGCGGCTTTAATCCCGGCGATTTTTGCGGAATATACGCGGCTCATCTGGCCTGCGCCTATGCCGATAGTCATGTTCTCTTTGGCGTAAACAATGGCGTTGGATTTTACGAATTTCGCCACTTTCCAGCAGAACAGCGCATCGCGCAGTTCCTGTTCGGTCGGCTGACGTTTGGAAACTACGCGCAGTTCACCTTCGCTCACCATACCCAGGTCACGATCCTGAACCAGCAGACCGCCGTTAACGCGTTTGAAGTCCAGGCCCGGCACACGTTGTGCCCACTGACCGCAGGTCAGCACGCGGACGTTCTGTTTGGCGGCGGTGATTTTCAACGCGTCTTCGGTTGCGGATGGGGCGATGATCACTTCGACAAACTGACGGGAAATGATGGCTTGCGCGGTTTCGGCATCCAGCTCGCGGTTAAAGGCGATGATGCCGCCAAACGCGGAGGTCGGGTCGGTTTTGTACGCGCGGTTGTAAGCATCGAGAATTGAGGTACTTACCGCCACACCGCACGGGTTAGCGTGCTTGACGATCACACAGGCTGGCTCGTTGAATTCTTTTACGCATTCCAGCGCCGCATCGGTATCGGCGATGTTGTTGTAGGAAAGTGCTTTGCCTTGTACCTGCTGCGCGGTGGCAACGGACGCTTCTTTAACATTCTCTTCTATATAGAAGGCAGCCTGTTGGTGGCTGTTCTCGCCGTAGCGCATATCCTGCTTCTTAATGAAGTTCAGGTTCAGTGTACGTGGAAAGCGACCGGCGGCTTCTTTGCTTTCGCCGTGGTAGGCCGGGACCATGCTACCGAAGTAGTTGGCGATCATGCTGTCGTAAGCGGCGGTGTGTTCGAAGGCTTTAATCGCGAGGTCGAAACGCGTGTCGAGGGTCAGAGAACCGTCGTTGGCATCCATCTCTTTAATAATGGCGGCGTAGTCGCTGCTCTTCACAACGATAGCCACATCTTTATGGTTCTTGGCAGCGGAACGCACCATCGTCGGGCCGCCGATATCAATGTTTTCTACCGCATCTTCCAGCGAGCAGCCCTCACGGGCAACGGTCTCGGCGAACGGGTACAGGTTAACAACCACCATGTCGATAGGTGCGATGCCGTGCTGTTCCATAATCCCGTCGTCCTGACCGCGACGACCCAGAATACCGCCGTGGACTTTCGGATGCAGAGTCTTTACGCGTCCATCCATCATTTCCGGGAAGCCGGTGTAATCGGAAACTTCGGTCACTGGCAGGCCTTTCTCAGCTAACAGGCGAGCAGTGCCACCTGTAGACAGCAGCTCCACACCGCGTGCGGAAAGTGCCTGAGCGAATTCGATGATACCGGCCTTGTCAGAAACACTGAGCAGAGCGCGGCGGACTGGACGACGTTGTTGCATGGTAAATCCCCTGGATTTGACTATTACAGAGAGCGTTAGGTGAATTCTTGGCTAAAAACTCAGCTAACGCCCCTTACGGGGTATCCTTGTTGTGCGGGGGCATTGTAACGAAAACGTTTGCGCAACGCTCGCGAATTTTTAATTTTCGATTTTGACCTCTTCTTTTTCCGTTGAAGGATGCTCATATAAACAGAGAAGTACACAAACGATCGCGTGGTTTGTGGATAACTCTGTGTGTAAATGGGTATAAGGCGGGGTTTTGCTGTGGAATGCAGCGGTCAGTCATTTTTCTGCAATTTAAGGGTTGCGGGCCGCAGGAAACTCCCTATAATGCGCCTCCATCGACACGGCGGATGTGAATCACTTCACACAAA
>Ga0153982_1000065_pt1 | contig 31496 bp, 29 predicted proteins | sample TSGA066MetaG_FD_104743 | JGI IMG/M metagenome (GOLD analysis project Ga0153982, IMG submission 104743) | Attine ant fungus gardens microbial communities from Georgia, USA - TSGA066 MetaG | ecosystem: Host-associated > Fungi > Mycelium > Unclassified | place: USA: Georgia, Alexander Wildlife...
ATGCCGAACTCAGAAGTGAAACGCCGTAGCGCCGATGGTAGTGTGGGGTCTCCCCATGCGAGAGTAGGGAACTGCCAGGCATTAAATAAGTGAAGAAGCCCATCCTGCCGGATGGGCTTTTTTGCGTCTGTGCGGAATGAAAACTGCCGGATGCAGCGTACCATTTTATCCAGCCCATACTGCTGTAACCGGTGTGCAGACCTGAGAAGCGCAGCACACCAGGCGCTCCCGGCAGCCCATTGCCTGCTATCCGTGCACGGGGTTGAGTAACAGGTACTGTCACTCAGGATCGTCCACCTCTGTACGTCCCGTCACGTTAAACCCCATCTTTTTATAGAACGCAGATGTCAGCTTGTTAACAGGCACGGCTAATCTTACGTATGGATTTTGTGAGGGGTAGAGCAGTAAAGATATTGAGAGATGATCGGTTGGAAAGTATCAGAAACTATAAAAGCAAAAACCCGCCTTCAGGGCGGGTTCTTTAAATAGTGGTGCCCGGACTCGGAATCGAACCAAGGACACGGGGATTTTCAATCCCCTGCTCTACCGACTGAGCTATCCGGGCAACGGGGCGCATTAAACCGTATTCACGTCTGCCAGTCAATCAAATTTCGGGAAAAGATGTTCAACCGCTTAATATTGCGACAATCAGCGCGATTGTGCCTGAAGTTTGCACAAAACGTCCAGACGTTTTCAGTAACTAACGGTGCAATTGCTGTGGCAGTACCCGCAGGTGCGTCAGGTGGTGAGAGGGGCGTGGCTGGGTAGGGAATTTCGCACCACCGTGGCGATGATGCGTTTTAAGAGACTAATGGCACTATGTTTACTCACTTCGGCTTGGCGCTTAGGTCAGCGCACCGCCCATACGGCACTGAGCAAAGCGCAGGATATCTTCAGCCAGGCGGTGTGCCGTTTCGACATCAGCATGGCTACGATTCACTAGCATGCGGCTCAGACAGCCCTCCAGTACCAGTTCCATCTGTTTGGCGACCATTGCTGGGTCGTCAACTTCCAGCGTCGTCAGCAGCTCATGGGTGAAGTCATGTGCCGCCTTTTTTTGCTGATCGGCTAACTGATGGATCGGATGCCCGGGATCGGGATAGAACGTACAGGCGGCGATAAACAGGCAGCCTGGATAGCGATTATTGCTCACGCATTCGGACAGGGCGGTGTAGCGTGCCAGTAATTTCTGTTCAGCGCTCAGGGTGTCATCCAGCAAAAGTTGACGCCGCCAGATATCCACCCGCTGACTGAGGTAACGTAACGCATCGTACAGAATGGCCTCTTTGTCGGGCCAAAAGCGTTGTAGTTCATCAAGAGGATAATCGATACGTTCGGCCACCGTTTCCAGGGTGGTATTGGCTATCCCTTGAACCTCAAGTAATTTCAGGGCTTCTCCCAGGACATCTTCACGTTGCACGGTATTCTCCTCCGTATTTCCTGTTGCAAGTGTCGCTCACGGTTGGCGATCGCGCAAATGTGCGCTGAAGGTCGCGGCATCCATAAAGCCGGTTACCCGAGCCTCCGGATGCTCTTTCCCCTCGGCGTCAAAGAACAAAATAGTCGGCAAACCTAAAACCTGTAGATGTTTCAGCAGAGCGGCATCCTGGGCATTATTTGCAGTCACATCCGCCTGCAGAAGCACCGTGTCGCCTAGCGCTTGCTGAACCTGTTGGTTGCTAAACGTATACTTCTCAAACTCCTTACAGGCCACGCACCAGTCAGCATAAAGATCCAACATCACGGGCTTGCCTTTAGCTTGTGCCAGCGCCTGATTTAGCGCATCCACCGAAGCCACAGGCGTGAAGTTAAGGTGTGTCTGGGTTTGTGCATACGGCACGCCGAACGCCCAGTCCTGCAATGGCCGTACGCTTACCAGCGCTGCAGCTAACAGGATAATCTGCACGATGCGCATCCAGGCGTGCTTTGTCTGCAGGCTGGTGATGAATGCCCAGCTAAAAAATGCGACGCCCAACAGCGACCACAGGCGAACGCCCCAGTCGTCACCAATGACGCGTTCGAGTAAAAAGACGGGGAGTGCCAGAATGACAAAGCCAAAAGCGGTTTTGACATGTTCCATCCATGGGCCGCTTTTAGGCAACAGACGATTACCGAATACGGTAATCAGCATCAGGGGTAATCCCATCCCCAGCGCGTACATATACAGCGTGCCGCCTCCCAGCCACATGTTCCCGCTCTGAGCGATATACAGCAAAATCGCGCTTAGCGGCGCCGTTGTACAAGGAGAACAGATGAGGCCGGCAATCGCCCCCATCGCAAAGACGCTACCGGGGGAGCCGCCTTGCTGACGGTTACTCATCAATGTAAGGCGGGTTTGCAGCGATGAAGGGAGTTGCAGCGTGAACAAGCCAAACATCGAGAGGGCCAGCAGCGTAAAGATGACGGCAAGGCCAATCAGGACGTAAGGATGCTGTAGCGCAGCCTGGAACTGTAATCCGGCGGCGGCAACAACCAGACCCAGCGCGGTATAAGTGAGCGCCATTCCCTGGACGTAGATAAACGTCAGCAGCAGCGCGCGGCCGGTTGATAAGCGTTGTCTGCCGCCCAGTACGATGCCGGAAATCAGCGGATACATCGGCAATACGCAAGGCGTAAATGCGATGCCAATTCCTATTAGCAATGCCCACAGCGCTGAGAAGGGAAGCTGGGGGGCGGGTTGTGGTCTCTCTTGCAAAGCATCGGAGGCAGGCACTGGCGCAGGTGTCGCCCTGGTATTGGCAGACACTTTACTTAATGGCACCGTTTTAGTTTCTGGCGGATAGCAAAAACCGGCGTCGGCACAGCCCTGGTATGTGACTGTTAATGTTGCGCCTGATATAGCCTGATTGACCGTGACCGGGATAGTCAATTGTTTACGGTAAATCTCACTTTTGCCATAAAACTCATCTTCATGCCAGACGCCTGGGGGGAGTTTTACCTCGGCGATATCGGCCTGAGATGGCGTAATGCTTATCTGTTTGCGATACAGATAGTAGCCATCTTTAACCTGCCAGGAGAGGTTCAGATCGTGTTGGTTTTGCTGAAAATCAAAAACAAACGCCCGATCGGCAGGAACAAACTGCGAGCGGCCAGGCGCGTCAAATAATCCGGCAAAGGTAGATGTGCTGCATAGCAGCAGGATCAGCGTAAGGATGCGTTGAGCCATGAGCGGTAATCAAAGTCTCCGTGAGTGACGGGTAAAACCAGAAGTTCAGGTGTTTGGTATGGATGATGTGACTTCAGGCAATCGAGAAGGGCTTGCTGGTGTGTGACGGTGGTTTTTAAAATCATTTGGACTTCATATTCCTGCTCCAGTTTACCTTCCCAATAATAGAGGGAGGTCGCGCCAGGCAGCAGCGTCACGCAGGCGGCCAGTTTTTCCGCCAGCACTTTGGCGGCCAGATCCTGGGCGGTTGCTTCATCCGGGGCGGTACAGAGCACCACAACGGTATCGGGGATGGAAATATCCTGACTCTTTACATCAAGCATAAACACCTCGAAAGAACAGAGTAACCAGCTAAAGAGTGGTCACTATACAACGGACGAGGGAAGGATGTTAGTTAAAGCGGGATGATGATGAGGAGGAACTGCAGGGCGCGAAGGCACCCTGCAGTAAAGTCTTACAGCATGAAGCTGCCCAGCAAGAAGCCGAAGCAGACAGCCAAAAGCACGCCCAGAGTACCCGGGATGAAGAACGGATGGTTAAAGACGAATTTACCGATGCGGGTTGTACCGGTGTCATCCATCTGCACCGCCGCAACCAGAGTTGGGTAGGTTGGCAGAATGAACAGGCCAGAAACAGCTGCGAAAGACGCAACAGCAGTCAGTGGGGAAACGTTCAGAGCCAGAGCCATCGGCATCAGTGCTTTAGCGGTTGCAGCCTGAGAGTACAGCAGCGCAGAAGCAAAGAAGAAGATGACAGCCAGCAACCACGGATGACCCTGAATTACGCTACCCGCAGTATCTTTGATCCAGTCAATGTTGTGAGATACGAAGGTATCACCCAGCCATGCAACACCCAGGATACAAATACAGGCACTCATACCCGCTTTAAAGGTGCTGGAGTTCAGGATGGAGTCAGTTTCAACACGGCAGACGATCGTAGTCAGCGTCGCGACGCTCAGCATGATGATCAGGATTGCGTTGGTGGTGTTCATCAGCGGTTTAGCGACCAGGCCGAGGCTTGGGCTGTTGATGATGGCGTATACAACTACGCAAATCACACCCAGCAGGAACAACCAAACGGAGGTTTTCGCGCCAGCTTTGATTTCAACTTGTCTTTCACCACGCAGTTCAACCAAACCTTCTTCCAGACGCTTACGATAAATCGGATCGTCAGACAGTTTGGAGTTGAACAGCATTGTTACCAGGAAGGACATCACCAGAACGGCCAGCAGAGTGGACGGAATGACCACGGACAGCAGGTGAATGTAGCTGATACCATGACCTTCCATGACGGAAGACATGTAAACTACGGCTGCGGAGATCGGAGACGCCGTAATCGCAATCTGTGCAGAAACCACTGCGGTAGAGAGCGGACGGCAAGGTTTGATACCTTGTTCCTTCGCGACTTCAGCGATAACCGGCAGAGTTGCCAGAGAGATGTTGCCGGTACCGGCAAAGATAGTCAGGAAATAGGTCACGATTGGTGCAAGGATCGTGATGTATTTCGGGTTTTTACGCAGCAGTTTTTCAGTTTGATGAACCAGATAGTCCAGACCACCGGCAATCTGCATGGCAGAGATGGCAGCGATAACCGCCATGATAATGGAAATAACATCGAACGGAATATTACCCGGTTTTACGCCAATAGCGGCAAGAACCAGAACACCCAGCCCACCTGCAAATCCAATACCGATACCCCCAAGTCTGGCACCTAAAAAGATTGCCAGCAAAACGATGATAAGTTCTAAAACTATCATATTAGCCTTCCTTGTTGTTTAACAAGTTGATATTAAATTGTTATTTTTAAGTAACTTCGAGTAAGAAAAAAGGCACGTCATCATGACGTGCCTTCTCTGGTACTACCCTACACGATTACTGTTCGCTTTCATCAGTATAACGTTTTGCTTTATAAGCAGGGTGCATCAGGTTCTGTGCAGAGAAGATATCGTCCAGTTCAGACTCGGTCAACAGACCGCGTTCCAGGACAACTTCACGTACGCTCTTACCAGTTTCGGCACAAATTTTACCGACGATGTCGCCGTTGTGGTGACCGATGAACGGGTTGAGGTAAGTAACGATGCCGATGGAGTTGAATACAAACGCTTCACAGACTTCTTTGTTAGCAGTGATACCACTAACGCATTTTTCCAGCAGGTTGTAGCAAGCATTGCTCAGAATGTGAATGGATTCAAACATTGCCTGGCCAATGACCGGCTCCATTACGTTCAGCTGCAGCTGACCAGCTTCAGATGCCATCGTAACGGTGATGTCGTTGCCGATGACTTTAAAGCAAACCTGGTTTACGACTTCTGGAACAACTGGGTTCACTTTTGCTGGCATGATAGAAGAACCAGCCTGCAGTTCCGGCAGGTTGATCTCGTTCAGACCAGCACGTGGGCCAGAGGAGAGCAAACGCAGGTCGTTACAGATTTTGGACATCTTAACAGCCAGACGTTTCAGCGCGCCGTGAACCATAACGTATGCGCCACAGTCAGACGTTGCTTCAATCAGGTCTTCTGCCGGAACACAGGCGAAGCCAGTGACTTCAGCCAGCTTCTGTACTGCCAGCGGGGAGTATTCTTTCGGCGTGTTCAGACCAGTACCGATTGCAGTTGCACCGAGGTTAACTTCCAGCAGCAGCTCAGCGGTACGACTAATGTTTTTCACTTCTTCTTTCAACAGTACGCTGAAAGCATGGAATTCCTGACCGAGGGTCATCGGTACAGCATCCTGCAGCTGGGTGCGGCCCATTTTCAGGATGTCCTGGAATTCAACAGCTTTTTGTTCGAAGCCTTCACGCAGCTGGTTTAGGGCATCGATCAGTTTGATGATGGATGCGTATACCGCGATACGGAAGCCAGTTGGGTAAGCGTCGTTGGTAGACTGACATTTGTTAACGTGGTCGTTCGGGTTCAGGTACTGATATTCACCTTTCTGGTGACCCATCAGTTCCAGACCGATATTGGCCAGCACTTCGTTGGTGTTCATGTTGACGGAGGTACCCGCACCACCCTGGTAAACATCTACCGGGAATTGATCCATGCATTTTCCGTTATTCAGGACTTCATCACACGCCGCGATGATGGCATTTGCCACACTCTTAGGAATGGTTTGCAGCTCTTTGTTGGCCATAGCCGCTGCCTTTTTAACCATTACCATACCGCGAACAAATTCAGGAATGTCGCTGATTTTGTTGTTGCTAATGTAGAAGTTTTCAATCGCTCTCAGAGTGTGAACACCGTAGTAGGCGTCCGCTGGAACTTCCCTGGTACCCAACAAGTCTTCTTCGATACGAATGTTGTTTAACATGTGAACCTTCTTTTTCAAGCTGCCAATGATTTGACTAAACACACAGGATATATGTGATTTCGATTGTTTCTCGACCGACGATTATCCCCTGCATCGGTCTGATACTCGAGATCATATGCTGGTTCAGGATTTCTACCGTAATCTGGATCACTTAAAGCGTGGAATTTACCCCTTATTTATTATTCTGTGAAATGGATCACCCCTTTGTGATTAACCCCAAATATTAGTGTACAAGCCACTTGAAATTTTGCTAACCACCACAATATCAAATCGATGCGATTAACATAATTTTTCGAACAGAAGTTGAACAAAACGGCTGTTATTAACAGGAGATCCCTTTGCGCTGGATACCATTACTTGCCATTTTTCTCTATGTTTACATAGAGATATCTATTTTTATTCAGGTTGCCCATGTGATGGGCGTCCTGATGACGCTGATTTTGGTTATTTTTACGTCGGTTATCGGTATGTCTCTGGTTCGTAACCAGGGATTTAAGAACTTTTTACTGATGCAACAAAAAATGGCGGCTGGTGAAAGTCCGGCTGCAGAAATGATCAAGAGCGTGTCGCTGATCATTGCCGGTCTGCTGTTGGTACTGCCCGGTTTTTTCACCGATTTCCTCGGTCTTCTTCTTTTATTACCCCCGGTACAAAAACATCTGACGATGAAACTGCTGCCGCATTTGCGTTTTTCGCGTATGCCGGGTGGTGGTTTTAGCGCCGGAACCGGTGGCGGTGAGACCTTTGATGGCGAATTTCAGCGTAAAGACGATGATCGTAACCGTCTTGATCATAAAGACGATCCTCGGGATTAAGCATCAGTATGCGGGCCGGATAAGCGTGAGCACCATCCGGCAGGTTATCTACCGGATAACGGCGTCAACGTCGCCTTATCCGGCCTGCGGGGTAAAAACAGCCACAGCCCTGCCAGCATAATCAGCGCATACAGGCTCTTCCAGCCAACCATTGCTAACAGCAGTAGACACAGTAGACCGCCAATGATCGCCAGCATGCGATAATGCCCTTTCAGTAACCGACATCCGGCCAGCATGCACAGCAAATAAATCATAATAAAGATGCCGTTAGCATAGACGATTAGCGCATCGAGATTGATTTTCAGCATATAGATGCACAACGTGCTGATCACGCAGCAGCCCAATACGGCGTTTAGCGCATTGCGCGGAAGGTGACGGGGAGACAGACGCGCCAGATGACTTTCCGGCTTATATTGCGCCTGCGACCAGACCAGCCGGGCGAAACTTTGAATATAAATGTTAAGACTGGCAAAACAGGCCAGATAACCAATGATGCAGGCGACCCACAGTGCCTGTACGCCAAATAACTGCACGACGATTTCTGGCAGTGAGGCCGCCGCGGCCATTTGCTCACCGTAGGCGCCAAAATGAAGCACGACGACGGTGCATGCCCAATAAACAGATCCCGCCAGCAGCAGGCCGATCATCAGCGCGCGCGGGAAATCCCGCTCCGGGTTTTTGAATTCAGACGCCAGATGGGCAAACGCTTCAAGGCCAACAAAACACCAGAACATCACCGACAGCGCGGCGAACAGTCCGGGGAGCTTAATTTCGGTTATCGCAGGGAAGGGGATTTCGCCTGGTTTCACATTGCCCGCCCACCAGATGGCGACAATGAGGGCAACAATCAATCCGGCAATGACTGTTTGCAGATTAGCGCTAGAGCTGGCTCCGCGGGAGCCGATATACCAAACCAATGCCAGCGTACCGAGCTCTGCCAACAGAAGCTGTTCGTCATGCCAGCCAAACATCGCCTGACCAAATCCGGCGGCAATATGTAATGCCGCAGGCAAGCCGACGGGAATCACCGACAAAAATAGCCATCCGGTGACGCGCTCCAGGTGTGAGCCAAAGGCCATACCAACAAAATGCGCCACGCCACCCGCGCTGGGAAAATGACGACCCAGGACGGCAAAGACAATCGCCACGGGAAAGACTAAAACAATCAGCACCGGCCAGGCCCACAGGCTGTTGTTGCCAGCCACCAGCGCGGCGAGCGCAGGGACGGCGAAAACGCCTGTACCAAGCAATGATGTCGACAACAGGCCAATGCCCTGAGCCAGTCCCAGCTCTTGTTTCAATCCGCTCATAAGTTGTTATCCGGTTATGCCCATTGACCGGGCTACAGCGCAGATTTTTGATGGTATCACAATCGTATTTGCTTATGACGACGTGACTGAAATCGTTATAAAATGTGATGCGAGTCAGCGTTTTGACGGAATTTTCTGCTGATATAAATTTTTTTTCGCTTGCCCCCTTGAAGGTACAAAGCCCCATCCCCATTTCTCTGATCACTAGCCGGGAAACCGTTCACGGGCCGGCGTCACCCATAACTGATAAAGACTTTCTCAAAGGAGAGCTATCAATGAGTATTCGTCCGTTACATGATCGTGTGATCGTCAAACGTAAAGAAGTTGAATCTAAATCTGCTGGCGGCATCGTACTGACCGGTTCTGCAGCAGGTAAATCAACTCGTGGCGAAATCATCGCTGTCGGTAAGGGCCGCATCCTGGACAACGGTACCGTACAGCCGCTGGACGTTAAAGTCGGCGATATCGTTATTTTCAACGATGGCTACGGTGTTAAATCTGAGAAGATCGACAATGAAGAAGTGTTGATCATGTCTGAAAGTGACATCCTGGCAATTGTTGAAGCCTAATCCGCGAACGACACTGAACATACGAATTTAAGGGAAAGAGAAAATGGCAGCTAAAGACGTAAAATTCGGTAACGACGCTCGTGTGAAAATGCTGCGCGGCGTAAACGTACTGGCAGATGCAGTGAAAGTTACCCTCGGTCCAAAAGGCCGTAACGTAGTTCTGGATAAATCTTTCGGTGCACCGACCATCACTAAAGATGGTGTTTCCGTAGCCCGTGAAATCGAACTGGAAGACAAGTTCGAAAACATGGGGGCGCAGATGGTGAAAGAAGTTGCCTCTAAAGCGAACGACGCTGCAGGCGACGGTACCACCACCGCAACCGTACTGGCGCAGTCCATCATCACTGAAGGTCTGAAAGCCGTTGCTGCGGGTATGAACCCGATGGATCTGAAACGTGGTATCGACAAAGCTGTCGCTGCTGCCGTTGAAGAACTGAAAGCACTGTCCGTACCGTGCTCTGACTCTAAAGCTATTGCTCAGGTTGGTACTATCTCCGCTAACTCCGACGAAACCGTAGGTAAACTGATCGCTGAAGCGATGGACAAAGTCGGTAAAGAAGGCGTGATCACCGTTGAAGACGGTACCGGTCTGCAGGACGAACTGGACGTGGTTGAAGGTATGCAGTTCGACCGTGGTTACCTGTCTCCTTACTTCATCAACAAGCCGGAAACTGGCGCAGTAGAACTGGAAAGCCCGTTCATCCTGCTGGCTGACAAGAAAATCTCCAACATCCGCGAAATGCTGCCGGTGCTGGAAGCAGTAGCAAAAGCGGGTAAACCCCTGCTGATCATCGCTGAAGATGTTGAAGGCGAAGCGCTGGCAACTCTGGTTGTTAACACCATGCGCGGTATCGTGAAAGTCGCGGCGGTTAAAGCGCCTGGCTTCGGCGACCGTCGTAAAGCGATGCTGCAGGATATCGCTACCCTGACCGGTGGTACCGTTATCTCTGAAGAGATCGGTATGGAGCTGGAAAAAGCAACTCTGGAAGATCTGGGTCAGGCGAAACGCGTTGTTATCAACAAAGACACCACCACCATCATTGATGGCGTGGGTGACGAAGCTGCAATCCAGGGTCGCGTGACTCAGATTCGTCAGCAGATCGAAGAAGCAACTTCCGACTATGACCGTGAAAAACTGCAGGAGCGCGTAGCGAAACTGGCAGGCGGCGTTGCGGTTATCAAAGTTGGTGCTGCGACTGAAGTTGAAATGAAAGAGAAGAAAGCCCGCGTTGAAGATGCTCTGCACGCGACCCGTGCTGCGGTAGAAGAAGGTGTGGTTGCTGGTGGTGGTGTTGCGCTGATTCGCGTAGCGTCTAAAATTGCCGGTCTGAAAGGTCAGAACGAAGACCAGAACGTAGGTATCAAAGTTGCGCTGCGCGCAATGGAATCTCCGCTGCGTCAAATCGTACTGAACTGCGGCGAAGAGCCGTCTGTAGTGGCTAACACCGTGAAAGCGGGTGACGGTAACTACGGTTACAACGCTGCAACTGAAGAATACGGTAACATGATCGACATGGGTATCCTGGATCCAACCAAAGTAACGCGTTCAGCTCTGCAGTACGCGGCTTCTGTTGCCGGTCTGATGATCACCACCGAGTGCATGGTTACTGACCTGCCGAAAGGCGATGCGCCTGACTTAGGTGCTGCTGGTGGTATGGGCGGCATGGGTGGAATGGGCGGCATGATGTAATTTAATCTTCATACTTCAAGCCGCTGGTTCGTTGGCTGCGGTCGTTCACCCAGTCGCTAACTCATGTAAGCGACTGGGAATTCATGAACCTGCCGCCTGCCTGCAACTTGAATTATTTGATTAAATACATATCTCGCGAAAAATGAGAAACCCTCGGGCAGAAATGTCCGGGGGTTTTTCTTTTGGTCATCTTTTTAGTATATGATTCAGCTACGGACATAACGTCCAACTAATTGATTATGGGGAATGACATGCACGTGAAATATTTCGCAGGGATCGTTGGTGCCGCGCTACTGATGGCGGGTTGTAGCTCCAGCAACGAACTGAGTTCAGCCGGGCAAAGCGTACGCTTCGTCGAAGAGAAGCCTGGCGCAGAGTGTCAACTGATTGGCACTGCAACCGGTACGCAAAGCAACTGGCTTTCTGGCCAGCACGGCGAAGAGGGTGGCTCTATGCGTGGCGCAGCAAACGATCTGCGTAACCAGGCTGCGGCAATGGGTGGTAACGTGATTTATGGCGTCAGCAGCCCATCACAGGGAATGCTGTCCAGCTTTGTTCCTACTGCCAGTGAAATGACCGGGCAGGTTTATAAGTGCCCAAATTGATCAATGCTGTTGATGCCGGATGGCGACGCTAAAACGTCTTATCAGGCCTACGATACAAATTCGTCGGCCTGATAAGCGCAGCGACATCAGGCATTTTGAGCGTTATGCGCAGACTGAGCGCGTAAATGATGTAGCGCGCGCAGACACTGCTCCTGATTGAGCTTTTGCGCCTTATCATCCGTCAACGTTCTGACAAACACCTGGCACGGTACACCGGCAAGCTTTTTCAGCCGCGGGCTGAAATCGAGAAGACGGCGAGTAATGGCTTCGGCCTCTTTGCTGCCGGAAGGGGCGCGAGTTTTTACTACCGAACCACAGAACTGGATTTTCCCTTGAGCATCCGTATAGCGGTAAATAATCGCCAGATAATGAGTAAACAGATTTTGTTTCCATTCGGGGTGCGTATAAGTGTCGTATTCCAGATTGTCGTTTTGCTGGCAATCAACATCGTACAGCGGCAGGAAATCCAGCAACGATGTAATTCGTAGCGCTAATTCCTGCATGCCAGCATTATTTATTGCATGAATAATAGCATGGGCCAGCACCCGAATCTGTAATTCATTAACCAGTAATTCGCATGTTTGTCCGTCATGCAGTGTCAGAGAAAATGTTAAGTTTTCCCCTTTGTCATCCATTAACATCAGCGAATTTATGCGGCGATTAATGTCGGCATTTTTTAGCTCATCTTCCTGAATCAAAGGAATATTTCCGTGCATTTTTTTGCTGGCTTTATCGCATTCCTCTTCATAATGCGCCTGCTCGTCTGCGCTAAGCTGATGTTTAGCGGATAGCCTGCTTTCCAGGGCGATAAGCAGGTCTCTTAACCCAAGCGGAGAAAGAAAAAATAACGACGCTTTATTCCTTTGTTCTTTTATCTTTAATGCTAAAGCAATAAATTCATTCTTTTGACGAATAACACCGGTATTAATGCCCTTAATACTTATAGCCATAAAAGGTTCTCCCTAACCATATATTTATTAATATTCTGAATTTAGTTCTATTTATACAAGTTATGAATTAATGATTTTATAGCGCTAATTAAAATAGCACAGATTAAAAGCATGGCTCCACTTATGGGGATATTAAATAATAAGTAATCGTGTTGAGTGTCCGGAATCGGACACTCAATAATGATTATTGTTGGCGTAGCTGCAGATCCAACGGCGTTTTACTTGGTTCTCCGCCAATTTCACGCGCCAGTTTGGGGACCATATAGCCGGAAACCAGCGTCAGCAGCTCACGCATAATGTGACGTGCTTCCTCGTCACTGACCATAAAGTGGGCGGCACCTTGCACTTTGTCCAGTACGTGCAGGTAATAGGGCATCACTCCCACATCAAACAGAGCGTTGCTCAGGTTCGCCAGCGTTTGTGCGTTATCGTTCACGCCACGCAGCAAAACGCTTTGATTGAGTAGCGTGACACCTGCGGTACGCAGTCTGACCATCGCCAGGCGGAACGTCTCATCGACCTCGTTGGCGTGGTTAATGTGATTGACCAGCAGAACCTGCAGGGAGGAGCGCGCAAAGCGCTGGGCCAGTCCTTCAGTAATGCGCGCTGGGATCACAATCGGCAAACGGCTGTGAATGCGCAGACGCTTAATGTGCGGGATGGCTTCCAGTTGCGTGAGTAACCAGTCCAGTTCATGGTCCTTGGCCATAAGCGGATCCCCACCGGAGAAGATAATCTCATCCAGCTCAGGATGCGCGCTAATGTAGTCCAGGGCGACCTGCCAGTTGCGCTTATTGCCCTGGTTTTCGGCATACGGGAAGTGTCGGCGGAAACAATAGCGACAATTTACTGCACAACCGCCTTTAACCAACAACAGCGCCCGGTTGCGATATTTATGCAGCAAACCAGGTACCACGCTGTGCTGTTCTTCCAGCGGATCGGTCGAGTAGCCAGGTGCAGCAACAAACTCTTCCTGAGAAGTAAGTACCTGACGCAAAAGCGGATCGTCCGGATTGCCTTTTTCCATACGAGCAATAAACGCGCGCGGTACGCGCAGGGCGAAAAGTCGTCTCGCGTCGCGTCCGGCCAACAGTTTTTCATCTGCGTCTATCTTCAAAAGATGCAGAAGTTCATCAGGATCGGTCACAACATCGGCAAGTTGCGATAACCAATCTTCTCTGGATGGGGTATTTAGGGTTACAATATGCGCCATTTTGTGGCTTAGCTACCAGTTAACAATTTTCAGAGGGCCTTATGGCAACGTACTATAGCAACGATTTTCGTGCTGGTCTTAAAATCATGTTGGACGGCGAACCTTATGCGGTTGAAGCCAGCGAATTCGTTAAACCAGGTAAAGGCCAGGCATTTGCGCGCGTTAAGCTGCGTCGTCTGCTGACCGGTACTCGCGTAGAGAAAACCTTCAAGTCTACCGACTCCGCTGAAGGCGCAGACGTAGCCGACATGAACCTGACCTTCCTGTATAGCGACGGTGAGTTCTGGCACTTTATGAATAACACCACTTTCGAACAGCTGGCGGCAGACGAGAAAGCGGTAGGCGATAACGCTAAATGGCTGCTGGACCAGGCTGAATGCATCGTGACCCTGTGGAACGGTCAGCCGATCTCCGTAACTCCGCCAAACTTCGTTGAGCTGGAAGTCGTTGAAACCGACCCAGGTCTGAAAGGCGATACCGCTGGTACTGGCGGCAAACCGGCTACTCTGTCTACTGGCGCAGTCGTTAAAGTTCCGCTGTTCGTACAGATCGGTGAAGTGATCAAAGTGGATACTCGCTCCGGCGAATACGTTTCTCGCGTAAAATAAGACATCTATTTGATCTTATGGCGCAGGTTTCTGCGCCATACTTTTTCCAGGGCAGGAATGATGAAACGTCTTCTCGGTCTTGTAATGCTCATCCTTTTCACCAGCACTCTCCTGGCGGGTTGTAATACCGCGCGCGGCTTCGGTGAAGACATCAAACATCTTGGCAATTCAATTTCTCACGCCGCCAGCTAATACTTTCTCATAGTCTTAAAAACGGTGTTTTATCCATCACACTTCCGAATCTTGTCTATTATTAATGAGCTATACACAAACAATATTGGCTAGAAAAGGAAGACGTTATGGTTAAAAAGACAATTGCTGCGATCTTTTCTGTGTTGGTTGTTTCTTCAGTGTTGACTGCGTGCAATACAACGAAAGGTGTTGGGCAGGATATCTCTGAAGGCGGTAGCGCAATCTCTGGTGCAGCGACAAAAGCTCAGCAATAATCATGAACGGTACGACGTCACGTCGTACCGTTAATTCCCCTTCCTGGGGAGTGAGAGAAATGGCGAGAAGCGGTTCCCCATGTGCAGTTTCATGCGAATATTCCGTTTATAGGTATAGACCGTCTTACCATGAATACTGAGTGCGGCGGCTATCGCATTGTTACTCACACCATCCATCCACATCGACATTACTTTCTCCTCCTGCGGTGTAAGCAGTGGAGTCGCGTTTTCAGCTATTTCTAATGTGGGGCGAAGTTGTAACGCCTCCTGAATCGTGTGTGAGAGCGTATTCAGCGTAGTGTGCTTGGTTAAAACCGAATGGGCCGCGGATTGAGGCAAAGCAATTGAGGAGTGCTGTCTTTCTACTGATTGCAGTAAAATCAGTGGGATGACGCCGCAGCTCATAAAAAAAGGCTTAATTGGCGGACTGGGATGGGTTTCGCTTATAAAACTGTATAAATCCGCGATCACCAGATGCGGTTTCCACTGCAAAATATGCTCTTTTGCTAACAGGAGATTATTGATCCCTGATACAAGAAATGAGGTGTTGAACCTGTCAGAATGATTAAGCAGGGCCTCAATCCCTGTACGGGTAAAGTGGCACCGGTCAATCACTAAAATTTTAAGCATAACCTTTTCGCATTCAGAAGAGAGGCAATCGACTTTCTGGATTCAGAAAGCCCTCCATCATAGAGAACTCCAATGAGTGCCAAATGCGGGAACTACGCCGCTAATTATGCTTAATTCTTGCTTTTAGCGGGCAGCGAATAAAAAGGTTGAAATTCATTTTCTCTCGGGCAAAAATGCGATTTCACACATCAGCTTTGCAGGACGACCTGCAAACGCTTCTTTCACCGGGGACGGCCCCATTGTTCTGGAGCCTGATATGTCCTGGATCGTTTTATTAATTGCAGGTCTGCTCGAAGTTGTCTGGGCGATTGGCCTGAAATATACCCACGGTTTTACGCGTTTGACGCCAAGCATTATCACTATTGTGGCAATGATCGTCAGTATCGCCATGCTTTCCTGGGCAATGCGTACGTTGCCTGTAGGTACCGCCTATGCCGTATGGACTGGTATCGGCGCAGTTGGGGCGGCTATTACAGGGATTCTGCTGCTGGGTGAATCTGCCAGCCCGGCGCGGTTACTGAGCCTCGGGCTGATTGTTGCCGGTATTATTGGCCTCAAGCTGAGCACCCACTAAGCGCCAGGCTGTTTTACCCAAATCAGCTTATTCACCTCAAACCCTTCCCGGGTCGCGATGGCCAACATTTGCTGTTTCATTTCATCTGAAATAGTAGGGGTCCGTGAAAGGATCCACAGGTAGTCGCGATCCGGCCCGCAAACCAGCGCGTGACGATATTCTCTGTCGAGGGCAATTACGTTATACCCGCCATAGAAGGGGCCAAAAAACGAGACCTTGAGCGCAGCGCGGTTTGGGTCGCCAGTGAAGTAGGCTTTACCCTCCGTTTTCTGCCACATTTCTCTGTCTGGGTTATAGCCCTTGTTAATAACGTTGATACCGCCGTCGTCGCGCAGGCTGTAGGTGGCGGTCACTTTTTCCAGACCACGCTCGAATCGATGGTCGAAACGCGCAATTTCATACCAGGTACCCAGATAGCGTTTGGCATCAAAGTTATTTACTACGGTAACACCTTTCGGTGGCGTTGGGGTGCTGCAAGCGACAACCAGGAATGCAGCCGTAACTGCAGCAACGACGGGCAGAATGCGCATGGGATATTCCTTGCTGGATTTTTGTTAAGTGTAGATGACAGCAGGAAAAAAAGAGAAAGAAAGGAAGCCCGATATCCCGGGCCTCCTTGTCCGTTACTGCAGTTTTTCAAGAATGCGCCAGGCGGCCTCGACGCGAACAGGGTTTGGGTAACTCTTATTTGCCAGCATCACGATGCCAAGATTTTTTTCTGGAACGAAAGCAACATAGCTGCCGAATCCGCCAGTGGAGCCCGTTTTATGTACCCATGAGGCTTTCACGGCAGGTGCGGGCGGGTTTACCTCAACGGCGGGAAGCGCTGCCAGTGCCACTTTGCTGTCGCTACCGCTAATTATCGAGTCGGCTTTCACCGGCCAGTTCAGCATCTCCCAACCCAGGCCCTGGTACATATCGCCAATACGCCAGTAACGTGACTGCGCAAGCTCGATCCCCTGCTGGAGCGTTTTCTCCTGAACCTGGCTGGCGTCCATGTTGGCCTGAACCCAACGGGTCATATCGACAATGCTCGATTTCACGCCGTAGGCTTCGGCATCAAGTTGCCCAGGGGATACATGCACAGGTTTTCCTTCGCGATAACCCCAGGCATAATCTTTTTGTTCGCTCTGCGGAACCGTAATCCAGGTATGCGCCAGTTTTAAGGGGTGCAGGACGCGTTTGGTCATCGCCTCTTCGTAGCTCATGCCTGAGGGTTTCATCGCCAGGGCACCAAACAGACCAATGCTGGAGTTAGCATAAAGACGTTTAGCGCCAGGGGCCCATTGCGGCTGCCAGTTTTGATAAAAGCGTAGTAATGCAGTTTTATCCGTAACGTCGTCCGGAATCTGAAGTGGCAGACCGCCTGCCGTATAGGTGGCTAAGTGCAGCAGGCTGATACCCTGCCACTGCTTACCAGTCAGTTCTGGCCAGTACTGTGTGACTGGATCGCTGAGTTTGATTTCGCCGCGGGCGATAGCATCTCCGCCCAGTACGCCGTTGAACGTTTTACTGACCGATCCGAGTTCAAACAGCGTTTGCTGAGTGACGGGACGGTTATTGGCGATATCTGCTTTACCCCAGGTAAAGTAATAAGGTTTTCCCTGATAGATAATCGCAACAGCCATACCCGGAATAGCCTGCTCCTGCATCAGCGGTGTGATGGTACGGTTAACGATATCGGCAATTTGCTGTTCTGTTTTTGCAGCGGCAAACGTGGAGAAAGACGCCGTCAGCAGCAGCGCGCAGCATATCGATTTTGTCATCATGAAATCAGTTCCGTAATTAAAAGTGAAAGGGGGTCCGGGCCCGTCAGACGCAATCAGTGTGTTTGATTTGCACCGTGTTGACAAACGGTTAAATTTAGCAGCAGATATAAGTTTTTCTAACAGGCCAGATAATGACGCGTAGCTATATCCCCCTTAACTCGCTGCGGGCTTTTGAAGCAGCGGCCAGACATCTCAGCTTTACCCGCGCTGCGATTGAGCTCAACGTGACGCATTCTGCAATAAGTCAGCATGTGAAAGCGCTGGAGCAACAGCTGAATTGTCAGCTTTTTGTACGTGGTTCTCGAGGGTTAATGCTGACGACTGAAGGGGAAAGTCTGTTACCTGTGCTTAATGACTCTTTCGATCGTATGGCGGGGATGCTGGATCGTTTTGCCACTAAACAGAGCCAGGAAAAACTTAAAATTGGCGTGGTGGGGACCTTTGCGATCGGCTGTCTTTTCCCTCTGTTGAGCGATTTTAAGCGCAACTGTCCGCATATTGATTTGCATATTTCCACCCACAATAACCGTGTGGATCCCGCCGCCGAAGGTCTGGATTATACTATTCGCTACGGAGGAGGAGCCTGGCACGATACCGATGCGCAATATTTGTGTAGCGCGCTGATGTCTCCGCTGTGTTCACCGACATTGGCCTCGCAGATTAAAGCACCAGTGGACATCCTGAAATTTCCGTTATTACGATCGTATCGGCGTGATGAATGGACGCTTTGGATGCAGGCCGCCGGAGAAGCGCCTCCGTCCCCGACGCACAACGTGGTGGTGTTTGACTCGTCCGTCTCAATGCTGGAAGCCGCGCAGGCGGGGATTGGTGTGGCAATTGCACCGGTTAGAATGTTCACGCATTTGCTCAGTAGTGAACGTATCGTGCAGCCTTTTCTAACGCAGATTGATCTGGGGAGTTACTGGATAACGCGGCTACAATCTCGTCCGGAGACGCCCGCGATGCGTGAGTTTTCACGCTGGTTGACCGGGATGCTGCACTAATAAAAAGGCCCGCCATTGGCGGGCCTGATAATTAACGCATGCGATTAGATGGTCAGGATCCCAATAGCCGTTACAACGGTCAGGATAGCTGCCAGTCCGTAGAATACCCATTTGCCCGCAGGCACGTGGATTTTCAGGTCATGCATCGCGTGGTGCATACGGTGTAAACCGCACCACAGCGGCAGAACGATCATCAGGAACAGAAACGCACGTCCGATGAAGCTCTGAGCGAATGCCAGTACGCGTTCATAGCTGAAAGCATCCGGAACAAAGCCCAGTGGCAGCATAATGCCGACCAGCAGGATCATCACTGGCGCAATGATTGCGCTCCACATACCGCCTGCACCAAACAGGCCCCAGAATACGGGTTCGTCAGAGCGTTTTGGATTTGGATTAATCATTCCGGACTCCTTACCAGAACAGGGCAACAAACAGTATTACTACTGTCGCAACCACAGTAACTGCCCAGAGACCTTTGATGATCGGCTCTGGCCCCATTTTTTCGTCTTTTACGATGATGTTGGCAGCTTTTGGCGCCAGCTCAAACCAGGTTTTGGTATGCAGTAGCGCTGCTGCCAGGGCGATAATATTCAGGATCACCACCACCGGGTTTTGCAAAAAGGCGACAAAGCCCATCCAGGACTCTGCACCATGCTTGAGTGCAAACAGGCCGATAATCAGTTCAATGCTGAACCAGACTGCCGGAACTGCCGTGCCTTCGCGCAGCATGTAAAAACGATAAAATGGCAGCTTTTTCCACCAGGTGGACGTCATTGGTCGCACATAGGGTTTGCGTTTAGTCGTCATCGTGCACTCCTTAGCGTGGTTTCAGGGTAGCGATAAGAAAGTCTTTTGAACTTTCAACTTTACCCTGCTGAATGGCCGCAGCCGGATCGACGTGTTTCGGGCAGACTTCGGAGCAATAGCCCACAAAAGTACAGGACCAGACGCCGTTCGGACTGTTCAACTGAGCCATACGCTCCTTCTTACCGTGGTCGCGGCTATCTTCGTTGTAACGATGCGCCAGTGTAATCGCAGCCGGTCCAATGAACTCAGGGTTCAGGCCGAACTGCGGGCACGCGGCGTAGCACAGACCACAGTTAATGCAACCGGAGAACTGATGATACTTCGCCATCTGCGCCGGAGTCTGGGTGTTTGGACCCTGATCCGGTGTACGCGGGTTACCGATGATGTACGGTTTGATCGCTTCCAGGCTTTCGATAAAGTGCGTCATGTCGACGACCAGATCGCGCTCAATCGGGAAGTTGCCCAGTGCTTCAACCTTCATGCCGTTGGTGTAATCACGCAGGAAGGTTTTGCACGCCAGTTTAGGCACGTTGTTGACCATCATGCCGCAGGAGCCGCAGATCGCCATACGGCAGGACCAGCGGTAGCTCAGGTCCGGTGCCAGGTTATCTTTGATGTAGCCTAGCGCATCCAGCAGTGACGTGGTTGCATCATAAGGAACTTCGTAGAAAGCACTGTGCGGCGCGGTATCGGTTTCCGGGTTATAGCGCACCACCTCAACTTTCAGGTTTTTCATCTCAGCCATTCGCCTTCTCCTTCTTATCGGCTGCTTCCGCTTCGCCACCGTAAACACGTTTAGCCGGTGGCAGAGTGGTGATTTTCACGTCGCTGTATTCCAGGCGAGTCGTGCCGTCAGCATCGCGGAAGGCGAGGGTGTGTTTGAGGAAGTTCACATCGTCACGCTCGGTGCAGCCTTCATCCAGACGCTGGTGCGCGCCGCGGGATTCTTTACGCGCCAGAGCAGAGTGCGCCATACATTCAGCAACGTTCAGACCGTGACCCAGTTCGATGGTGTACAGCAGGTCGGTGTTGAAGACGCTGGAGGTATCAGTGATACGTACGCGCTTGAAGCGTTCCTGCAGCTCCGCCAGTTTATCAACGGTTTTCTGCATGAGTTCCGGTGTACGATAGATACCGCAACCTTCTTCCATGGACAGGCCCATTTCGTCACGGATCTTAGACCAGTTTTCGTTACCTTCCTGGTTAACCAGATCTTTCAGACGTTTTTCAACGCCAGCAACCTGCGCATCGAGCGCGGCACTGTTTGCAGCGCCAGCCGTTGCTGCACGTTCTGCAGCCTGTTCACCGGCCATACGACCGAAGACCACCAGTTCCGCCAGGGAGTTAGAGCCCAGACGGTTAGCGCCATGCAGACCAACAGAGGAACATTCGCCTACAGCGAACAGACCTTTAATGCGGCTTTCACAGTGCTGATCGGTTTCGATACCGCCCATGGTGTAGTGCGCGGTCGGACGTACCGGGATCGGCTCTTTAACCGGATCGACACCCACGTAGGCTTTCGCCAGTTCGCAGATGAACGGTAAACGTTCGAGCAGTTTTTTCTCGCCGAGGTGACGCAGGTCGAGGTGAACCACATCGCCACGCGGGGTGGAAATGGTGTTGCCTTTACGCCATTCGTGCCAGAAAGCCTGAGAAACTTTGTCGCGCGGACCGAGTTCCATGTATTTGTTTTTCGGCTCGCCCAGCGGGGTTTCCGGACCCATGCCGTAGTCTTGCAGATAACGGTAGCCGTTTTTATTGACCAGGATACCGCCTTCACCACGGCAGCCTTCGGTCATCAGGATACCAGAGCCTGGCAGACCCGTCGGGTGATACTGAACGAATTCCATATCACGCAGCGGAACGCCGTGGCTCAGCGCCATGCCCATACCGTCGCCGGTTACGATGCCGCCGTTGGTGTTGTAACGGTAAACACGACCTGCGCCGCCCGTTGCCATTACAACTGCATTAGCACGGATCTGCATCAGCGTGCCTTCCATCATGTTCATGGCAACCAGGCCGCGAGCATGGCCATCATCAACCAGGATATCCAGAACGAAGTGTTCGTCAAAGCGCTGAATCTGCGGGAACTGCAAAGATGTTTGGAACAGCGTATGCAACATGTGGAAGCCGGTTTTATCCGCGGCAAACCAGGTACGCTCGATTTTCATACCGCCGAAGCGACGTACGTTGACGCTACCGTCTTCACGGCGGCTCCATGGACAGCCCCATTGTTCCAGTTGCGTCATTTCAGTTGGGCAGTGGTGGACAAAGTAATCCACGACATCCTGCTCACACAGCCAGTCTCCGCCTGCTACCGTATCGTGAAAATGGTAGTCAAAGCTGTCATGATCCTGCGCGACAGCAGCAGAGCCGCCTTCGGCAGCAACGGTATGGCTGCGCATTGGGTACACTTTTGAGATCAGTGCGATTTTAGCGTTGGGATTTGCTTGTGCGGCAGCAATTGCAGCACGTAATCCCGCGCCACCGGCGCCTATAATGGCAAGATCGGCTTGAAAGGTTTGCACGACATTCCTCCAGATTGTTGTTATTTCATTCCTGCCTGAAATCAGATGCTTCATCGGCTTCAAACAGGTTATGAACGCGTTTCCACTGCTCCTTTATAGGTACAATAGTATAGTCTCAGGGATGTGCGGGAAATTTGACGTGTTCGATTTTTTTAGCGTGTCAAAGGGGGGAATTATCATTGAATTTGATTAATTTAATTACTAAACCACCCCATGTCGCTTTTTTTATCCCATTGCCAGTGCGGATTATTGGCGCGCGAAATTTGTCTCGTTAACGCGATACGAGTAGACTTCGTGCCCTTGTCTTAAATCGGAGAAATAACCATGAGCGAAACGGCAACCTGGCAGCCGAGCGCGTCCATCCCCAATCTGTTAAAACGTGCAGCAATTATAGCGGAGATTCGTCGCTTTTTTGCCGATCGTGGCGTGCTTGAGGTTGAGACCCCTTGTATGAGTCAGGCAACGGTAACGGACATCCATCTGTTCCCGTTCGAAACGCGTTTCGTCGGCCCTGGACACTCCCAGGGAATGAATCTCTATTTAATGACCAGCCCGGAATACCATATGAAGCGCCTGCTGGTGGCAGGATGCGGCCCGGTGTATCAACTGTGCCGCAGCTTCCGTAATGAAGAGATGGGGCGTCATCATAACCCTGAATTCACTATGCTCGAGTGGTATCGTCCGCACTACGATATGTATCGCCTGATGAATGAAGTGGATGATTTGCTCCAGCAGGTGCTGGACTGCTCACCTGCGGAAAGTCTCTCTTACCAGCAAGCCTTCCAGCGTCATCTGGAGATAGACCCGCTGTCTGCAGATAAAACCCAACTGCGAGAAGTGGCGGCGAAATTGGATCTCAGTAATATCGCCGATACCGAAGAAGACCGGGACACCTTACTGCAGTTACTGTTTACGATGGGCGTTGAGCCGCATATTGGCAAAGACAAACCGACGTTTGTGTACCATTTCCCGGCCAGCCAGGCATCGCTGGCGCAAATCAGTACCGAAGATCACCGCGTGGCTGAACGTTTCGAGGTTTACTACAAAGGTATTGAGTTGGCGAATGGTTTCCATGAATTGACCGACGCGCGCGAACAGCAGCAGCGGTTTGAACAGGATAACCGCAAACGTGCCGCACGTGGCTTGCCACAGCAGCCTATCGACACTAACTTGCTTGAAGCGTTAAAAGCGGGCATGCCGGATTGCTCGGGCGTGGCGCTGGGTGTTGACCGTCTGGTGATGCTGGCGCTGGGTGCAGAGAGCCTGGCCGAGGTTATCGCATTTACCGTCGATCGCGCGTAACGCACTTATCCTCAATACAAAGTGGCGGTTAAATCGCCACTTTGTAGCATATTTTTTCATTTATCATCTAATAGCCACAATTTACTCCTGTATATTTGATATCGTTCAGGTATCAATTCTGTGTTGATTTTTCTATCGCTGAACTCTGTAAAGAGAGCAGTGCTAACCGGTGAGCGGCGTTTGTTAAACGCTTGCCAGAGTAAGGGATGGTTTAATGACCCAAACAATAAAAAAGATGAGTCTGCCAGGTCTCATCCTCATGATATTTACGTCTGTTTTCGGTTTTGCGAATAGCCCCTCCGCATTCTATTTAATGGGGTATAGCGCGATTCCGTGGTATATATTTTCTGCATTATTATTCTTTATCCCATTTGCTTTAATGATGGCGGAAATGGGGGCCGCCTATCGGAAAGAAGAGGGCGGAATCTATTCGTGGATGAATAATAGCGTTGGGCCACGCTATGCATTTATCGGCACGTTTATGTGGTTTTCTTCCTATGTGATATGGATGGTAAGCACCGCGGCGAAAGTTTGGGTACCTTTTTCAACCTTCTTATTTGGCGCGGACATGACGCAGCACTGGCGCATTGCGGGGCTTGAACCTACGCAGGTCGTCGGGTTGCTCGCCGTCGGTTGGATGATTCTGGTGACCTGCGTGGCCTCCCGGGGTATTAATAAGATTGCTCGTATTACGGCTGTAGGCGGTATTGCTGTAATGTGTCTTAATTTAGTTCTGTTGTTAGTGAGTGTCGCTATTTTGTTATTAACTGGTGGCCACTTTGCACAGGATATTAATTTCACTTCCTCGCCTAATCCGGGATATCAGTCTGGTCTGGCCATGTTGTCATTTGTTGTTTTTGCCATTTTTGCTTACGGTGGAATAGAAGCCGTGGGTGGATTAGTTGATAAAACAGAAAAGCCAGAAAAGAACTTTGCGAAAGGCATTATCTTTGCTGCAATTGTCATTTCTGTCGGTTATTCACTGGCTATATTTTTATGGGGCGTTAGCACCAACTGGCAGCAGGTATTAAGTAATAGCTCGGTCAACCTCGGCAATATTACTTATATCCTGATGAAAAGCCTCGGGATGACGTTAGGTAATGCGCTGCATCTTTCCCCTGAAACCACGATGGCGACGGGGGTGTGGTTCGCGCGTATCACCGGGCTTTCTATGTTCCTCGCCTATACCGGCGCTTTTTTCACGCTCAGCTATTCGCCACTGAAAGCGATTATTCAGGGAACGCCGAAGGCGCTGTGGCCAGCGCCGATGACCAAACTGAATGCCGTGGGGATGCCGACGACGGCAATGTGGTTACAGTGCCTGCTGGTGAGCCTGTTTATCCTGCTGGTTTCGTTTGGCGGCGATACGGCTTCAGCGTTCTATAACAAACTGACGCTGATGGCGAACGTCTCGATGACGCTGCCGTATCTGTTCCTCGCGCTGGCGTTTCCGTTCTTTAAAGCCCGTACGGGCCTGGAAAGACCGTTCGTTGCCTTTAAAACCCGAGCTGCGACGTTACTGGCAACATCCGTGGTTGTGCTGGTGGTGACGTTTGCCAATGTGTTCACCATCATCCAGCCGGTGATTGACGTTGGGGACTGGAACAGCGCATTGTGGATGACTGGTGGCCCGATCTTCTTCTCGCTGCTGGCGATGGCGATTTATCAGAACTACAGCCGCCGCACGGCCAACGAGCCTGAGTGGGCGGCGGAGTAAACTTCCAGCCGAATCCGGCCTACAAAAATGATTCTTCGTAGGCCGGATTCGGTGACGCTGCCATTCGGCATCATTCTTGTTTACAAACTCCCCGCCGGGCGACTGCTTCTGCCCGCAGAACTTAAGGTTCTTCCCGTTTGCTTACCGCCGAGGCTCTCCAGACGCATCTGGAACGGTGGGAACGGCATATCGATACCGTGCTCGCGGAAACCAGCCAGAATCAGCTGGTGGATTTCGTGGCGCAGTGGCATACGATGCCCCATCTCAGCGGCATAAATACGCAGCTCGAAGATTTGAATCCCTTGTTGCAGATCAACCAGGAAAACTTCTGGCGGCGGGTTATCGATAACCAGGGAGCAGCGTTGTGCGGCAGTAAGCAGGATCTGCGTAACCTCCTCGCTGTTAGCCTCCGACGGTGCCGGGATGGTTAATACCACACGGGTGACCGAATCGGATAACGACCAGTTGATAAACTGCTCGGTGATAAAGGCTTTGTTGGGCACGATTATCTCTTTGCGGTCCCAGTCGCTGATGGTCGTGGCGCGGGTATTAATTTTCGTCACGCTACCGGTAAGATCGCGAATCGTCACCGTGTCGCCAATGCGGATTGGTTTTTCAAACAGGATAATCAGGCCGGAAATAAAGTTGGCGAAGATCTCCTGCAAACCAAAGCCCAAACCGACACCGAGAGCTGCTACCAGCCATTGCAGTTTGGACCACTCAATACCGATCATTGAGAAGCCAACCAGACCGCCAATCAGCATCAGCAGGTACTTGGTGATGGTGGTGATGGCGTAACCGGTGCCGGGGGTTAAATCGAGATGTTGCAGCAGCGCCAGCTCCAGCAGCGCGGGCAGGTTGCGCACTAACTGGGTAGTAATGATAAACACCAGGATTGCGATAAGCACCGCACCCAGCGTTATCGGCTCTAAACTTTCCACCCCCTGCACCGTGGAGGTGACATCCCACAACGAGATGTTTTCCAGGAAGCCGAAAGCGGAATGAATTTCTGACCACAGAACAATGACCGAGAGCAGGGCGATAAGCATCAGGATAGAGCGCACCAGGCGCAGCGATTGCGCGCTGATAGCATCCAGATCCACTTCACTTTCATCAACATCAATCGTGCCTTCAAGGCTGGTGGAATGCGCTGGTTCTTCTTCACCCCGTGCGCGCTGCGCCAGCATTTCGGCACGTCGATGCTTGGCACGGTCAAACGCCAGCCGGCGGCGCTGGATCAGCATCCAGCGACGGATAACGTGATACACCACCAGTAACAAGAACCAGATAGCTACGGACGTTTCCAGACGCGCCAGTAAAGCTTGCGACGTGGCGAGATAGCCCACTGCCGCAGCGAGAATGGCAATCAGTGGTGCGCCCATCAGCATATTCCACAGCATGCTGTTGACCATGTTATCGCTGTTGCCCTCTTTATCGAGGTACAGCGGTATCCCGGCGCGTTTCAGGCTCAGGGTCACGACCGCCAACGCACCGCAAATCAGAATAAAACACAGACGTCCCAGTGAGGCGGAGAATTCCCGGTCATTGAGATTATCAAACATAATCACCGCCATGATCAGCGGGACAATCAGCCCGATGCTCATCAGGTAATAGTGCATGGCTTTCGCGACGCGGTTACGCGGCCAGCCAAAGTGGGCAATGAACAGACCGTTGGGGCGCGCAAAGGTGGCGCAAATCATTACCGCCCACAGCATGGGCACCGTGGCGGTAACGCCATCGCCGATAGCGACAGCCAACGGATAAGGCCAGGCTTCCTGTAATCCGTAACCGAGTGTTGCCCACAGCACCGGCAACGGAGAAGCGACGAGTATCGACCAGAACACAGTGCGTATCGTCAGCCAGAAATGGTCTTGGGTGACTTTCCCGACCCGCGCAGATGAACGCTCCAGAAAACGGGTGAAGTGTTTGCGCGAAGAGAGGCTAAAGCCAACCAGCACCAAGGCCGCGAAAAGCGGCAGCAGCGTTTCTTTGCTGGTCAGCATCATGATGCTGGCTTTGCCCAACTGATTAAACGTATCCAATGAGATTAGACGCCGCAGATCCTGGACGATATCGACAGGCCAGGAGAGCGAGATAGGGCTAACGTCTGACGTCCAGAACAGATAGCGGTGCGTTGCTTCGTTGACCTCTTTTAGCGCATCTTCCAGTTGGCTGTTAGAGACTTTGAGCTTGGTCAGCTCAAGGATCAGCGTATCACCGCCTTGTAACAAAGAATTCAGCAACTCACGCTGGGTGCGTAGCTGGGCGTTGAGAATGCTGCTCTGTTCAGCGGTCAGCGGTTGTCCATCGGCCTGATGAATCTGACGCAACTGCGGCTGTTTGTTGAGGAGATCCTCATAGCGCATACGGTGCACGCGAAGCTGCGCCATTTCGGTATCCAACTGCTGAGGCTTGGGCATTTCCGGTAAACGGGATACCTGCGCGCGCAGCGCTTCTCCCAGCATATTTGAGACCCCAAGCCATTGAGACTGCTCTCGCAGCGTATTCAATGCCTGGCGCACCTGTAGCGTTTGGCTGGCGGCTTGACGTTGTTGCGAGGCGACCAGGTCCATACGCTGCGCCTGCTGGTTTAATGCCTGAGACAATTCGCGGTTAACCTTGAACTGGTCGACAATACCTTCCGGCAGTCCCGCGCTGTTTTCCGCCAACAATTCGGTGCTTTCCAGCGCTCGCTCAGCTTCACGCTGGCGCTGACTGTTGAGCTGATTGCGCAAAGCCTGCAGGTAAGTATCAAGCTGCTGGCTCTGTTTTTCCGCCAGCTCTGAGCGCATACGCGCCAGCTCCTGGCGGTTATTAGCGGAAAGCTGCGCCAGCTCCAGTTCATCGACCAGGGCTTTGAGTTTGGCGGATTCAGCCTGCATCGCCTGATTCTGCGCGGGATTAGTGTTGGCGGTGCCAATACGTCGCTCAAGTTCATTTAGCTGGCGGCGGGCATCGGTTTGCTGTTGAGGAAGCTGACTTAACGAGTCGGCGATTTCCCGGGCGCGATCCTGCTCCTGCTGGGCCTGACGACTCTTTTCCAACAGTTGGCTGCTAACCTGGAGGATCTCCTGGTTTAACGCATCGGTGGTGAGTCCGGTTGGCACATTGCGCGGTTCGTCGCGCAGGTTGCTAAGCTGCGCGCGTAATGTTGCGGACAGCTTGGGGAAGTTATCAATAACCTGCTGATATTGCTGGGCACGCTCGAGAGAACCTTTACGCTCCTCGAGGGCATTCAGCGCGGACTGGAGCGCCTCGACGGTTTCTGGCTGAGCAGGTTTCGCCGCTTTTGCCTGCTCCAGTTCCTGGGTGAGTTGTTTGGCATCGGGGGCCGTCGCAGCGTACGCCCCCAGGCTGAGGCACCAGGCCATCAGAAAAGTGATAATCAGGCGCACAGCAGCGATTCCTATGTTTAACTTTCGTCTTTTTTATCGTCAACCAGCGGACTGGCGTCGTGTTCTGCTTCGATCTCTTCTTTCGCAAGCGGGGCAGGTTCTGCCTCTGGCGTCACGAATGTCTCGGTCGAGATGGCCATTGGCTGGCCGATCTTGGTCACTGAAAGGTCCTGCAACTGCTCAACCAGGTTAACTTTGCCTGGCGCGAACAGGTTGATAACGGTGGAACCGAGCTTAAAGCGGCCCATTTCCTGACCTTTCAACAGCGCCACCGACCCTTCGCTTTCGCCTTCCGGCCAGGTCCAACGTTTGATGACGCCTTCACGCGGTGGGGTAATGGTGCCTGCCCATGCGGTTTCAATACTGCCGACGATGGTCGCGCCGACCAGAATCTGCACCATCGGGCCAAATTCGGTATCAAACAGACAGATTACGCGTTCGTTGCGTGCAAACAGGTTTGGTACGTTTTGCGCAGTCAGAATATTTACAGAGAAGAGATCGCCTGGCACGTACATCATTTCACGCAGGATACCGTTACACGGCATATGTACACGGTGGTAATCGCGTGGAGATAAGTAAGTGGTCACAAACGTACCGTTGCGGAATTTGTCCGCCATCTGGTAGTTGCCGGCCAGCAGTGCTTCAAGGGTATAGCTGTGTCCTTTGGCCTGCAGCAGTTTGTCTTCTTCGATGTTTCCTAACTGGTTAATCACGCCGTCAGCAGGCATGACCAGTACGTTTGGATCGGTGTTAATCGGGCGAACGTCGTCGCGCAGTGGGCGAACAAAGAAGTCGTTAAAGGTGCGATAGCTGGCGGTGTCCGGCTTTTGCGCCTCTTTCATATCGACCTTGTAATATTTCACGAACAGATCGATAACCAGTTTAGTCAGCCATCCTGCTCGTTTGCTCGCACCCCAACCCGCCAGGCGAGTGAGCCATAGTTTCGGCAGAATGTATTGTAGCGAAAGCTTAAATGAGTTTAACAAGGTAGCCTCCAGGCCATAATTTGTTCCCGATCCGGCATACGGGCCGGATCCTGAAAAAAGGGGGACGATTCTAGCGATGCTTAGCTTAGTTGTCAGTTGTCTGTATCAGAAAAGTTTTTACGTGTTTTTACCTGCGCCATGCTTTCCAGGATACGGTGATAATTTTCAAACCGAGTTTCGGCGATTGCCCCTTTTTCGACAGCCTCACGAATAGCGCAGCCTGGATCGGTATCATGCTTGCAGTCGCGGTATTTGCAATGGCCCAGATAGTCATGGAATTCGACAAAGCCATGTGTGATTTGTTCCGGCTCCAGATGCCACAGCCCGAACTCACGTACACCAGGGGAGTCAATAACGTCGCCACCGTGCGGGAAGTGATACAGGCGAGAGGCTGTGGTGGTGTGTTGTCCAAGGCCAGAGTTGTCGGAGACATCGTTGGTCAGGATCGCTTCCTGCAAGCCGAGAAGATTATTGAGCAGGCTAGATTTACCGACGCCCGACTGACCGGCAAAAATGCTGATGCGATCGGTTAATGCTTCTTCAAGCGGTTTCAGGCCGTCTTTAGTGCGGCTTGATACCATCAGCACGCGATAGCCAATGTGGCGATAAATATCCATCTGTTCGTTAACAAAGGCCATGCCTTCGTCATCCAGCAGATCGATCTTATTCAAGACGATAATTGGTTCAACGTGTAGCGTTTCACAGGCAACCAGATACCGGTCGATAATATTGAGTGACAGCTCGGGTAAGATGGCTGAGACAATAACGATCTGGTTGATGTTGGCGGCAATGGGTTTCACCCCGTCGTAAAAGTCGGGACGTGTCAGTACCGAGGTACGTTCGTGTACCGCCTCCACGATGCCTTTGACATTCACGCCTTCTGCTGCTGCTTTTCCCGGGCGCCAGACAACGCGATCGCCGGTAACCAGCGAGCGAATTGTACGGCGGATGTTGCAGCGGTGAATCTCACCGTCAGCAGATTCCACGTCGGCATGCATGCCAAAACGGCTGATAACGATGCCTTCAGCGGTTTCGCCAAACAGGTTGTCGTCGTAGTCTGGCTTCTCCGTGGACGTTTTCAGACGACGCTGGTGATTGGCGTTCACACGGCGCTGTTGGCCTTTGGAGAGTTTATTCTTACTCAATCGGACTGACTCCTGGTCGCCCATAATGGGCAAAACATTTATGATACACGCAATTTTAGACGAATATAGTCACACTGAATGTGACGCTGAAGGGTGGAAAATAGCATGAGTGCCAATGAAAACAACCTGATTTGGATCGATCTGGAGATGACAGGTCTGGATCCCGAGCGCGATCGCATAATTGAGATCGCCACGCTGGTAACGGATGCCAACCTGAATATTCTGGCTGAAGGACCGACAATTGCTGTGCACCAGTCCGATGAACAGCTGGCACTAATGGATGACTGGAACGTTCGTACGCACACCGGTAGCGGGCTAGTGGATCGCGTAAAGGCGAGCACCATGGGGGATCGTGAGGCTGAACTGGCTACGCTGGCTTTTTTGAAAGAGTGGGTTCCAGAAGGGAAATCACCTATCTGCGGTAACAGCATCGGTCAGGATCGTCGTTTCCTGTTTAAATACATGCCGGAGCTGGAGGCGTATTTCCATTATCGCTATCTTGACGTCAGTACGCTTAAAGAGCTGGCGCGTCGTTGGAAGCCAGAAATCCTCGCTGGCTTTACCAAGCAAGGAACGCATCAGGCGATGGACGATATTCGTGAATCCGTTGCCGAGCTTGCTTACTATCGCGAACATTTTATTAAGCTTTGATTTTGTTCTCCGGTGGCTTGCGTCACCGGGGTTTTGACGCTAAATTGTTCAGCTTGATTGTAAAGTAATCACTTGAACGAATTTTCGAAAAAAACGTATTCAGGGGGGTTGCAGCTAAACGGATTTCTCGTATAATGCGCCTCCCGTAACGACGCAGAAATGCGAATTACGACAGCAACAAATTTGCGGGAATAGCTCAGTTGGTAGAGCACGACCTTGCCAAGGTCGGGGTCGCGAGTTCGAGTCTCGTTTCCCGCTCCAAAATTTGAAAGTGCTTGTAAAGCACAGACCACCAATCGCAGAATTTC
>Ga0153982_1000067_pt1 | contig 30296 bp, 32 predicted proteins | sample TSGA066MetaG_FD_104743 | JGI IMG/M metagenome (GOLD analysis project Ga0153982, IMG submission 104743) | Attine ant fungus gardens microbial communities from Georgia, USA - TSGA066 MetaG | ecosystem: Host-associated > Fungi > Mycelium > Unclassified | place: USA: Georgia, Alexander Wildlife...
GTCTTGAATATACTCTATTATTCACAATAACTTCATCTATTCCAATACTATTGTCTATTTTTATATTAAAATATTCCTTTAGTCTCACTCTATTTACTTTTTTTATTCCTACTAGTTTTGATATATTTCTTTCATTTGCTCTTATCTCTAATTTTTTTTCTTTTTCAACTATTGAACTAAAAAATTTATAATAAATTTCTGTTTCTACAAGTTCTCTAAAAGCAGGATGAAATGGTCCTCCTAAAACTACTCCTTCTTCTTGTAAATCTTCACTTGGTTGAAGTCCAACTCTTATAACATTTACTCCATTACTCTCTAAAAGTGAATATATTTTTCTAGTTCTTTCTATTGCTTCATCTAGAGATAAAGCTTTATATTCTCCATCTCTATACATTTCTTCCATCTTTGTTCCTTTTATAACAAGAGTAGGGTATATTCTAGCTGTATCTGGATTCATTTCCAAAGCTCTTTTTGCCGTTAAAAAATCACTTTCAAATGTTGATTTTGGAAGTCCTATCATTAATTGTATTCCTAATTCAATATTATATTCTTTCAGTAAACTGCATGCTTTGCCCACTGCTTCTATAGGATAATATCTCGCTGTAGCTTTCAGTACTTTCTCATCTAAAGACTGAACTCCAAGTTCTACTGAAGTCACTCCATATTTTTTCAACTGTTCCACTATCTCTTTATTTATACAGTCAGGTCTTGTAGATAACCTTATACCATCTATCAATCCTTTTTTAATATATTCATGTACTGTCTCTAGATATTGTCTCTGGAGATCAAAAGAGATCCCTGTAAAAGTTCCACCAAAAAAAGCCACTTCTTTTTTGGAATTCTTTGGCAGAGTTTCTAAATATGTTTTGATAGTTTTTTTCAAATCTTCCATTGTCACATCTGTCTCGCGTCCATTTATTTTCTTTTGATTACAAAAGACACAGGCATTAGGACAACCAAAATGACTTATGAAAATTGGAATATTATAGTGCTTCATGTGTTTTTACACCTAACTTTTTACATAATTCTTTAGCTGCTGACTGTTCTGCACTTTTTTTATTTTTTCCTGTTCCTCTTCCTGTTTTTTCACCAATATTTACTTCTATTTCAAATATTTTTTGATGATCAGGTCCAGTTTCTCTTATTACCTCATAGGAAGGTATTATCTTGTATTCTCTTTGACTATATTCTTGCAGTATAGTTTTAAAATCTAATATATCTTCATTTTTATCTACATGATCTATTGAATCTTTTATATGGCTCAGAGCATATTTTTTCGCTGTTTCAAAGTCTGAATCAAGATATATTGCTCCCAATATTGCTTCAAACGCATCACCTAATATAGAACTTCTCTCTCTTCCCCCTGTCATTTCTTCCCCTTTGCTTAAAAGAAGATATTTTCCAACATCCATTTTTTTAGAAATAGACGCCAATACAGGTTCACTTACGACCATAGATTTTATTTTGGCTAAGTCTCCTTCTGTTGAACTTTCATGGCTTTTATACAAATATTCAGTAACAACAAGATCTAGAACTGCATCTCCCAGCAGTTCTAGTCTTTCATTACTTATTTTTTTATATCTCCAGTGTTCATTTCCAAAAGATCTATGGATAAGTGAATTTTTTAAAAGCTCTTTATTATTAAAAGAATAACCTAAGTTTCCTTCAAGCTCTAAATAATTCTTTTTCAACTTATCCTCCTTATTTATATCTTCTCATTGCTATTACAGCATTATGTCCACCAAATCCAAGAGAACTTGACATAGCTACTTCTACAGTTTTTTCTACTGGTTTATTTGGTACATAATTAAGATCACAAGCTTCATCAGGATTATCATAGTTTATAGTAGGTGGTACAATTCCAGTAAAAATAGTATTAGCTATTAATACTGCTTCTATTCCACCAGCTGCTCCTAAACCATGACCTGTTGCTCCTTTAGTAGAAGAAACTAAAAATTCTTTAGCTCTTTCTCCAAATACAGATTTTATTGCCATAGTTTCATTTTTATCATTTGCAGGTGTAGAAGTTCCATGAGCATTTATATAGTCAACATCATTCATATCAATATTTCCTTCTTTTAATGCCATTTTGAAAGCTCTTGCAGCTCCTTCTCCACCATCAGCTGGTGCAGTTATATGATATGCATCACAAGTTTCTCCATATCCAACTACTTCAGCATATATTTTGGCTCCTCTTGCTTTTGCAGATTCTAATTCTTCAAGGATAAGAATTCCAGCCCCTTCTCCCATTACGAAACCATCTCTATCAGCTGAAAATGGTCTTGAAGCTTTTTGAGGTTCATCATTTCTTGTAGATAAAGCTTTCATATTAGCGAAAGCATTCATTGCAAATGGAGTGATTGAAGCTTCTGTCCCTCCAGCTATCATTGCTTTAGCTCTTCCAGTTTTTATCATTTCAAAAGCATCTCCAACTGAATGAGTTCCTGCTGCACAGGCTGTAACTATAGATTTATTTGGCCCTTTTGCACCAAAATATATTCCTATATTTCCTGCTGCCATATTAGAAATCATTCCAGGTATAGTAAATGGAGATATTCTTTTTACACCTTTTTCCAACATAGTTTGATGTTGTGCTTCAAATATTTCTATTCCTCCAATACCAGAAGAAACAATCACTCCTACATCCTCACAATTATTTTCATCTATAACAAACCCTGAATCTTCCAATGCCATTTTAGTTGCAGCAATAGCAAATTGAGTATTTCTTGCTAATTTTTTAACTTCTTTTTTTTCAATTCCAAATTCTAATGGATCAAAATCCTTTACTTCAGCGGCTATTTTTACAGGCATATCTGTAGTATCATATGATTCTATAAGTCCTACTCCAGTTTCTCCTGCCAATATTTTTTTCCAGCTTTTTTCTAAACCAGTCCCCAATGCAGTTATTAATCCAAGTCCTGTAACTACTACTCTTTTCACATTCTCACCTCTATTTTTATAATTATAGTATATATAAGGAACGGGGTACATTCATACCCCGTTTCTTAATATATTAGATTTTCTTATTTTTTTGATTCAATGTATTCCATAACATCTTGTACAGTTTTGATTTTTTCAGCATCTGTATCAGGAATTTCTACATCAAATTCTTCTTCAAAAGCCATTATTAATTCAACTGTATCTAGTGAATCTGCTCCTAAATCTTCTACAAAGTTAGCCTCTGGAGTTACTTGTTCAGCGTCAACCCCTAATTGTTCTACTACAATTTCTCTTATTTTATCTAACATTTTTTTCCTCCTTAAAATTCTTTATCTATGCAATATACTTAGATTTTACATTAAATTTTCCAAATCTTCAAGTTTTTCTATATTTTTTATTTCCATTTCCTTGTCGATTTTCTTTACAAGCCCTGCTAATACTTTGCCTGGACCTATTTCATAAATTTTTGTTACTCCCTCAGATTTTAATTTTTTTATAGTATCCACCCATTTAACTGGTCCAAAACTTTGAGCATATATCTCATTTTTTATATCTTCAATACTATTTAAAATACCCCCTGTAGTATTAGCTACAAGTTTTATATCTGACATTTTGAAAGTAAATTTTTCTGCTTCTTCCTTTAATTTTTCTCCAGCTTCTTTCATTAAAGAAGAATGGAAAGGTCCTGATACAGCCAGTGGCATTGCTCTTCTTGCTCCAGCTTCTTTTAAAGCTGTACATGCTCTCTCTATAGCATCTTTTTGCCCTGCTATTACTGTCTGATTTGGTTCATTAAAGTTTACAGCTTCTACTATTCCTTCAACATTTTCTAAAACTTCTTTTATTTTTTCTGAATCAAGTCCAATGATTGCAGCCATTCCACCATTTACTTTCACAGCTGTATCATTCATAAATTTTCCTCTTGCACTTGTAAGTTTTACTGTATCTTCTGTGCTTAAATATCCTGCTGCTCCAAAAGCTGCATATTCTCCAACTGAATGGCCAGCAACAAAATCAGGTTTTATACCTTTAGCTTCTAATAATTTTGTAAGTATAAGGCTCATAGAAACGATAGCCGGTTGTGTATTTTTTGTTTCCTTCAATGCTTCTTCTGGTCCTTCAAACATTATTGTTTTTAGATCAAAATCTAGCTTTGAAAACAGACTGTCAAATTCTTTTCTTGCCAGTTCACTGTTCTCATAAAGTTCTTTTCCCATTCCAACATATTGTGTCCCTTGTCCTGGAAATACAAAAGCAATTTTTGACATAAAAAGCCCCCTTATTAATTACACCTGTTTTTTTAATATATCACAGCATTTAAAATATGTCAATAATTAATAAGCCCATTTCATAACAATTGATCCATAAGTGAGTCCAGCACCGAATCCTGTAAGAGCAATTAAATCTCCTTTTTCAAGAATTCCTTTTTCAAGTGCTTCACCTAAAGCAATTCCTACAGAAGCTGCTGAAGTGTTTCCAAATCTTTGAATATTCATATAGAATTTATCCATAGGAACATGAATTCTTTTAGCTGCAGATTCTATTATTCTCACATTAGCTTGATGTGGAAATATCATTTTCAACTCTTCAGATTTAACATTTGCTATTTTTAAAGCTTTATTTGTTGCTGAAGGGAGAGCGTGTACAGCAAATTTAAAAACTTCTGCACCTTTCATTACAAGAAAATTTTCTCTATTTGCTATTGTTTCTGCATCATTAGGTTTTTTACTTCCTCCAGCTGGTATTTTAAGTATATAATCATCTTCTCCCTTTGCTCCTAAATATGTAGACAACATTCCATATCCTTCTTCTACTTCAGATACTACTGCTGCTGCTGCACCATCTCCAAAAAGAATACAATTGCTTCTATTAGTCATATCAAGGATTCTTGAAAGAACTTCTGCACCAATAACCAAAACATTTTTGTATATTCCACTTCTTATCATTGATCCTGCTATTGTAAGAGAATATATAAAACCACTACATGCAGCATTCACATCAAAAGATGCTACATTTCTTGCTCCCATTTTATATTGTACAAGACATGCTGTACTTTGAACAGGGTAGTCTGGTGTAACTGTGGCTACAATTATCATGTCTATATCTTCTATAGTCATTCCTGCAACTTTCAACGCCTTCTCAGCTGCTTTTACACATAGATCAGAAGTTGCTTCATCAGGAGCTGCAAATCTTCTTTCTTCCACTCCTGTCATTGTTCTTATCCACTCATCACTAGTATCTAATATTTTCTCAAAATCAAAGTTAGACATAATTCTTTCTGGAACATAATATCCCATTCCTTTGATTCCTACACTTTTAAATTCCATTCTACCTCCTAATTTGTTCCTTCTTTGTCAATATCTATGACTTTCTTTAACTCTTCTACAAAATTTATTTCAGCAAATCTATTAGCAACTTTTATTGCATTTTTTATTCCATTTGAATCTGAATTTCCATGTGCTTTTATAGAAAGACCATTAAGTCCTAAAAATATTGCTCCTCCATATTCTGAAGAATCCATTTTTAATTTTATCATCTTTAAAGCAGGCCGAAGCAGAAGAGCCCCTAACATGTAAATAACACTCTTCTTGATTTCTGTTTTTATTATGCTCAATACAAATTTTGCAATTCCTTCTGCTGTCTTTAAAACCATATTTCCAGTAAATCCATCTGTTACAACAACATCTATTTCACCATTCATTACTTCTGTACTTTCAACATTTCCAACAAAATTTATCATTTTATTTTCTTTTAAAAGTTCATATGCTTCTCTTGTTACTTCATTACCTTTTCCTTCTTCAGTTCCTATATTCAAGAGACCTACTTTAGGCTGTTTTCTTCCCAAAAGAATTTCTACATATTTAGAACCCATCATAGCATATTGATTAAGAAATTCAGGTTTACAATCTGCTGTAGCTCCCACATCAAGCATTAACATATGTCCTTTTTTATTAGGAAACATAGTTGCGATAGCTGGTCTTAATACTCCTCTTATTCTTTTTAATTTAAGCTGGCTGGCTGTAATTAGAGCTCCTGTATTGCCTGCTGACACACAAGCATCAACAAATCCTTCTTTTGCAAGTTCAAGACTTTTATTCATAGAAGAATCTTTTTTAGTTTTTACTGCTGTTACAGGATCATCAGTCATCTCTATTATTTCTCTAGTATCTACTATTTCTATTCTCTCTTTAGAATACTTATATTTAGAAAGTTCAGCTTCAATTACTTCTTTTTTTCCAACTAATATAAGTTGTAACTTTTCTATTTCACTCAAAGCGGCTACTGCTCCCTTGATTGTTTCTACTGGGGCATTATCTCCACCCATAGCATCTAAAGCTATTCTCATTCTTTCCTCCCTAAAATAAAAAAACATTTTCTCCTATATTATACATTACTTTTTCGAAATAGAAAACTAGATATTTCAATAATTTTAAAAAAATATGTACATATAAAAAAAGACAAGATTATGTTTCTTGTCTTTTTTTATTTAATTTGCATCTTACGTTGATTACTCAGCGTCTCCAGCTAAAACTTTTTTACCATTATAGTCTCCACAGCTTAAACAAACTCTGTGAGATCTTTTTGGTGCTCCGCAAACTTCACAAGTTGCTAAACCAGTTCCAGTTAAAGCATGATGAGATCTTCTCATGTTTTTTTTAGCCTTAGATGTCTTTTTCTTAGGTACTGCCATCTTAGTTTCCCTCCTACTACACTCATATTTAAAAAATTAATTTTTTATTTGTAATAATTGCTGCCACCTTGAATCTATCCCATCATCACTATACTTTTCTATTTCAGAATCGTCTTCGCATTCAGGATTGCATTGTGGATATGGGGGCAGATCAAGTATTATATACTCTCTTACTAATTCTAATAGATTTATCTCTCCATCTATGATTTCATCATAAATTTCATTACTATCTATCTCACATTCTGCCTTTAGATTTTTCATATATTGCCTATATGCTGCTTCATCTAAAAAACTTCCTGTAAACTCTCCATTTAAATCTATTTCAATATTTTTTAAGCATCTTACACATTGAACAATAGCTTTTGTAGAATACTTTCCACTTATTTCTATCTTTCCATTGCCATCAGAAACTGCACTTCCCATTATATGTATTTTATCTGAAAGTTCAATATCACCAATGTTTTCTGCATAAAAATCAAATTTTATAGTATTGTTAAGAACGCTGCTAAAATCTTTAACTCTTAATTTCAAGACAACCCCCTCCAATCTATACCTAGATATTTTACTAATTTTTTTAAACCTTGTCAAGTAAAATTTCTTCACAAAGATTTTATTTTAAACATTAAACAAGAATTCCATCAAGTCTCCATCTTTTACTATATATTCTTTTCCTTCTAATCTCAATACTCCAGCTTCTTGTGATCCTTTCCATCCAGAATACTTAACAAAATCATCAAAAGAAACAACTTTAGCTCTTATAAATCCCTTTTCAAAATCAGTATGAATTTCTCCAGCAGCCTTAGGTGCAGTATCTCCTATTTTTATAGTCCAAGCTCTTACTTCTTTTACTCCAGCTGTAAAATAAGTTTGAAGTCCCAGAAGTTTAAATCCTGCTCTTATAAGTCTGTTCAGTCCTGCCTCTTCTACTCCTAGTGTTTCCAAATATTCCTGTTTTTCAGCCTCATCATCCATCTCTTGAAGCTCAGCTTCCACTTTTGCAGAAACTATCACTACTTGTGACCCTACAGTTTCAGCATATTCTTTTACTTTCTCAACATATCCATTTCCAGATGCTAAATCATCTTCAGATACATTTGCTGCAAATATCATAGGCTTTAAAGTAAGTAATTGATATGTTCTCAATAATTCTGTTTCTTCTGGAGTTAAAGGTAATATTTTTAATAATTGAAAACTTTCAAGATGTTCTTTACATCTTAATAACACTGGCATTAATTCCATTGATTCTTTGTTCTTACTTGTTACTAATTTTTTATGTTTTTCAATAGCTTTTTCTATAGTCTCCATATCAGCAAAAATAAGTTCAGTGTTTATGATTTCTATATCTCTGATAGGGTCTACAGATCCGTTTACATGAATAACATTCTCATCTTCAAAGCATCTTACCACTTGGCAGATAGCTGCAGTTGTTCTTATATTTGAAAGAAACTTATTTCCAAGCCCTTCTCCTTTAGCTGCTCCTTTTACAAGTCCTGCAATATCTATAAATTCAACAGTTGCCTGCACTACTCTTTGTGGATTGATTATAGCAGAAAGTTGATCAAGTCTTTTATCTGGTACAGTTACCATCCCTACATTTGGTTCTATTGTACAAAAAGGATAGTTTGCAGCTTCAGCAGCTCCAGCTTTAGTTATAGCATTAAAAAGTGTAGATTTTCCCACATTTGGAAGACCTACTATTCCTATTCCAATCATTAAAAAGCCCCTCCTAAAAATTTATATTACTACAAATTTTACCATATATTAGAATATTTGTAAATACTGAGAAAATCTCTACATAAAATAATACTATTCTTTATTTTTCTTTATTAAAAAGACTTTTTAGATTAGTTTATATTTTTTTTCATATATTTTTTTAAAAGTTCTATAAATCTGTTTTTATAATCGCTTTCATCTGATTTTTTCAATGTTATCAATTCTATTTTTAAAAGTTCAGTTTGGTTATTCAGAGGAAATATAAATATCTCATTTTCTTTGGAGTTCTTTTCATTATGTTCCAAAATTTTCTTAGTTATCATACCTGGACAGACTACAGCCACAAGGCCTGAAGAACATAAAGCCATTTGAGTATCATAATCTCTTGTGTAATACAATGGTTTTAAATATACATCTTCACGTTTTGAATAAAAATCTATCAGATCATTTATTCTGCTCCAGCCAGGTTCTCTAGCAAAGGAAATATTTTTAAACTCAGAAAAATCTACCCCTTTTTTCATTTTTGCTAAATCTTTTAAATTGAAATTTTTTAAAAAAAGTTTAGAAGAAATTATTATATTTATTTTTTCCATTCCCAGAAGATCAGCATTATATTTCGAACTGCTGTTTGCATTTACTCCAACAAATATATCAATATCTCCTTTTAGCATCATTTGTTCTAATACCCGTGTTTCATGCATTACAAAAGATATCTCCACATCTGGAAATATTTCATTATATACTGGAAGAAGCTCTGGAAGTATAAGACTTATCCTTGTGGCATTCATCCCCACTATAAGTTTTTTATTATTTTTTAATCTACTAAATTTCATCTTTATATCTTCTTCTATTTTCTGTAGCTCTAGTACAGATTCATAAAGTACTTTTCCTGCTTCTGTAAGAGAAAAATGTGGTTTTCTATTGAAAAGTAAAATTCCATAATCCTCTTCTAATCTCTTTATATGATCACTCACACATTGCTGTGTTACAAAACATCTTGCTGCTGCTCTGCTTACACTCAACTCTTCAGCTACTTTTAAAAATATTTCGAAACTTGTTATCATACCTTTTCCCCTCCTTTTCATTTTATAATTATACACAAGTTTATACTTGTAAGTTGTTAAATAATATATTGTTTTACTTTTTTTCATTTAAAATTTATAATTTTAATATAAAGATAAAATTTAATAAATCAAATATAATTTTCCTCTTAAAATAACAAAAAAGTTATCTGAATTTTCTGGATAATTTTGTCATACCCTATAAAGACTACAGCTGTAACTGTAGTTTTTATTCCTCATACCAATTTTAACATATTCATCTTTATTTGTCTTACAAGTTTATTCTTGTAAGGTACTAAATTATATTGTTTTGTTTTTTGTAAATATATAAAAATAAGGCTGATCATAAAAGACCAGCCCTTGTGAGTTAGGGTTTTCACAACAAAATATAGAAAGTTCAACAATAGGTTATTATTTAAACATATTGATGAAAAATGTTATTACTGTTGCGTTTGTAAAATCTATAAATAATGCTCCAACTATAGGCAAAACAAAGAAAGCTCTTGTTGCAGGTCCATTCTCTTTAGTAAATACTTCCATGTTAGCCATTGCATTTGGAGTTGCTCCAAGTCCAAATCCACAGTGTCCTGTTGCTATAACAGCAGCATCATAATCTTTTCCATTAAAGTTAAATGTAACAAAATAAGCATAAGCTGCCATAATTAATGTTTGTATTAATAGTATTGAAATGATAGGGATAGCAAGTGCTGCAAGTTCCCATAATTTCAGTGTCATCAATGCCATTGCCAAAAATAGAGAAAGAGCTATATTTCCTGTAATAGATATTTCTTTCATAGGAAGTACTTTTCTCTGCATATCTGCTATATTTCTAATTATAGCTGCAATAAACATTGGTCCAATATATGCTGGAATTACAATTCCATAACCTTTCAAGAATGGTGCTATCCAATATCCAATTCCCATTGCCAATGATATAACAACCACTGCATCAAATAAAGTAGATTCAGATACTTGTTTAGCATTTTCATCTTCTAATTCTTCAATTGATATTCCTGCTTCTTCTAAATTAGGTTTTAAATTATATTTCTCTTTAAGTCTTTTTGCAATAGGTCCTCCAATTAAACATCCTGCTATTAATCCATAAGTTGCAGCAGCTATTGAAACTGAAAGTCCTCCTGTAGCTCCAAATTCTTCTAGAACTGGTCCAAATGCTCCAGAAGTTCCATGCCCTCCTGTTAATGGTATAGAACCTACAGCAAGTCCAAGTAATGGATTAAGTCCAAATACTTTTGCTAATGCTACTCCTACTATATCTTGAATGATTACAAGAACAGTAGCAGTTACTAGGAATATAGCAACTCCAACTCCACCTTTTTTCAAGAGTTTTCCACTTGCAGTAAACCCAATTGTAGTAAAGAATATCAGCATTAGAAAGTCTTTTAAAACACCATCAAAATTAAAGCTGAAAGCACCAGTATTATGTCCAATTAATAAAAGTATAGAGAATATAACTCCACCAACAACTGGAGCTGGGATAAAGAATCTTTCAAGAAAAGCAACTCTTTTCTTAACCTCTCTACCAAGTAAAAGAACAATTATTGCAACTGCCAGTGTTTCTGCCATATTAAAATTTAGTGTCAACATAATTTCCCCTCCATATAATATTTTATTTTTTTTGAATAAAAAATATAGGAGAATTCTAATTTCGAAGCACTCGATTTTTGTATCGAGATAATATTGTATAATCAGGTCTTAATCTGATTGTTTTTTCTATTGATTCAATTTTTATTTCTGGAAGAGAATTAATTTCAACTTTCAATATATCTCCCAGATAAATAATATCATCCTTGTGAGTAATTCCTCTTTCCATATCAATTTTTTTGATTGTAAAAAGTGGATAATTTTTTTCATTATTTTTCTGTGTATCTTCAAATATTCTATTAGTTGTGACTTCTCTAAAAATAGGAAGGGAAGTATTTTGAGTTGCATTTGTTGTAGTTACAATTGCAAATATACAGGCAATCATAAAATATAAAAATTTTCTTTTCAATTTACTTCCCTCCTTATTTAAACAATCTTTTATAATTTAAATATTAATAATTATCTTATACCATTTTTAAACATAATTGTCAATAAAAACTCTTTTTAAATGAAAATCAACTTATCATTCTTTCAAAAAATAAAAGTTTTTTTTAATTTTCATTCATTTTATATATTATTAAATTATATTGTTCATTTATTTTAATAATAGTTATAAAAAACCAACTATATTTTCAATGCTTTTTTATACATGAAGAGCTGCCTCATCTGCTGCTTTTTCTTCTTTTGTTTTTAATCTTACTTGTGGTTCTCTAGGAAGAGCAAATTTAGGTATAAATCTATCCCATCCTGTCAATGTTAAAATAAGCATACTAAAAACAGCTATATATGCAATGAAATTATATTTTATTATATCAATAGGTACGAATTCATGCAATGGATAAACTGTAGCTGCTATACCTATGTAGAATCCAATATAAACATGCCATGGAATCAATTGAGATCCAAATACTCCCATTGCATCACTGAATGTTGCATTTCTAAGTTTAAGAGTATACATATCTTCTTCACTTCCAACAACATTTTTTTCTACAAGATTTTTTATAATAGGTCCAATAGTTACAATTTGAGCCATTTCATCTGCTAGTGCCATATTTCCAAATATTGAGAGAACTCCATTCCAAAACATAAGTTGTCTTACATTTTTTGAAATTCTTCCCAATAAATCTGATAATGGTTTAAAGGCATCCATCATTTTCATAATTCCACCAAATGCTGCTACCCACATCATCATTACCACAACCCATGATCCCGCATCTGCAAATCCTGTCATAATAAGATCATTTATAAAAGAATTTGTATCAGTTACTGTACCTGCAAATCTTCCTAATATATAAGCAGATCCTATTCCAAGGAAAAGGCATATAAATGTCTGGTATCCCATAAATGCAGTTACTAAAACCAATATTAATGGAATAATCATATAATAAGGAACTCCATCTCTAACTTGATTTAATAACGTCACTGCTGATTCTCTTTCTTCTGCTAGTTTCGCCCAAACTTCTGCTGGTATCTGATTAATAGCTTCTGCACCATTTCCTGCTACTGATGAAGGTACTATTATCATTCCTACTATTCCAAAAGCTATTACTCCAGTCAATAATACAAGTCCTGACCATACACCTTGATGTTTTACTCTTTTAACAACTTCTACACCTTGAATTCCAGAACTTACTATTGTAGTGTCTGAAATAAGACCTATGTTATCTCCAAAACATGCTCCACCAGCTATAGCTCCAACAGTTAATAAAATATTTCCTCCTACTATATGGTTAAGCCATAAAAATATAGGTGCACAGGCTGCAAATGTTCCCCAGCTTGTCCCTGTTGCAATTGACAATATAGATGTCACTATTGCTCCTACAAGTGCAACAGTTTTTCCTGTTATCCCAAGTGTTAAAGCCATATTAATAATTGAAGCGCCTACTCCAGTTGACATGAATACTTCAGCCATAGCATAAGCAGCCATTAAGATAAACAACGCTATTGTTATCTCTCTTACATTTGTTATTGCTGCATCAAGAACATAAGAAAACTTTTTCTTTTCTGTCCACATTGCTATCACTGCTGCAACTATTGTTGCTAAAGGTGCTGCTATCAAAGCATCAAATCCACTCATCATAAGTGCTGCTAAAACTAATACTGGTAGTAATTTAATTATTGCTATTATCCCCATCTTTGCCTCCGGTTAATTTTATTTGATTTTAATTTATCTAAATTAAAGATGGGTAAAATCAAATTCGGAGTACCCGATTCTTATAGCGATACAATATTGTATAATAAGGTAAATTATCATTCAATATCTCTTTTTCATTACTTTTTTTAACAATTTCTTTATTTATTTCTGAACGAAATATATCTTCATAGAAAAAATCGAATTTTCCTTTTAATTTATTATTAAAATTATTTGATGGTTCTATCTTATCAACAAATATAGGAGTATAGTTTTTTATTTTACTTTCCTGTATTTCCAGTAAAAGTATATTCTGACCCTTTTCTTTAAATTGAGAATGAACTCTATCTATTCTATTATTTGTTGAAGTAACTATAGCAAATATACATGAAATTATAAAATAAAATAATTTTATTTTCATAAACGGTTCATCCTCCTTTAGTATAATTTTAAAGGCATTCTTTAACTATATTACTATCACCTTTTATATCTTTTGTCAACGATTATAAAAACATTTCTCTATTCAATCGTTTTTATGAAAATACTCTTTATTTTAAAATTTAGTAAAAGAATAGGGGACAGCAATAAAATCTGCCCCCACATTATTTAGTTTTAACTACTTACTATGCATGAGCTGCTGCTTCATCAGCCTTCTTCTCTTCAGCAGTTTTTAATCTTACTTGTGGTTCTTTAGGAAGAGCAAATTTAGGTATAAACCTATCAAATCCAGTCAAAGTCAAGAACAACATACTAAACACAGCTATAAAAGCTATAAAATTATATTTTATTATATCTATTGCTATAAAATTATGTAATGGATATACTGTTGAAGCTATCCCTATATAAAATCCAATATAAACATGCCATGGAATCAACTGAGATCCAAATACTCCCATTGCATCACTGAATGTGGCATTTCTAAGTTTAAGAGTATAGATATCTTCTTCACTCCCTACTACATTCTTTTCAACAAGGTTTCTGATAATAGGTCCAATAGTTACTATTTGAGCCATCTCATCTGCCAGTGCCATATTTCCAAATATAGAAAGAATAGCATTCCAGAACATAAGTTGTCTTACATTTCTTGAAATTTTTCCAACTAAATCAGATACAGGTTTAAAGGCATCCATTACCTTCATTATTCCACCAAATGCTGCTACCCACATCATCATTACCACAACCCATGATCCTGCATCTGCAAATCCTGACATTACAAGATCATTTAAGTAATCTGTTGTGCTAGTTACAGTTCCAGCAAATTTCCCAAGTACATATGCAGCAGCTATCCCTAAGAATAAACATATAAATGTTTGATATCCCATAAATGCTGCAACAAGAACTAATATTAAAGGAATTACCATATAATAAGGAACTCCATCTCTTACTTGATTTAACAATGTAACTGCTGATTCTCTTTCTTCAGCTAGTTTTGTCCAAACTTCTGCAGGTATTTGGTTAATAGCCTCTGCACCATTTCCACTTGCTGATGGAAGTCCCATCATCATTCCTGCAACTCCAAAAGCTGCTACCCCTAATAATAATACAAGTCCAGACCATACACCTTGGTGTCTGATTCTTCTAACAACTTCTACACCTTGAATTCCAGAACTTACTATTGTAGTATCTGAAATAAGACCTATGTTATCTCCAAAACATGCTCCCCCTGCTATTGCTGCAGTAGTAAGAAGAATATTTCCTCCTACTATATGGTTAAGCCATAAGAAGATAGGTGCACAAGCTGCAAATGTTCCCCAACTTGTTCCTGTTGCTATTGATAGTACAGATGTTACTATAGCACCTGTTAATGCAACAGTTTTTCCTGTTATCCCCAAATTTAATGCCATATTGATGATTGATGCTCCTACTCCAGTTGACATAAACGTTTCTGCCAGAGCATAAGCTGCCATCAAGATAAATAACGCTATTGTTATCTCTCTTACATTTGTTATTGCCGCATCAAGAATATATGCGAAATTTTTCTTCTCTGTCCACATAGCTATTAATGCTGCAACTATTGTTGCCAATGGCGCTGCAATCAGAGCATCAAATCCGCTTATCATAAGTGCTGCAAGCACAAATACCGGACTTAACTTAAGTACTGCTATCATATTTACCTCCAAAACATTATTAGGTTAAACTATGAATATTGTAGCAGCAGTAAATCTTAAAAGTTTTATTTTATATTCTCCAAAAAAAATAAAAAAATATATCCCTAACTTATACTTTCTTTTTTCTTCTGATTAGAATAGTTTATAAAAATAAATTTTAAATAGATATACTCATTCTGCTGTTATTCTAGTTTCCTATTACTTTTTTACCATCTTTTCGTTTAGTTGTCAAGCTATATATTTCAAAATTAAACATATTACATATGTTTTTTAAATTTTATATCTCATCTTTCATCAAGAAAAATGTATAAAAACTACCCTTTCTTTAATTTTTATTTTTTAAATCATTTATTAAAAAAAAAAATAAAAAATTTTTATTTTATGACAACTTTTCAACTAAACAAAAAAGGTATCTGTTTAAAAAATAGATACCTTTTAAAAAATTATTATGTTTTTTTTATTTCTTCAGTAATGACTTTCCATTCATTTCTTCTGGTTTATTTAAACCTAAGATTTCAAGCATAGTTGGTGCTATATCTGATAGCTTTCCATTTTCAAGTTTATAATTTCTATACTTATCTGATACCATTATAAATGGAACTCTATTTGTTGTATGTGCTGTAAATGGTATTTTTGTAACTGGATCCTCCATAAGTTCAACATTTCCATGATCAGCAGTCACAAAAAGTGTTCCTCCTAAATCTAATACTTTTTGAGAAACCTTTCCTAGACAAAAATCTATTTTTTTAACAGCAGCTACAGCTGCATCAAATACTCCTGTATGACCAACCATATCAGGATTTGCATAATTAACTATAATAACATCAAATTTTCCTGAGTCTAAAGCCTCCATAAGTCCTTCTGTTACTCCACAAGCTGACATTTCAGGCTGAAGATCATATGTGGCTACTTTAGGCGAAGCTACAAGCTTTCTTTCTTCCCCCTCATATTGAGCTTCTTTCCCTCCATTAAAGAAAAAAGTTACATGGGCATATTTTTCTGTTTCAGCAGTTCTTAATTGCTTCAATCCAGCTTTTGATATTATTTCACCTAATGTATTAGTTATATCTTTTTCTCCATAAATTACTGAAGCATCTATAGTAGAATCATATTGACGCATACAATAATATTTAAGTCCCAGATATTCTCTTTCAAATCCGGAAAATTCTTTATCATTTAAAGCTCTTGTTATTTCTCTTGCTCTATCAGGTCTGAAATTAAAGTTTATAAATACATCTCCTTTTTTGATAATCCCTTCTGGATATACTACAGTAGGAATCACAAATTCATCACTTACATTCTCTGCATATGATTTTTCTATTGCTTCTACAGCTGAAGAAGCATGATTTCCTTTTCCATATACCATAGCATCATATGCTTTTTTTACTCTATCCCAATTTTTGTCTCTATCCATAGCATAGTATCTTCCAGATATAGTTGCAATAACTCCTTCTCCTATTTCTTTCATTTTTGCTTCAAGTTCTTTTAAAAATCCCTCTCCTGATTCAGGAGCTGTATCTCTTCCATCAAGAAAAGCATGAACATAAGCTTTTACTCCATATTTTTTAGCCATCATTAAAAGTCCATAAAGATGATCTGTATGAGAATGTACTCCTCCTGGAGAAACCAACCCTCCAAAATGTACAGACTTTCCTTCTTTTACTGCATATTCAAAAGCTTCTTTTAAAACTTTATTATTGAAAAAAGTTCCTTCTCTGATATCTTTAGATATCTCTACTAATGGTTGATAAACTACTCTTCCTGATCCTATATTCAAGTGTCCCACTTCTGAATTTCCCATTTGTCCATCTGGTAATCCAACAGCTTCACCAGAAGCTTCAAGCTCTGAATGAGGATATTCTTCCATAAGTCTATAAAAATTTTCAGGATTTGCAGCTGTTATTGCATTTTTCTGTTCTGGATGTTTATTAATCCCCCACCCATCTAATATCATAAGCATCAACGGTTTTTTATTCATTTGATTTTCCACCTCTTTTATTTTCCTGCTACAATTATTTCAGCAAATGAAGAAGCTTTTAAAGATGCTCCTCCAATAAGTCCGCCATCAATATCTTTCTGCGCTAATAATTCAACTGCATTATCTGGTTTCATTGATCCACCATATTGAATCACCATTTTTTCAGCAGTTTCATTTCCAAACATAGATACTAATACTTCTCTTATTTGCTTATGTGTTTCCTGTGCCATTTCAGGTGTAGCAGTTTTTCCTGTTCCTATTGCCCATACTGGCTCATAAGCAATTATTACTTTTTCAGCTTCTTCAGCAGTGAGATCTTTCAACCCACCCCTGATTTGAGTTTCAGTAACTTCATTAGTTTTTTCTGATTCTCTTTCCTCTAACTTTTCCCCAATACAGAGTATTGGCAACATTCCATTAGCTAATACAGCTTTTACTTTTTCATTAATAAATTCATCACTTTCTTTAAAGTATTCTCTTCTTTCTGAATGTCCTAAAATTACATATTCTACCCCTATTGATTTAAGCATAATAGGAGAAATCTCACCTGTATATGCACCTGAATCTTTTGGATAAACATTTTCTGCTGCTATTGCTATGTTACTCCCTTTTACAACTTTCACAGCATCAGATAAAGCTGTAAATGGTGCTCCTATTATTATCCCTACATTCTCTATCCCTTTTACAAGTTCTTTTAATTCAGCAAGCATTTCTACTGCTTCAGTATTAGTTTTATTCATTTTCCAGTTCCCAGCTATAACTTTTTTTCTCATCCTAAATAACCTCCATTTTATAATTACTTTTCAATAAATATTATCATAGTAATCATTATTTTTCAAATGTATCATTGGTCATATAATAACTATTAATTGAGCAATCTTTTACGATTTTCTTCTTCTGCAATATCATTATAATAATCTTCTACATTATCATAAAACTCTATTAAAAGATCTCCTATTGAAAATTCAAGTATATCTATAAATCCAATAAGGTCTCTTGCTTCGTATGCGTGCTCTGCAATTTCTAACTCTTTTTGAAAATCTCCTATATATTCATCAAAATCTTCATATATAAAATCAAGTATATGATTTTCTTTTATTAAAAGAAGAAGATTATAAAACCACCTCAAAAAAATAACCATTTCTATCAGTTGTATCTCATCTTCATCATTAAGACTTTCTTGCCCGCTTTCCTCCATATCATCAAATATCTCAAAATATCTGTCAATTGATTCCTTTGCAGTAATTATTGATTCCAATATCAAAGCTCCATGAGTTTTTGTTATTACTTCAATAATTTTAAGATCCTTTCCTCCTATAATACTATTATCTCTCAAAGTACTTCCATTCACATATATTTCATGTGGTATTTTATTTTCTTTCATAAGTTTTTTATTGATTGCAGAAATTGCATTTCCTAAACTTTTAAAGCTCTTCTGTTTCATCTCCACTTTTACATTATCTACATATATTTCCATCTTAACCTCTATTTTTATTTATTTTTTAAAGAATTTTGACATCGCTATTGAAAAAATGTATATCTCTTTTGGAGAACTTTTCTTCCTTATCTCTTTCACTACTTCTTTTACTGTACTACCTGTAGTTACTATATCATCTACTATGAGTATATTTTTTTCATTTGCATTTACCTCATTATTTCTAAAGGCCTTTTTGATGTTGTCTTCTCTTTTTTTCTCTTCCAGTATGGAATACATATGTTCTGTATCCCTTATTCTATCTATTGTTTCATAATCTATTCTCAATTCTTTTAATATTTCTTCTACTTGATTGAAGCCTCTTTCTTTCATTCTACTTTTACTTATTGGAACTGGTATCACTATATTTATTCTTTTTTCTTTCATCAGTTCCTTTAAAGGTTTTTTTATCAGAGCAGAAATTTCCTTTGAAAGTCCTTTTCTATCCTTAAGTTTGTAATCTATTATAATTTTTTTTATATCTTCATCATAATAATATAAAAAGTAATAATTAGCTATATTTTTCATTTCGCTTTTTCTTCTCAATATCCTAAAACACTCATGACATATATATTGATCTTCAGTTTCTATAATCTTTCCACATACTGAACATTTTGTTGAAAAGAAAAGTCTCCTAAAACTCTGGTTTAAGTTCTTCATCTTTTTCCATATCTACTATTTTAGCAGAATATATCTCTGTATATCCACAATTTAAGCATGTTTTTATATAATAAGTGCTCAATTCCAGTCTCAGTCCTGGACTTTTTTCTGGTAAAATCGAAGTTTTTACCTGATATTTATCACATCCGCATTTTACACACTTAAAATCCAATTTCATCACCCCATAAAATATTTTTAAACCATTTTTGTTCATTTTTTAAATAGCTTATACAGTCAAATCTAATATCATAATCTTCTATATGATTTTTTATAAGATACTCCTCTGCTGTTTTATATATTCTTCTAGCTTTCTTCTTATCTATGGCTTCTACACCATAACCATACTCAGATGTTTCTCTATATTTTACCTCGATAAATATAATTTGTCCATCCTTTAATGCTATCAAATCTATCTCTCCATATCTTCCATGATAATTTTTTTCTAAAATTTTATATAAATTTTCCTCTAAAAATTCTGCTGCTCTATCCTCATAAAGACTTCCTTTTTTTCTCTTATTCATAAAAATCTCCAGTCTTTTATCCTAATATTTTAGTAAGAAAACTTTTCCTATGTATCTCTAACACTCCATGTTCCTTTATTGCTTCTCTATGTTGTTTGGTTCCATATCCTTTATGCTTTTCAAAGCCATAAAGAGGATATTTAACAGCTTCTTCTCTCATCATTCTATCTCTTGTTACCTTTGCTATTATTGAAGCCGCTGCAATAGAAAGACTTTTAGCATCTCCTTTGATTACAGATTCCTGTTTTCCTTTATATTCTCTTATTTTAAAATTTCCATCCACTAGTACAAGATATTCTCCTTCACACTCTTTTTTCAAGTTTTCCAAAGCTCTTCTCATTGCTAAAAATGTAGCATTTAATATATTTATTTCATCTATTTCTTTAGTATTGACTATTCCTACACCTACATAAAAATGCTCTTTTATTACATCAAAAAGTTTTTCTCTCTTTTTTTCTGATATCTGTTTTGAATCGTTTATTTCATCTAAATCACAGTCATAGTTCTTTAGTTTTACAGCAGCAGCTACAACAGCTCCAGCTAAAGGTCCTCTTCCTGCTTCATCCACTCCTATGATTTCTTCTCCTATATTAATATCAAATTCATGAAGTGATATAGTTTCTTTTTCTCCATTTAAAATATCTTGCTTTTTTTTACTTTTTACAACTTTTTTTTCTTCAACTGAAAAAAGCCCTAATTGACTTTCTGATTTTTCATCATTTTTTTTATTTTTCACAATCAATCCTTCTTTAAAATTTTATTTTATTTATATCTACTCCAGCAAATTTTGCTGCTTTTTTAAAATCTTCTGGAATTTCTGCTGTAATTTCCATTTCTTTTTTTGTTACAGGATGGATAAATTTCAATCTGTATGCATGGAGCATTTGCCTTTTTATTGCTTCATTACTAGTTCCATACACAGTATCTCCTAATATTGGGTGATTAAGATATTTCATATGAACTCTTATCTGATGTGTTCTCCCTGTTTCTATTCTCACTTTTACAAGAGAAAAATTTTTCCCTTCATCTAATATTTCATAATTAGAAATAGCATTTTTTCCATTAATATCTACTACTGCCATTCTTTTTCTATCTCTTGTATCTCTTCCTATAAGAGTCTCTATTCTCCCAAATTTATCTTTAAATATTCCTTTTACTATACATATATATACTTTTTCCAGAGTTTTTTCTTTAAACATATCTGAAAGAGTTGAATGAGCTTCATCATTTTTAGCTACTACTATAACACCACTTGTATCCTTATCCAGCCTGTGAACAATTCCTGGTCTTATTACTCCATTTATAGTGGAGAGATCCTTTATATGATATAATAAAGCATTTACAAGAGTTCCATTATAATTTCCATGTGCTGGATGCACTACCATATTAGGAGCTTTATTTATAATAACTATATCTTTATCTTCATATATTATATTAAGAGGAATATCTTCTGGTGTTACATCAAGAATCTCATCTTCTGGAATATTTACTACTATTGTTTCTGTTCCTTTAAGTTTATTCCCGCTTTTAGTAACTTTTTTCCCAGTTATCTCCACATATCCATTATCAATTATTTTCTGAATATATGATCTTGTTGCATCATCTATAATCTCATTCAAAAAACTGTCTATTCTTTTCCCTTTATCATTTTCATTAGCATATACAGTTATTGTTTCTTTAATATTTTCCATAACTTCTCCACACTTTTATTTTTTTTAATTATAGCATTTATTAGAAAAAAAAGAAATGAGTCCATTATTAAAATAATGAACTCATTCCCCAAAATACTTATTTTTTTAATATTAAATGTGAAGTATATGTCCCATTTTTTCTTTCTTAGTTTTCATATATCTTTCATTTGATGGATTAAAACCTGTCTCAATAGCTTCTCTTCCTGTTACTTTTATTCCATACTCCTCAAGTCCTTTAATTTTCTCAGGATTATTTGTCATTATTCTTACTGATTTTATTCCAAGAGCTTTTATCATTTGAGCTGCTATGGAATAATCTCTCATATCTGGGTCAAAACCAAGCTTTACATTTGCTTCTACAGTATCTGCCCCATTATCTTGTAGGGTATAAGCTCTTAATTTATTGAGAAGTCCAATCCCTCTTCCTTCCTGTCTTAAATAAAGAACTGCTCCCTCTCCTTCTTCATCTACTCTCTTCATAGCTCTTTTTAATTGAGAACCACAATCACATCTCAGAGATCCTAAGATATCCCCAGTAAAACATTCAGAATGGATTCTTATAAGAACATCTTCTTTCCCTTCTAAGTCCCCTTTTATAAGGGCAATATGCTCTTTGTCATCAAGTTTATTATCAAAACCAACAATTTCAAATTCTCCCTGAGCAGTTGGCATTTTTGCTTTTACAGATATTTCCATAAGTTTTTCATTTTTTCTTCTGTATTTTTGAAGATCTTCTATTGATATCATTTTAAGATTGAACTTTTTAGCAAATTCTTGAAGATCATCCATTCTTGCCATCATTCCATCTTCTTTCATTATTTCACAACATAATCCTACTGGTTTAAGTCCTGCAAGTACCATAAGATCAACTGTTGCCTCTGTATGTCCATTTCTTACAAGAACTCCACCTTCTTTTGCTCTAAGAGGAAACATATGTCCTGGTCTTCTAAAATCTTTTGGTTTTGCACCTTCTTCTACAACTTTCATTGCTGTTATTCCACGTTCATATGCAGATATTCCAGTTGTTGTATCCACATGGTCAATTGATACTGTAAAAGCTGTACAATGATTATCTGTATTGTCACTGCACATTTGAGGCAGATCTAATTTTTCTATGTATTCTTCTGACATAGGCATACAGATAAGCCCTCTTGCATGAGCAGCCATAAGATTTACATTTTCTAATGTTGCAAATTCAGCTGCACAAATTATATCTCCTTCATTTTCACGGTTTTCATCATCTACAACAATTATTGATTTTCCTGCTCTAAGATCTTCCAGAGCATCTTCTATTCTATCTAACATTATTAATTCACTCTCCTTTAAAATCCATTTTCCAAAAGAAATTCTCTTGTTAATATTCCTTCTTTTTTATCTTCATCAGAAAATTTAAGTAGTCTTTCTACATATTTTCCTATAAGATCAGTTTCTACATTTATATAATCTCCTATATTTTTACTTCCTAATGTCACCATTTCTTGTGTGTGTGGTATAAGAGATACACTTAAGCTATTATCTGTCATTCCCATTACTGTCAAGCTTGCTCCATCCAGAGTTACTCTCCCTTTCTCTACAACATATTTCATATATTGCCTATCTATTTCTATTTTATATATCTTTGCTATTCCTTCTGAAGTTATTGAAGAAATAATCCCTTCACAGTCCACATCTCCTGTTACCAAGTGTCCTCCAAGAGGAGTTGCCAATGTGATAGATTTTTCAAGATTTACTTTATCTCCTGATTTAAGTCTTTTCAGATTAGTTCTTTTTACTGTTTCATACATACAATCAGCAGTAAAATAATTTTCCCCTATCTCAACAGCAGTAAGACAAGTTCCATTTGTTGCTATACTATCTCCAATCTGGCTTTTATCTAAAACTTTTTTACATTTTATCTTTATTTTAAGAGATTTCTCCCCATTTTCAATGGCAAGGACTTCTCCTATCTCTTCTACAAGTCCTGTAAAAATAGAACTCACTCTCCTCTCTATCTGTAAAATTCCATCGATACATTATTTCCATAATTATTTATTTTAACATTTTTCAATTGAAATCCATCAGAAATATTTTCGCAATCAAATCCTTTTATAAATGGAACTGCCTTATCATCTCCAAGTATTTTGGGAGCAATAAATATCTCTCCTCCATCTATAACATTTTCAGAAAAAGCTCTTGATATCAAAAAACTTCCCCCTTCTAAAAGAACTGCATCTATTTCAATCTCGCCAATTTTTTTCAATATATCATATAATTTAAAATCTATTCCTTCTAAAAAAATTACATTTATGTTTTTCTTTTTTAAAAAAGATATTTTTTCTTTCTCTACATTATTATATGAAGTAATCAGAATACTTTTTCCATCTTCAAAATTTACGAATTTTGATTTCGTAGGAATATCTAAAAATGGGTCTATTACTATTCTATATGGATTCCTTCCATTTTCTATTCTAGCTGTAAGGCTTGGATCATCTGCAAGAATTGTATTTATTCCTACCATTATCCCCATATATTTGTTTCTCAACTTCTGTACTTTTTCTCTTGCCAGCTCATTTGTTATCCATTTAGAATTCCCTGTTCTGCTGGCTATTTTACCATCTAATGTTATTCCACATTTCAAAAATAAATAAGGTACTTTCGTTGATATATATTTCATAAAAACTCTATTGAGTTCTAAAGCTTCTTTTTCCATGATACCAGTAACTACTTCAATCCCAGCATCTGTCATCATTTTTATACCTCTTCCAGATACTAGTGGATTTGGGTCTAAAGATGCAATAATGCATCTTTTTATCCCCATATCTATTATTTTTTTGGCACATGGAGGAGTTTTTCCATAATGAGAACATGGTTCTAAAGTAACATAGATAGTTGCTCCTTCTGCTTTTTCTCCAGCTTCTTCCAGAGCAAAAACTTCAGCATGAGATCCACCATATTTTTTATGATATCCTTCACCTACAATTTTTCCATCTTTTACTACTACTGCTCCTACCATAGGATTGGGATTTACCTTCCCTTCTCCCAAAGCAGCAAGCTCCAATGCTCTCTCCATGTACTTTTTATCCATGATTACATCCCCTTTAGTAAGTTTACCATTTCAATAGCTGTAACTCCTGCATCAAATCCTTTATTTCCTGCTTTTGTTCCAGCTCTTTGGATAGCTTCTTCTATAGTATTTGTAGTAAGTACACCAAATATTACTGGTATATCACTTTGAAGGCTTACAGTAGCTACTCCTTTAGAAACTTCTGCACAAACGTAATCAAAATGCGGTGTTGATCCTTTAATTACTGCTCCTAGAGTAATTACAGCATCATATCTTCCTGATTCTGCCATTTTCTTTGCTGCTAAAGGAATTTCAAATGCTCCAGGCACCCAAGCTAATTCAATATCATCTTTTCCAACTTCATGTCTAACTAGTGCATCTTCTGCTCCACCTATTAATTTAGATGTGATGAACTCATTAAATCTTGCTGCTACGATTCCAATTCTTAACCCTCTACCTGCATAATTTCCTTCTAATACTTTCATTTTTCCTCCTTGTGATTCAGGACAAATAAAAAAACCCAGATAAACTCCGGGCTGTAAAAGCATAAAAAAGACAATCAAAAAAAGATTTCTTTTCTCTTCTTCCATCCAGACTATACTGTCGGTTTTGGAATTACACCAAATCAAGACCAAAGGTCTTCGCGGACTTTTACCGCCGGTCGGGAATTACAAAATGCTCACCCTGCCCTGAAGATAATTTTTTATTTAATTTCTCTACATAAATAGTATAAAGCTGCTTTCTATTTTTGTCAACTATATATTTTTATCTCTTTTTAAAATTTCCTCTTAAATTCTATTGAAATTTTTTATTTATAGTGTATGATATGTATTGTTCGTATAAATTTTATTAATATTTGGAAGGTGAAAAAATGAAACAAAATTTAAACCTAGAGACAGGAAAGATATCAAAACTTTTTTTTAGTTTTGCTGTCCCTTCAACTATCAGTATGATAGTAACATCTCTTTATACTATTGCAGATGGTGTCTTTATTACAAGAGGGGTAGGAAGTGATGGAATTGCTGCTGTAAATATTGGATATCCCATCATTAATTTTACTGTTGCTCTTAGTTTAATGTTTGGAATAGGAGGGGCTACTCTTATTGCATTCAAAAAAGATGACATTAAGTATCAAAACAAATGTTTCTCTCATATAATCCTTCTCAATATTTTTGTATATATAATAGTAGCAAGCATGATTTTTTTATTTACTAAACCTTTAATGATGGCTATGGGAGCAAATGAAAAACTTCTTCCAATGATAAAAGGATATATGTATCCTTGTACAGTATCTACTTTTTTTCTTATGATATCCATGTCATTAAATGCAGTGATAAGAAATGATAATGCCCCAAGAAGAGCAATGGTATCTACTCTTTTAGGAGCTGGATTGAATATCATATTAGATTATTTATTCATCTTTAAGTTTAATTTAGGAATAGAAGGAGGAGCTTATGCTACAGCTATCAGTCAGATAATATCTGCTGTATACTTATGCAGACATTTTATTGGTTCTACATTCAAACTTGATCTTTCTTTAAAAAAAATAGATTTTTTTCTTTTAAAAAAGCTTTTATCTATTGGTTTCCCTTCTTTTGTGTTAGAATTTGCAGTAGCTGTCATTACAGTTCTGCTTAATATTGCATTTATGAATGCTGTAGGAGTTTTTGGAGCTTCTGCTTATGGAATAATATCTTATAGTTTCATGTTTTTTAGAATGCTTTTTACAGGTCTTTCACAGGGAATTCAACCAATAGTAAGTTTCAATTATGGAAGAAAAAATTTAGACAGAGTTAAAAAAATGCTTATTTTTGCTCACAAAATAACTTTTGGAACTTCCATAGTTTCTCTCATAATAATATTTTTTCTTGCTACCCCAATAGTAAGAATCTTTACTCATGATACTCCACTTGTTATAGAATCAGCTAAAGGATTTATTCTTTATTCCATAGCTCTTTCATTTTTAGGATTTAATTTTGTAAATATTGCTTATCTTCAGGCAGTTGACAGACCTATGATTTCTAATGTAATATGTATGTCTAGGAGTTTTCTTTTTGTATTTATAGGATTGATTTTTCTTCCAAAATTGATAGGAGTAAATGGTATCTGGCTTGCTTTGCCTTTTGCAGATTTTATGACAGCTATACTCACTATCCCATTTATGAAAAAAATTACTGTTAATTATGTAAAAGCTTCTGTTTAAAATAATAAAGGAGAGAGAAATGAAAAAATTAGTATTACTTATATTTTTTACTTTAACTATTTCAATTTTTGCATTAGAAAATATAAAATTTTCAGATGACAAAGTTAAACAAGGTGGATTTTTTTATATTGAATATCCTGTTGATAAAAACTATGAAATAACTTTTAAAAACTCTTTAATAAAAATAAAGAATTTTGAAGAAAATGATAAAAAAATTGCTCTTATTCCTGTGCATTATTCAACTCCTGTAGGAGTATATACTATAAAAATAACTGAGGAAAACAATGAAGTTTTTTCTAAAACTATAAAAGTTCTTGATGGAGATTTTAAAAAAAGTTATATAACTGTTTCAAAAACTATGTCAGAAAAACGTTCTGATAAAAACATGAAAGCAATGACTAATTTTGTAGCTGAAGCTAAAAAAAATCCTGTTGAAACAAAACTATGGGATAGTAATTTTATCCTTCCTGTAAAAAGTAAAATCAGCAGTCCTTTTGGAGCAATGCGATTTGTAAATAATAAAGTAGTTGGATATCATTCTGGTATTGATTTTCCAGTTCCTGTAGGAACTACTTTAAAAGCTGCTAATTCTGGAAAAGTAGTTCTCGCTAGAGAACTTACTACTACTGGAAACACTATTGTAATTGATCATGGAATGAATGTGTTTTCAAGTTACGCTCATATGAGTACTTTAAATGTAAAAGAGGGAGACACAATAAAAAAAGGAGATATAATTGGAAAAAGTGGAAATACAGGTTTTACCACTGGACCTCACCTCCATTTCACAATCAGTATTGGAACTACCTTTGTAAACCCACATCTTTTTCTTGATTCTCCTATATTAGAAAATTAATAAAAAACATCCTTCTATATATGAAAGTATAGAGGATGTTTTTTTACATATTTTCCCAAGGAACTACTCTTATCTCTACTCCCTTAGAATTTTCTATTATTTTATTTATTACAGAGCCTTTAAAAAAAGTAGCTAATTTACTTCTTTTGCTGTGTCCTAAAACTATTTGTGTTATCCTTCTTTCAAAAGAAAATTTTAATATTTCTTTAACTATATCCTTTCCTTTTACCCTTATAACTTCAGCACCTAGGGTTTTAGCCAATTCTTCATGCTGTTCTATTACCTTCCACTCTTCAGCTGTAAATCCTCCTTTCAAAATTCCATTAGTTTCTATTGAAATAACATAGAATTCACATTTATATCTTTGAGCTATTCTTGCACCATATCTAATTATTCTTCCAGCTTTAGGGCTAGAAGACATTGAAACTAAAACTCTTTCTGTTGTATGCCAATTAGTATTTATTTTTTTATTTTCCATATATTCAACAAGATTATTATCAACTTCTTGAGCTATTTGTCTTAGAGCTATTTCTCTTAATGCATTGAGATTTCCTTGTCTAAAAAAATTTTTAAGAGCATTTGGAACAGTTTGAAGATTATATATTTCTCCTCGTCTAAGTCTTTCCTCAAGTCCAGTAGCTGATATATCAATAACTTCCACTTCATCAGCCATATTTACTATTTTATCAGGAATAGTTTCTCTCACTATTATTCCTGTTATTATATGAATTGTGTCATTTAAACTTTCAAGATGCTGAATATTCATAGTCGTATGAACATTTATCCCTGCTTCTAATATTTCCAATATATCTTCATATCTTTTTTTATTTTTACTTCCTTTTATATTGGTATGAGCAAGTTCATCTATAAGAACTGTTTCTGGTTTTCTTCTTTTAATTCCTTCTACATTTACTTCTTTATATTTTTTGCTGCAATATTCTATCTCCAAAGGTAAAATTTCTTCTAATATTCCTATTTGCTCTGTTGTAGCCTTTCTATCATGAGGCTCAATATATCCAATACATATATCTTCACCCCGTTTTAGTCTTATGTTGGCCTCCCTCAGCATTGTATAAGTTTTTCCTACTCCTGGTGAATATCCAAGGTATATTTTTAATTTTCCCTTTTTTTCTTTATTATATATTTTTAATGCCTCTTCTGGAGTTAATCTTTTTTCTTCTTCCATATCCTTCACATTCCTATCCTAACTTTATATCTTCATTAGAATAATCCATTTCAGTTATTCTTTCCAAGTTACTTGCAGCAGGCTCATAAGAGGAATCTAAAGCTAAGGCTGCACGATATTGCTTTTGGGCTTCTCCTATTTTTCCTTTGCATTCAGCAATCACTCCCAATAAGTTATGAGCTTCTGGAGAATTAATACTTTTCCCAATTGCTATTTTTAAAAGATTCTCTCCTTTCTCAAAATTTCTTCCAATTATATTCAGTTTTGCATATTCTATATAGTCTTCATAAGTTTCAAGTTTTTCTTCTATCAATTCTTCTCTTAAAAATACTTTTTTTACCATTACTCTTATTTGGTCTGGAGTAAATGGTTTACTTATAAAATCAATAGCATTTAATTTCATCGCTTCTACAGCTTCTTTTATAGTCCCATATGCAGTCATCATAATAATATTAGTTTTATTTTCTGATGATCTTAGCTTTCTCAAAACTTCCATTCCATCCATTTCTGGCATTTTAATATCTAATAAAATTAAATCATAATTTTTTTTCTGCTCCAAAATCATTTTTAATGCTTCTTCTCCATTAGCTGCTGTTTCTATTTCAAAACCTTCTGTTGCTAAACAGCAGTTTAGAGTGGTTCTTATATTTTTTTCATCATCTGTAATCAATATCTTTTTTTTCATTTTTCCCCCTTGTTTATATTCCTTTCAATAACATCTAATATTTCTTTTTTGTTAAAAGGTTTTAATATGTAACCATCTCCCCCTGAATCAAAAGCTTCTTCTATATCAGTTTCACCATGCTTTGAACTCATAAATATTATTGGAATTTCTTTAAGGTCAACATCACATCTTAGAGATCTGCATACAGAATATCCATCTGCCTTTGGTAAACATATATCCAATAATATCAAATCTGGTCTCAGTTCTCCTGCTTTTCTTACACCTTCTAAACTATCAAAAGCAACAAAAACATCATATCCCTCATTTCTCAATATCAAATTTAAAGTTAGTAAAATATTTTTTTCATCATCTATAATAAGAATTTTTTTTGACATTTTTCTCCTATTCTCAATTTTAATCTATGCTTTTCAATGAAAAATAAAAAGTACTTCCCTTTCCTAAAATACTATTAACCCATATTTCTCCACCATGAGCTTTTATAATTTCTTTACATATAGAAAGACCTAAACCAGTTCCTTCTATTTTTCCATCATTAGAAACTTTAACTTGTATAAATTTATTAAATATTTTTTCTAAATATTCTTCTGGTATCCCTTTTCCATTATCTTCTATTGAAACAACAATATTTTTTTCTCTTTTAAAAGCTTCTATTATTATATGTCCTTCTCTTTCTTCACTTCTATACTTTATTGCATTTGTTATAAGATTTGTTAATACTAATATAATTTTATTTATATCAGCCAGAACAAAAAGTAA